>OLRY01001548.1_pt1 | contig 20572 bp, 18 predicted proteins | sample 1672541 | NCBI WGS metagenome assembly OLRY01 (sample SAMEA3136697, study PRJEB25190) | human gut metagenome | biome: human gut; feature: human-associated habitat; material: faeces | place: Austria | collected 2013 | reverse complement strand
GCCCGGGAACGCCGGGTGGCGCCCCAGCGCACGGCCCCAGGCGGCCAGCTCCGACCCGGTGGGCGGCGGCTCGTGCGTAAAGAGTACGCAGTGCGGGTTGCCCACGGCTACACAGTGAACCCGCCACGTGCGCCCGCCTGCGCAGAGCGGCACATCCAGCAGCGGTCCGCCGCCCAGCCCCACGGCCCCCACGGCGTCCGGTGCTGCCGTAAAGCGGCCCATCTCGACCTGCCACAGCCCGTCCCCGACCCGGTGCAGCACCCGCTGCCCGGCAGAGGGCGTGTCGATACGGATACAGTCCCGCCGCACGCCGTGGGTGTATAAAAATTCCGCCGCGCAGCGCACACCGTTGCCGCACATGACCCCCTCGCTGCCGTCGGCGTTGAACATCCGCATGGCCGCGTCACCGTCGGCCCGCAGCGGTGGACAGAGGTAGATCACCCCGTCCGCACCCACCGAAAAATGCCGCCGCGACAGCTGCACCGCCCACGCGGCGGCGTCGGGCGGCAGCCCCGCAGCGCGGCAGTCGATGTAGATATAATCGTTGCCCGCGCCCTGCATTTTGGTAAAATTCAGCTTCACTTGCCCACCTCCCCGCAAATCCTATGCAATGTGGCATAAAATTAACACTTACCCCCTTGACATTCACCCGCAGATACGCTATATATTAAATGTATATCTGTGTTTATAAAGGAGTTAAATTATGGATTCCGAAGTTTTCAGCCGCATCCGTGACTATCTGGCCGACCAGCTTGAGGTCGAGCCTGAAAAGATTACCCCCGACAGCGACATTGTCAACGATTTCGGCGCAGACAGCCTTGACGTTATTGATATGATCACCACCTTGTCCGACGAGTTCGGCGTTGAGATCCCCGATGAGGACATCGAGAACTTCCACACCGTCGGTGATGTGGTCAACTATCTGGAGGAGCGTATCTGAGCGCCTGTCCCCGGTTTTACAAAGTGTGAGGAAAAGAGAAATGGCAAACGATAAGAAAAAAATGGTCGAGGCGATCACCGCTCAGGAGGTCGACTTCGCCCAGTGGTACACCGACATCTGCACGAAGGCCGAGCTGGTCGAGTATTCCAGCGTCAAGGGCTTTGTTGTGCTGCGCCCCTATGGCTACGCCATCTGGGAAAACATCCAGAAAAATCTGGACGCCCGCTTCAAGGCCACCGGCCATGAGAACGTGGCCATGCCCGTGCTCATCCCCGAGAGCCTGCTGAAGAAGGAGGGCGAGCTGGTCAACGGCTTTGCGCCCGAGGTCGCCTGGGTCACCGCCGGCGGCAGCGACCCGCTGGAGGAGCGCCTTGCGGTGCGCCCCACCAGCGAGACGATGTTCTGCGACCATTTCAGCCATGTGCTGCACTCCTACCGCGACCTGCCCATGCTGTACAACCAGTGGTGCAGCGTCGTCCGCTGGGAGAAATCCACCCGCCCGTTCCTGCGCACCCGTGAGTTCTGGTGGCAGGAGGGTCACACCATCCACGAGACCGCCGAGGAGGCCAAGGCCGAGACCGAGCAGCAGCTGAACTGCTACGCCGATTTTGCCGAGCACGACCTGTGCATCCCCGTTGTCAAGGGCCGCAAGACCGACAAGGAGAAGTTTGCCGGTGCCGAGGCGACCTACACCATCGAGGCGATGATGAAGGACGGCAAGGCCCTGCAGAGCGGCACGAGCCACTACTTTGGTGACAAATTCAGCCGCGCCTATGACGTGACCTTCACGGGCCGCGACAACACCCTGCAGTATCCGTTCCAGACCTCCTGGGGCGCGTCCACCCGCCTGATCGGCGCCATCATCATGACCCACGGCGACGACGACGGCCTGATCCTGCCCCCGGCCATCGCGCCCATTCAGGTCGTGATCGTGCCCGTGGCTGCCCACAAGCCCGGCGTGCTGGACAAGTGCCGCGAGCTGGCCGCCGAGATCGGCCAGTATGCCCGCGTCAAGCTGGACGACAGCGACAAGCAGCCCGGCTGGAAGTTTGCCCAGTGGGAGATGAAGGGCGTGCCCGTGCGCCTGGAGGTCGGCCCCCGCGACATCGAGAACGGCCAGTGCGTGCTGGTCCGCCGCGACACCCGCGAGAAGCAGTTTGTGAAGTTTGAGGAGTTGGCCACGGCCATCCCCGCTGCCATGGAGGCCCTGGCAAAGGACCTGTATGACCGCGCCCTGCAGAACCGCGAGAACCGCACCTACAGCGCCACCACGATGGACGAGGTCAAGCAGCTTGCCAAGGAGCACACCGGCTTTATCAAGACGATGTGGTGCGGCGACCTCGCCTGTGAGGAGGCCATGAAGGCCGACGCGGGCCTCTCCAGCCGCTGCATGCCCTTTGCCCAGGAGCATCTGAGCGACGTCTGCCCGGTCTGCGGCAAGCCCGCCCAGAAGATGGTCGTCTGGGGCGTAGCGTACTAAGAAAAAAAGCGGTGCCCCGGCACCGCTTTTTTGTTTACAACCGTAGGGGCGGATTCCCTATCCGCCCGTCAAGCGGCGGCACGGCTCGGGCGGATGTGGAATCCGCCCCTACGATACAATGATGAAAATTTTAGTTGCAACTTTATTAGTCTACGCCCTCGGCCTGCTGTTTACAGCGGTGGGCAGTCGGCTGGCGGGGCGGTGCACTACCTGGTGCTGCGCCCTGCTTGGGCTGCCCATGTGGGTCGTAGGCGGCACGGTGGCACCGTTCTGCCTGGCGCTGCCGCAGCTGATGCTGGCATTTCTGGCGGCGGGCATGTCGGTCACGGCGCTGGCCATCGGCACCGCACTGGCGGGCGCTGTCACAAATCTGGGGCTGGCGCTCTCCGTCTGCCTGCTGCGCAAGAGGCACTGCGCCGTGGCGGACCGGGACGAGTTCTGCCGCAAATGCCTGCTGCTGCTGGCGGCCTGCGGCGTGCTGGCCGTGTTTGTGCGGGACGGCGAATTGAGCTACACCGGCACCGGACTGCTGATGCTGCTGTTCGTGCTCTTTGTCATGATGAGCATTGTGTTCCAGCACAAATTCACCTACGGTGATACGATCAAGGCGGTCTCCACGTCCGAAAAGCACCCCAGCCTGCAGCTGGCCGCGCAGGAATACGGCTACACCGCCCACACGATGGCCTTCCCGGTCATGAGCGTCCGGAACGCACTGACAAATCTTGCGGGCGTCGTGGGCGGGCTGGCCCTGCTGGCGGGCGGTGCACAGGCGCTGCTCTACAGCGCCACGACGCTGGCAAACCTCACAGGCACGATCCAGGCCCTCTGGGCGGCGACGCTCATCAGCTTCGGGTTCTGTATCCCTCTGCTGGTCGAGGCGCTGAATCACCCGCTGGGCTCGGTCTGGAAGTGGTTCTCGGTTCGCTGCCGCTACTACCCGCCGGATTCGCTGCCCATCCAGCTTTTGAACAGCGCGATCCTGAACCTGACGCTGGCGCTGCCGATTTCCAGCCTGATGTACCGCCACAAGCTGCCCGTCGGCGCGCAGTTCCGCAGCTATGAAGTCCCCGTCTGCGCCGCCATGGCGCTGGTGCTGTTGCTCCCGCCGCTGTGCAGGCACAAGCTGAAGCGTGGGCAGGGGTGGATGTGTTTGGCGCTGTATTTTGCGTATCTGGCCGCCGCGTTGTTGCTGCCGAGAGCCGGGGCGTAAAGGATGTATACTTCTGCTGTCGAAAACTTGTAGGGAGCGGTCTTGACCGCTCCGTGCCTGCTTACCATTGCGACACACAATAAAAACCCTGCAACACGGTAGGGGCCGCACATGTGCGGCCCGCAGCCTTCCGGCAGAACCCGTCCGCCGTACATACCGCGAGCCGGGCATGCCCGGCCCCTGCAACGCAGCAGCGGCCCACGCTTCGTATCTCCCGAAGTGTGGGCCGCTGTTTTATTTGCTTATCTCTGCGCAAGCCTCTTTAATGATCTCCCGCTCGACGAAATGCAGCTTTTTGCCGTTGATCAGCTGGTAATCCTCGTGCCCCTTGCCCGCAAACAGCACAATGTCGCCGGGCTCGGCCATTTTCACCGCGGCGTAAATCGCCTCGCGGCGGTCCGTGATGCAGGTGTAGGGTGCGTCGGGAGCCATGTGGCCCGCAATGTCGCGGATGACGTCCTCGGGCGGCTCGTTGTCGGGATTGTCACTCGTGATGATCGTATAGTCAGCGTAGGCGCTTGATGCGTCGGCCAGTTCCTTGCGGCGCACCTGCGTGCGGCCACCCACCGACCCAAATACACAAAGTAAACGGTGCGGATTGTACGCCCGCAGCGTTTTCAGCGCACTGGTCAGGGCCAGCCCGTTGTGGCTGTAGTCCACAATGAAGGTGCGCCCGGGCAGACCCTCGACGACTTCAAAGCGGCCCTGCACGGGGGTGTGGACCAGCGTGGCGGCGGCTTGAGCAGGCGTCACGCCGAACGCGCCGCACAGTGCGACGGCGCACAGCGCATCCGAAGCGCTGAACGTGCCGGGGGACATGACCTCGATGTGGGTCGTTTCGCCCGCGTGTACGCAGTCAAAGTCAACGCCGAGGGCGGTCTGGCTGCGGTACTGTGCCAGATTCTGCCCGTGATAGTCGGCGGCATTCTGGATGCCAAAGCTGATCTGTTCGCCTTTAAAGCCCTCGCGCATGAAAGCGCTGTAGGGGTCATCCACGTTGTAAACCATCGTGCGGGCGTTGTATTCTGCAAACAGGCGGCGCTTGGCGCACTTGTAGTCCTCAAAATCGGGGTGCTCGCCGGGTCCGATGTGATCCTCCGACAGGTTCGTGAAGGCCACGACCTCAAACGGCACGCCGTCCACGCGGTGGTGGCGCAGCGCCTGGCTGCTGACCTCCAGTACGCAGTGGCGTACGCCCGCATCCAGCATCTTGCGGAACAGCCGGTGCAGCTCGAGACTCTCGGGCGTTGTATTGGCGGTAGTCTCGTGCACGCCCGCAATGTCCACGCCGTTGGAGCCGATGTAGGCGCAGGGCAGACCGGCCTCGGTCATGATGGCCGAGGTCAGCAGGGCGGTGGTCGTCTTGCCCTTTGTGCCCGTAATGCCGATGAGGTGCAGCTCGTCGGCGGGGTTGCCGTAGAAATCCGCACCGATGACGGCCAGCGCCGCGCGAGTGTCGTCGGTGACGATCTGCACGGCGTCCGCGGGCAGGTCGACCCTATGCTCCACCAAAAACGCACGACAGCCGTTTTGGTAGGCGCTTTCGGCGTAGGTATGCCCATCCAGCCACGCACCGACAAGGCAGACGAACAGCGAGCCGGCGCAAGCCTTGCGGGAGTCGTAGGTGATGGCGGTGATGTCCGTTTCGGAGGCACCTGTGTGGGAGATATGTTGGACAAGGTCGTTTAACTTCATGATAACGTCCTTTTTAAATAAGAAAGAATAAATAATAAATAATAAAGAATGTGGAGTTTTCTCCCTTTGGTCGAAAACGAAATCCGTAGGGGCGCATTCTATATGCGCCCGCGGAAGTTTGCCTTGCCGCAAGCGGGCACGGGCGGATATGGAATCCGCCCCTACGGTTTTTGAGCGGAGCGCCAGCGACGCGATTCACCACATTTATTATTTCTTATTTTTTATTTATTATTTGTGTACCGGGTAATACGTCTTAAACTTCTTGAACTGCCTTCTCAGCTGCTCCAGCACGCATGCATAGCGCACGGGGTTCCACAGCAGGTCGGGCTTGTACAGCAGACTGCACGCCTCCTTGCCCTGCGCTTTCAGCGCCTTGGCGCGTGCGACGAGGTCCTTGTCCTCGGTGTAGGTGAAGGCCACCTGCGCGGGGACGTGGTGCCAGAACACTTCGTTCTTGTTCAGCACGCAGTCGGTGCCGCCGTCGTTCCACTTTTCCACAACCAGCCTGGCAATGTTCATGCCGGTGGCGGTCACATAGTAGTTGCTGCGGCCCTGGCGCAGGTTGATCTCAAACACACGGTAGTCGCCGGGGATGCCGCTGTACTTGATGTCAAAGTTGGAAAAACCGGTGTAATGGCAGGCCTCCAGCATCTTGCGGATGTTCTCCACCAGCGGCAGGGAGGCCGTGTCCTCACTGACGATGGCGGCATGGTTGCCCAGGCCGTGTGGGGTGTGCTCCTCGACCATCGTATGGCCAAGGCACATGGCGCGGACCTTACCGTTCTCGTCGGAGAACGCCGTCAGCACGCGCATGTGGTCGTCGCCGCCCGGCACCATCTTCTGCAGGACCATGCGGTCCGGGTAGCCGCTGGCATAGATCGTTTTGACGATCTCGGCGGCCTCGGCGGGGGTGGCGGCGGTGTAGACCTTTTTCATCGTGTCAAACGGATGCTTCCAGTAATCAACGCTGGACGACGGCTTGACGATGATGGGGTAGGCAAAGCCCAATTTATCCTCGGTCAGCTCGGCGGCATCGACAGGTGCGGTCAGGATTTTCGAGTCGGGGTAGGGGATGCCGAACTTCTCGCAGACCTCGTAGAACTCGGCCTTTTTCTGGATGGAGCCGTACAGGTCGGCGGCAGGGCCGGGGGCGATATACTCGGTTAGCTCGGCCTTGCGGCGGATGATCATCGCGGCGTAATCGTCGGTGCAGCCGAACAGATAGAGCCGCTTACCCTTATGCTGTGCCGCAAACTCGTGCAGAATGCGCAGCATCGTGTCCTCGTTGTCCATATCGGGCACGGTGGTAAAGTGGATGATTTTGGAATACTTGGTCGGAGCCATCGGGTAGCGGCCATAGGCGTAGCTCTCGACGCCGTAAGCCTCATGGAACGCCCGGGCAAAGTTATAGCAGTTCAGGTCTGCACCAAGGAATACAGGGATAATGTCGGACATGGGAAAGTACATCTCCAATTTTCAATAGGATTTTGTTCAAATAATAAAGAATAAATAAGAAATAATAAATATTGTGGAGTTTTCTCCCGCTGGTCGAAAACGAAATTTGTAGGGGCGGATTCTATATCCGCCCGTACCCGTTTGCGGCGGCGCATACTTTCGCGGGCGCATATGGAATGCGCCCCTACGGGATTCTTTTGAGCGGAGCGCAGCGACGCGGTCCACCGCATTTATTATTTATTATTTCTTATTTTTTATTTGGAAAGCATCGCTTTCCCGCTCACGCATCAAACTTCTCAAAGAACTGCTCATGCCACGTCAGGAAGGTGTAGGCAGTCCAGATCTTGCGGCGCTCGTGCTTGGGGTCGGCCAGCATGGCGACGAGCTTGTCCTGGTCGAAGTACTCCGCCGCCACATCGCTCGTGAAGCTCTTGCGCACCTTGGCGGAAAACGCCGGGTCCTCGAGCCACTTGGCAATCGGCACGGGGAAGCCCTTCTTCGTGCGGTTGGCCCAGGCGTCGGGCAGGGTCTTGTTGGCGGCGGTGCGCAGCACAGCCTTCGTGTCGCCGCGCAGCTTGTAGCTGTCGGGGTAGGTCTGGGCCTCGCGCAGGACCTCGCGGTCCAGATAGGGCACGCGCAGCTCAAGGCTGTGTGCCATGCTCATCTTGTCGGCCTTCAGCAGAATGTCCCCGGGCAGCCACAGGTTCAGGTCAAGATACTGCTTCTTTTCCAGCTCGCTCAAGTCCTTGACGCGGTCATAGATCGGCGCGGCGACCTCGCGGGCCGTGGGGCCGACGCGGTACTTAGGCTTCAGAATGTCGTAGGCATCCTTCTCCTCAAAGACGTGCGCCTGGCCGATGAACCAGTCCTCGGGGCGGCCACTGCCCTTGATGATGAAGTCGTGCCCCTTGAAGTAGGGCAGATGCTGGCTGGCATCGCTGGCCAGATGGCGCAGCGGCGCGGGGATGTGCTTGTACTTCTGCATCAGCGGGGTGTCGGCGTACCACTCGTAACCGGCGTAGATCTCGTCCGCGCCCTCGCCGGACAGCACCACCGTGACATGCTGGCGCGCCAGCTGGCACAGGAAGTAGAGCGGCACGCTGGACGGGTTGGACTGGGGCTCGTCCATGTGGTACTGGATGTCGGCGAAGGCGTCGAGGCACTGCTCTTTCGTCAGCATCTCGCGGTAGTTCTTGATGCCGAGCTTCTGGCTCAGCTCGCCCGCCTCGCTGGTCTCGTCAAATTTATGCGTGCCGTCGGGGCTTGCAAAGCCGACGGAGAAGGTCTCGTCGGGCATCAGGCAGGCCGTGATATAGCTGGAATCGACACCGCCGGACAGAAACGCGCCCAGCTTGACGTCGCTGATGCGGTGGGCGGCCACGCTCTCCCGCACGCGGGCATCGATCTCATCGGCGGCGGCCTCGTAGGAGAGCGCCGTGGGGTGGCGGAAATCGACATCCCAGTAGCGCTCGATCTGCATCTTGCCGTCCCTGTAGGTGAACCAGTGGGCCGGGGGCAGCTTGTAGGTCCCCTTGAAGAACGTCTCGTTCATGGCGCTGTACTGGAAGGTCAGGTAGGGGCGCAGGGCCTCGGCGTTGACCTCACGGCGGAAGCCGGGGTGCTCAAGCAGGCTCTTGATCTCGGAGCCGAACAGCAGCTCGCCCGCGTCAGTCTGGGTATAATAGAACGGCTTGATGCCGAAAATATCGCGCGCGCCGTACATCTCGTTCGTTTTCGTGTCCCATACGACGAAGGCAAACATGCCGCGCAGCTTGGCGGCCAGTGCCGTGCCGTACTCCTCATAGCCGTGGATGATGACCTCGGTGTCGCAGTGGGTCTTGAAGATGTGCCCCTTGGCCTGCAGCTCGGTGCGCAGGTCCATGAAGTTGTAAATTTCACCGTTGAACACGCAGACGACGGTGCCATCCTCATTGTACATGGGCTGCTTGCCTGCGGCCAGGTCGATGATGCTCAAACGGCGGAAGCCCAGCGCAATGGCCGTGCGCGGGTCGTCGCCGCTGATATGGTAGCCTTCCATATCGGGGCCGCGGTGGATGATGCGGTCCGCCATTCTGTGCAGGATGGCCTCGCGCTGTTCACGCAGACCGGTAAAGCCAACAAAACCACACATGGTACATTCCCTTTCTCTCTATAGGCGCAATCATAGGATTTTAACTTATATATTTGTATATTGTACCACAGATGAGGGGAAAAGAAAAGTAGACGGGGAAAATATGTGAAGAAAAGTGAAGCGCAAAATGGCTTCCCCCTCGGGGGAAGGCCTGACAAACAAAAGCGGCAGGATGCCGAAACATCCTGCCACAGAAAAATAACGTTACGCTTCCTCTTCCGTCGTCACCTTATCGGTTTTTCCCTCGCCGTCCAGCGCTTCCTCCAGCGTGTGCCAGGCCAGCACGGCGCACTTGACGCGGGCAGGGACGTGGGCAATGCCCTGCAAAGCGGCTACGTCCTCCAGGTCGTCCAGCTCCTCGGGCGTGATCTTGCCCTTGATCATCTGGAAGTACAGGCTGATGAGGCGGTGCGCGTCCTCGACGGTGCGGCCCTTCACAAGGTCGATCATCAGCGAAGCCGACGCCTGCGAGATGGCGCAGCCGCTGCCGATAAACCCGGCGTCCTCGATTTTGCCGTCCTTTACGCGCAATTGCAGCGTGATGTCGTCACCGCAGCTGGGGTTGACACCCTCCAGGCTGTGGGTCGCCCCCTCGACGGGGTGGCGGTTCTCTTTGCTGCGGCTGTTCTCGGTAATGATCTGGGTATACAGTTCGTTCAGGTTCACAGGCCCATCACCTTTCTGACATTTTCAAGATTTTCCAGCAGGGCGTCCACGTCCTCGGGCGTGTTGTAGATCGCCACGCTGGCGCGGCAGCAGCTGCCGATGCCCAGGAACTCCATCAGGGGCTGGGCGCAGTGATGCCCGGCGCGCACGGCCACGCCGCCCGCGTCCAGAATCGTCGCTACATCGTGGGGATGTACGTCGTTGACATTGAAGCTGACAACGCCGTAGCGGCCCTCGGCCACAGGCTCACCGTAGACGGTCAGCCACGGCATGGCGCGCATACCGGCCAGCATACGGTCCAGCAGCGCATGCTCATGGGTCTCCATGGCCTCCCAGCCGATGCCATTCATATAGTCGATGGCGGCGGCAAAGCCGACCTCGCCGCCGACGTTGCGGGTGCCGGCCTCAAACTTGCGGGGGCCGTCGGCCCAGGTCGCGCCGCTTTCATGCACAGCGCCGATCATATCGCCGCCGCTCATGAACGGGGGCATCTTTTCCAGCAGTCCGGCGCGTGCGTACAGCGCACCGACGCCCATGGGGGCGTACAGCTTGTGGGCAGAGCAGGCCGCAAAATCTACGTCCAGCTTCTTGACGTCCACGGGGGTGTGGGGCGCGCTCTGGGCGCAGTCCAACACGACCACAGCACCCACGGCGTGGGCACGCTTGACAATTTCTTCCACAGGCGCGCGCAGACCCAGCACGTTCGAGACCATCGCCACGGCGACGACCTTCGTCTTGGGGGTGATTTTTTTGTCCAGCTCCTCGGTGGTCAGGCGGCCGTTCTCGCCGGGATACATATAAACCAGCTTCGCGCCGGTGGCCTTGGCCACGCGCTGCCACGGCACCATGTTGGAGTGGTGCTCGGCCACGGAGATGACGATTTCATCGCCCTCATGCAGAAAATTCATGCCGTAGCTGTAGGCAACGAGGTTCAGGCTCTCCGTCGTGTTCTGGGTGAACACGATCTCGTCGTCCTCTGCGTTAAAGAACTGCGCTACGGTGTGGCGGGCTCCCTCGTGGGCGTCGGTGGCGCGCATGGCCAGCTCGTAAACGCCGCGGTGGGGGTTCGCGTTCTCTTTCGTATAGTAATCGACCACCGCGTTCAGGACCTGCATGGGGTGCTGGGTCGTGGCGGCGCTGTCCAGATAGACAAGGCGATTGCCGTTTTCGTCGGCAGCCAGAATCGGAAAATCAGCCGTCCAGTTCATCATTCAGCCTCCGTGCAACATTTTCACGTACTTCATCCTGCAACGAATCCAACGGGATCTTATCAATGGCCGGGGCAAAGCGGGCGTCCACCATCAGGCGGCGGGCCTGTGCTTCGCTCAGGCCGCGGGAGCGCAGATAGTAGAGCTTGTTCTCGTCGAGACGGCCCACGCTGGCGGCGTGCTGGCCCTCGACCTCCTCCTCACCGCAGAGGATGAGGGGGGCGGTACGGTTGCGGGCGCTGGGGCTGAACAGCAGCACGTCCTCGCTCTCATGGCCGACGCCGCGCTTGGCACCGCGCTGGAAATCGACAGTACCGCGCAGAATTTTATCGGCACTGCCGGTCAGCACACCGGCGGTGTGCATCTCGCACAGGGTATCCTTGCCGGTGTGGACGGACACGTCGTTGAAGTCCAGCACGTCATTGCTGTGGCCGAAGTAGACGGCATCGAGATCGTACTCGCACTTGTTGTGGTTCAGCAGCGTGCGGGCACCGCAGGCGACGACGGAGCCGCCCAGCTCAATGCGGACCTGCTCCACGCGGGCGGAGGTGCCCTGCTCAATAGCAACGGCATTCCAGCGGCGGGCACGGTTGCCCAGCAGCTGCACCTGCACCAAAACTACATGCGCACCCTCGGCGGCGCGGATGCGGGTCAGGTTGGCGGAGACGCCGCCCTCGGCATCGCCGCGCACGACCTGCACGACGGTCAGGCTGCTGCCCGCCGCCGCGTCGATGGTCAGATAGGTCAGTGCGTGGGGGTGGTCGGCGTCGAGCGCCGTCTCAAACACGACGGGCGCGTCGGCGGTGCCGGTCACGGCCAGATGGTTGACAAGGTTGGCGTTTGCGGCCAGCCAGGCGTCGGTCTCGGCACCCATGCCGCTGGCGGCAAAGCTGCCGAAGTCAGCCGCGGCGGGGGCCGTAACACCGGCGGGCAGGGCAGGGGACAGCGCCTCGGCCTTAGCCCAGCCCGCGGCGGGTACGGCAGGCAGTGCCGCCGACGCCGGGGCATAATTCACGCCCAGCGGATTCCAGGTGGAAACCGGGAGGCGGTTCATGGTTGTAGTCATATATATCACCTTAAACTCAATGCTAAGGCTTCCCCCTCGGGGGAAGCTGTCCGCGAAGCGGACTGATGAGGGCAAAGCTTGCGGTAGCGACCCATTAACGGGCAATCATGGCAAACACGCCCCTCATCCGGCCTCGGGCGGGGCCTCGGCCATCTTCCCCCATCGGGGGAAGGCTTACAATCAGCCAATGCTTCCCTTCATCTCCAGATGAATCAGGTTGTTCATCTCCACCGCATATTCCAGCGGCAGCTCCTTGGCGATGGGCTCGGCAAAGCCGCCGACGATCAGGGCGCGGGCGTCCTCCTCGGTCATGCCGCGGCTCATCAGGTAGAAGATGGCCTCCTCGCTGATGCGCCCGATCTTGGCCTCGTGGCCGACGTCCACGGCATCACAGCGGATGTCCATGGCCGGGATCGTGTCGGAGCGGCTGCGGTCATCCAGCATCAGGGATTCGCAGCTCACGCTGGACTTGCTGCCCTTGGCGTTCGGCAGCACAACGACGGACGAGCGGAAGTTCGACACGCCGCCGTCGCGGGCAATGCTCTTGGTGGAAATATGGCTCGTCGTGTTCGGCGCGGCGTGCACGACCTTGGCACCGGTGTCCAGATCCTGCCCGGCACCGGCAAACGTGATGCCGGTGAACTCCATGCGGGCACCCTCGCCCTGCAGGACGCTCATCGGGTACAGGCAGCCCGTGTGGGAGCCGAACGAGCCGGAGACCCACTCGATCGTGCCGCCCTTTTCGACCCGCGCACGCTTGGTGTTCAGGTTGTACATATTCTTGGACCAGTTTTCAATCGTGGAGTAGCGCACGCGCGCACCCTCACCGACGAAAATCTCGACACAGCCTGCGTGCAGGTTGGCGACGTTGTACTTCGGGGCCGAGCAGCCCTCGATAAAGTGCAGGTATGCGCCCTTGTCCACGATAATCAGGGTGTGCTCGAACTGGCCCGCGCCGGGGGCGTTCAGGCGGAAGTAGGACTGCAGGGGAATGTCCACATGCACGCCCGCCGGGACGTAGACGAAGGAACCGCCGCTCCACACAGCGCCGTGCAGCGCCGCAAACTTGTGGTCCGTGGGGGGCACGCACTTCATGAAGTGCTCCTTCACCATGTCGGCGTAGGGGCCGGTCAGGGCGCTCTCCATATCGGTGTAGACGACGCCCTGCGCCGCGACCTCCTCCTTGACGTTGTGGTAAACGACCTCGGAGTCGTACTGTGCGCCGACGCCCGCCAGGCTCGAGCGCTCGGCCTGCGGAATGCCCAGACGCTCAAACGTGTTCTTGATGTCATCGGGCACATCGCTCCACTTGCCGCGCATCTCAGTGTTGGGGCGCACGTATGTGACGATATTGCGCATGTCCAGCCCCTCCAGGGACGGGCCCCAGTTGGGAATGGACGCCTTGTTGTAAATGTCCAGCGCCTTCAGGCGGAATTCACGCATCCAGTCGGGATCGTGCTTTTCTTTAGAGATCTGCTCCACGATCTCTGCCGTCAGGCCGGAGTTGACCTCAAACGCCGCGTTGACCTTGTCCTTGATGTCGTAGACACTGCGGTCAATTTCGGCGACCTCGGTCTTTTCAGTCTCGAAGGCTCTCATTTGGCTTCGTCCTCCTTCAGCGCGGTGAAGCCTTCCTCAATGATCTCATTGACGAGGCTGCCGTCGCCGGTGCGGACAATGCGGGCGTCGTCCAGCACATGGACGTAATCGACCTGCAGACCTTCCAGGATCTTGGCGTTGTGGGTGATGATGATGAGGGCGTTGTCCGCGTTGTGGTACGCCTTGATGCCGCTGGCAACGGTCTTGACCGCGTCAACGTCGAGGCCGGAGTCGGTCTCATCCAGCAGGGCCAGCGCGGGCTTGAGCATGAGCAGCTGCAAAATCTCAGCCTTCTTCTTCTCACCGCCGGAGAAGCCGACGTTCAGATAGCGGTCCGCGTAGGACGGGTCCATGTTCAGGGCCTCCATCTGGGCGGCCATCTCGCGGCGGAACTTCATGACCTTGACGGGCTTGCCGGTCACAGCACCGGCAGCCGTGCGCAGAAAGCTCTCCAGCGTGATGCCAGGGATCTCCTCCGGCGTCTGGAAGGACAGGAACATACCCGCGCGGGCGCGCACGTCGGCGGTCTCGTGGGTGATGTCCTGCCCGCGGAAGATGATCTGACCGCGGGTGACGGTGTAGCGGGGATCGCCCATCAGGGCGCTCATCAGGGTGGACTTGCCGGCACCGTTGTGACCCATCAGTACGTGGGTCTCACCGGCGTTCACCGTCAGGTTCAATCCGTCGAGAAGGACCTTATTTTCCTCACCGACGACGACCTGTAAATCTTTGACTTCCAGCAGCGGGCTGCTCATGGAAAAAACACCTCCAAGTGGTATAACCGGGTTGTTGGGCACAAGTGTCCCCCGGATAGTTTTGCTCTACCGAACTATACTATACTATTTTTATAGGGATTGCAAGAGGGGAACGCAAGAAATTGACACAGAACGATGAAATCGGCCAATTTTCAGCCGATTCGGGGCAAAACAAAAAGGCTCGAAGCGAATGCTTCAAGCCTTGATGGCTGCCCCAGTCCGACTTGAACGGACGACACCCTGATTAACAGTCAGGTGCTCTAACCAACTGAGCTATGGGGCAATGTTCAATTGCTGCCGCCGTCAGACGACTTTTATAGTATAGCAACCTCGAGCGCCATTGTCAAGTGGATTTGCGAAAAAAGTTGAAAAAGTTGAAGAAGGCCGCTCTGCCGCGGCGAGCTCTGATTTATCAAAACGAAAGCCGCATCTGGTGCCACGCGACATTTCCATGGGTGGATTTGTCCGTCACACCCTCATCCTGAAACCCGAATTTTGCGTAGTAGGGGAGCAGCCGCTCCTTGCAGGTCAGCACAAGCCCCTTGCGGCCCTGCTGTCTGGCATCGGCAACGGCCCGGCGGAGCAGCTGCCCCGCGCAGCCGTGCCTACGGTACTCCGGCAGCGTGTTGACGCCGAAGATCATCTGCCACGCGCCCTGCTCGTTGTGCAGGGCGGCGTCCTCGTACATCACATCCGTCAGGTCCGGCTCGTCCGTGACAAAGCCGTCCACGAAGGCAAGCAGCTTATCCCCCTCATACAGCAGCCAGAAGTGGTTGCCGTAATACTGCACTCTGTCGATAAATTCCTTCTCCGTCGCGGCCTCTGCGGGCGGAAAGCATGCCGTCTCCACAGCGGTCAGTGCGGCAATATCCTTCCGGGACGCGTGCTTTATAACCATGCTCTGTTCCTCCTGGGGGCATAAGCTCTTACCCTTCTGCTATACCACAAAGGCATCGGCCCCCGGGCGTTTCAATACTTGAGATTTCAATACTTGAGAAAGAACCTGTTTACTTTTGCCCGTAATAAGCGTTGGGACCGTGCTTTCTCATAAAATGCTTGTCCAGCACATGCTGCGGCGCGGGCAGGGCACCAGGGTCGATGGTCAGGGTCAGGATCGCCATGCGGGCGACCTCCTCGAGCACAACGGCGTGGTATACGGCCTGCGCGGCATCCTTGCCCCAGGTGAAGGGGCCATGGCTGGCGCAGAGCACACCGGGCACATACAGCGGGTCGATGCCGCGGGCTTTGAACGTCTCGACGATGACCTTGCCGGTGTTCTTCTCGTAATCCTCGTCGATTTCCTCCGGCGTCAGCTCCCGCGTGCAGGGGACAGGGCCGTAAAAGTAATCGGCGTGGGTGGTGCCGAAGGCGGGCAGGTCGCGCCGCGCCTGGGCAAAGGCTACCGCGTGGGTCGAGTGGGTGTGCACGATGCCGCCCAACTGCGGGAAGGCCCGGTACAGCTCGAGATGCGTTTTGGTGTCGCTGCTGGGGTTCAAATCGCCCTCGACCTTGTTGCCGTTCAGGTCCATAACAACGAGCATAGCGGGCGTCAATTCGTCATATTCCACGCCGGACGGCTTGATGACAAACAACCCCTTTTCGCGGTCAATACCCGAAACATTGCCCCAGGTGTAGGTCACAAGCCCGCGGCGGGGCAGCTGCATATTGGCCTCGTAGACCTGCTGCTTGAGTTCTTCCAGCATAGTGTACCCTTTCTGTGCCCGGCTCTGCCGGATTTTGGATGTTACCTTTATTTATTATAGCAGGCACTGCGGCAACTTTCCAGACCTGTTTTGGAAAAAACAAAACAACCCCACAGAAGCGATTGCTTCTGCGGGGTTGTTGCTAAATGGAGCGGCCGACGAGGCTCGAACTCGCTACCTCCACCTTGGCAAGGTGGCGCTCTACCAGATGAGCTACGGCCGCATAAAAAATCACCGAAGATAACTCGGTGATTTTTGTTGGCTGCCCCAGTCCGACTTGAACGGACGACACCCTGATTAACAGTCAGGTGCTCTAACCAACTGAGCTATGGGGCAATATCCCTGACGCCGTCAGGCGACGCTAATTATTATAGCGGCATGAAAACCGTTTGTCAATGCCTTTTGACAAAAAAATCGGAAAAATTGTCCGCAAAATCCCGGCGCGGATGCCTTGACAATTTGGCATGGGGCTGGTATACTAGCAAAGTACCTACATACGCCGGTGTGTTGGAATTGGCAGACGAGACGGACTCAAAATCCGTTGGTGGTGACACCGTATGGGTTCGACCCCCATCACCGGCATTCCTTATACCTAAGCCTTTTAGCGGCTTAGGTATTTTTTTGTGTGGCAGACAAAGCGGATTTGCTTTCCGACACGCTGAGTTCCTATGCTGACGATACTGTGTCTGTTTCGCGTAAAAGTCAATACGCCAAACAGTTTTACAGAGCCCCCTCCGGAACAAATTTGTGATGCAGGAACGGGACGTTTGTTGACGGTTTCTCACAAATGTGCTATCATTATAATGGAGTAAAGTGACATTAAATGGAAGGACGGCAAATTGTTAGGGGCTTACATGGAAAGAAACAATCGCAAACGCGGGTTCACATTGGTTGAGCTTATTGTTGTGCTGGTAATTCTGGCGGTTTTAGCAGCTCTGCTTGTACCATCGCTTACCGGATATATAGACAAAGCAAAAAAGAAAGCTGTGATAACGGAGGCAAGAGATGTGTGGACAGCGTCGCAGGCTGCCTTGTCGGAGTGCTATGCCCTGTACCCGGAGAGTTTTACTGCTAACTCTGCAAACAATAAAAGCAACTGCCGGTTTTCTGTCTACATAAACAATGAATGGGTAAAAAATGTAGGCAAAATTTCTAACGCCGCGCTGAATGCATTGCAAAAGAACCCAAAGGATACGGTGGAAGCGGGGACGGCAAGCCGCAGAGTTTCCGCCATGGTGTTGGCGTATTTGGACAGTGCAGACAAAAACAATGCGCGCTATACATTTTTCGATGGCAAGACAATCACCAACGGTACAAAGCCAAGTACGTATTTTAATAAAACACCAAAGTCCACGGACATAATCATACAGCTTTTTCATACGGTTGACGGCAAAGTCATTGCGTTGAATTTCGGAAAAGATGGCTATATGGTAACAATCGTCCCCGGACAGGAAACTATCTGTGAGTATGATGGGGAATGTCTGAATTTCAAAGGGTGATCCGGCGTCTGTCGGCCCGCGGGTAACCCTTTTACCACAAGAATCGTCAAATTCGCGCAAAATAAAAAACAATCGCCGCGTAATTATAGACAAAACGACCAAACAATGCTACAATATTCCTATTCCGGGGCGAAACGGCCCCGTCAAGAAGGAGCATTGCCGTGAAGCTGAACAACCGTCGCACGATTCTGGTGGGCCTGGCGTTTTTGTCGATCTGTACGTTCTGGCAGATGTACGACAGCGTGATGACCCTGATCCTGACCGACACCTTTAAACTGAACGAGACCCTCGCCGGGGCCATTATGGCGGCAGATAACGTACTGGCGCTGTTTTTGCTGCCGTTCTTTGGCGCGCTGTCCGATAAGACCAGCACCCGCATCGGGCGGCGGATGCCGTTCATTGTGGGCGGCACTGCATTGGCGGCCGTTTTGATGAACCTGATCCCGCTGCTGGATGACCGCTATGCGGCAAACCCCGGCACCGGCACGCTGGTGCTGTTCATTATAGTGCTGGGTCTGCTGCTGGTTTCCATGGGCACCTATCGCTCGCCCGCGGTGGCGCTGATGCCCGACGTGACCCCTAAGCCGCTGCGCAGCCGTGCAAATGCCATCATCAACCTGATGGGGGCCGTGGGCGGCATTTTGTATCTGGGGCTGGCGGCGCTGATGTATCCGGTGTCCAAAACCAAGGGGGTCGGGCATGTCAGCTACCGCCCGCTGTTCTTCATCGTCTCGATGATCATGGTCGCGGCGGTGGCAATTCTGTACCTGACCATCCGGGAGCCGAAGCTCGGGGAGGAAAACCGGAAGCTCGAGGCCGCCCACCCCGAGTGGAACCTGGCCACCGACGACGGCGCCGGCCATGAGGTCCTGCCTGCGCCGGTCAAGCGGAGCCTTGCGTTTCTGCTGCTCTCTATTTCGCTGTGGTTCATCGGATATAACGGCGTTACGACGTGGTTTACCAAGTACGTGGAGGCCGTCATGGGCGAGGGCCTGGGCGGCGCGTCCACATGCCTGCTGGTGGCAACGGCGGGTGCCATTGTCTCGTACATTCCCATCGGTGCGCTGGCTGCAAAAATTGGCCGCAAGCGCACGATCCAGTGCGGCATTGTGCTGCTGGCGACCTGCTTTATGCTGGGCTACCTGCTGACGACGATGTACACCTCGATCCAGCCGATCATGTACGTGGTGTTTGCGCTGGTCGGTCTGGCCTGGGCGGCCATCAACGTGAACTCGCTGCCGATGGTCGTCGAGATGTGCCGCGGCAGTGACATCGGCAAGTTCACCGGCTATTACTACACCTTCTCGATGGCGGCGCAGGTCGTCACGCCCATCGTGGCGGGCTCCCTGATGCGGGCCATCGACTACCGCGTGCTGTTCCCGTATGCCGCGCTGTTTGTGGCGCTGAGCTTTGTGACGATGTGCTTCGTCAAACACGGCGACGCCAGAGCCGAGGCGAAGAAGGGGCTGGCGGCCTTTGAGGACATGGACAGCTGACCCGTTGAAAAGTTGAAAAAGCGCTGCCGCACGGAAAGTTCTTCCGTGCGGCAGCGCTTTTTTTGTTGGTTATTTGCTTTTCGGGTGGCCGTTCTCGACCTCGCTTGTGCCCTGCTCCATCAGATAGGTGGCGGTAAGGTCGGCGATATGCAGCTTGACGGCGAGGGGATAGGTGTTGTAGGCGTCGCTGACGGCAAAGCTGCCGCCGCGCACGGCATCGTCAAAGCCGCCCATGTGCCAGCGGATGGCGATGGCCTCGGCGGTTTTCAGCCGCATGAAATGCTCAATTAAATACACGCTTTTCTCGCCGTGGCCGTAGGGCAGCTGGTCAGCCACCTGATAAAACGGGACCTTCTCCCACTGGCCGGTAACGTCGTTCTTGACGTTGCGGGTGCCGACCTTGTAAAAGTTCGCCTTGCACAGGTCGTGCAGCAGGCCGCAGATGGCGTAGCTCTCGGCGCTTTCACCCTCGGTGAAAAAATGCTGCATCATCGCATTGTAGACGTTGATGCTGTGCATGACCAGGCCGCACTCGCACGCGCCGTGAAAGCGGGTGGATGCGGGTGCAGTGAAAAAATCCGTCGTTTCCAGCCAGTTCAGCAGGCGGTCAGCGCCGGGGCGGGTGATGTTTTTGTTGTAGATCTCCACAAATTCGGCGTGATAGTCCTGCATACGAACCTCACAGTTCCATGTCGTCCAGAATGCCCTTCAGGGTCTTCAGCTCCTCCTCGGTCAGGCTGATGCCCTTGGCCATGCGGCTGCCGTCGGGGGACCAGTCGCGGATGTCGTACTTCGGCGGGTTGCCGTTCCAGCTGACCATGTTCAGCTGGCGCTCCCAGCCGCGGGCGTTGGTGGAAAGAACGGCGATGCGTTCGGTAACTTCATAGGTGAATTCTGCCATGATTACAGACTCCTTTTATCAATAATACTGGGTCAAGCAACATCATAGCCGATTCTGCCGGAAAATGCAAGAGCAAAATCAATCGATCCGCACGGCCAGCAGGGCAAAGCGCGCGTCGGTGTCGGGGTGGGTGTCGCCGCAGGTCGAGAGCGTCAGCAGCTGCGCGCCGTACTCCGGCATGACGCCGGTGTCATACAGCGCCTTTTCGGTGATGGCCCTGACGCGGTGCTGCCAGTCCAGCTTGGTGTCGGCGTCAAAAAAGGTGTAGTAGGGCAGCGCGTCCGCGCCGAGCGCGGTATCCACCGCGGCCACGACCTGCCAGGTGCCGCCCTCGTACAGTGTGTCAAACGTGAAGGTCGGGTGGGCTTTGTAAAAATCTTCGTCCCGGTAGCGCACGAGCTGGCCGAACATCGAACCATCGTGCATATTGTGGCCGTAGATCAGCCAGTTGGCCGTCGGCGCGTCGGCGCTGACCGAGCAGCGCTCATCCAGAAACAATGTGCCGCCCACGGCGTAGAAACGGTCAAAGCCGCGGCGCAGGTAGTATTCGTTGTCGCCGGGCGTCTGCACGACGGGCAGGTCGATGTCCGTCCCGTCGATGCGCAGCCAGCCGATGAGGTCGGGGTTTTTCTCGTAGAGTGCCCGGTACCGGGGCAGAATTTCGCCTGCGGCTGCGGCAGGGACTGCTGCGGTCTCGGGCGTGGCGTGGGCGCTTGCGTCGGCGCGCTGGGTGTCGGCCAGGGCGTCCCGCGTCGCGGCCAGCGGCTG
>OLRY01001535.1_pt1 | contig 20681 bp, 22 predicted proteins | sample 1672541 | NCBI WGS metagenome assembly OLRY01 (sample SAMEA3136697, study PRJEB25190) | human gut metagenome | biome: human gut; feature: human-associated habitat; material: faeces | place: Austria | collected 2013 | reverse complement strand
GATTTTGCCGATTCGGAATGCGAAGCATCGGCAAAATCAGTTACTGTTTGCGCAAGGCGTGAACAGTAACTTTTCCGGTGAATCTGTCGCCTGTGTCTGGGACCGGCCCGGCAGAAATCCACCTTTTTTCACATATTTTGGAACTATCCCTGTATAACCGATTAGGGATTGCCGCAGAAAAACTCTCCGCAGCAACCCCCTCTGTATGTGGTTTCTGTTCCTCTGTCGGACCATTCCCCACCATGTTTTCCGTGCAGATTAGTCATAAAGTATGTTGCTTTACTTAGTCAACGAACTTAGCCTCAGCTACAAGGAAGTCGATTGCTTTCTGAACTGCAAGATCTTCCTTTAACTGTGCCATCTGCTCTTCGCCGAACATACCCTTGATCTGTTCTTTATCCATCTTGAAGTCCTCAGCCATCTTGTCGAACTGCTCTTCAACCGCTGCGTCGTCAGCCTGAATGTTCTCAGCCTTTACAACTGCCTCAAGAACGAGTCTTGTCTGGATTCTCTTGAGAGCCTGTGGCTTCATGTCTTCCATCATCTTGTCCATGCTCTGGCCTGTGAACTGGAAGTACTGATCCATGGATAATCCCTGCTGCTGCATTCTTCTTGCAAAGTCATCCATCATCTGACGGCACTGGGTCTGGATCATAAGATCCGGAATATCCATCTGTGCATTCTCGATTGCTTTATCTACTGCTGCATTCTCTTTTGCAGTTCTTGCTTCTTTTTCTTTCTTCTCTGTCAGGTTCTTCTTAACGTCTTCTTTGTACTCAGCAAGAGTATCAAACTCAGATACGTCCTTAGCGAACTCATCGTCAAGCTCCGGAACCTCTTTGGTCTCGATTTTCTTAACATCGCACTGGAATACTGCTTCTTTGCCAGCAAGCTCTTTTGCCTGATATTCCTCCGGGAAAGTAACCTTAACTTCTACATGATCGCCTGTGTTAGCGCCAACAAGCTGATCCTCAAATCCAGGAATGAATGTGCCGGATCCAAGTGTAAGAGCGTAGTCAGATCCTTTGCCGCCGTCAAATGCAACGCCGTCAACAAATCCCTCGAAGTCGATTGTTGTGATATCGCCGTTTGCTGCTGCACGATCCTCAACAACAACTGTTCTGGAGTTCTTATCCTGCTCTTTCTTAACTTCTGCGTCAACTTCCTCGTCTGTTACAGCGATCTCAGTCTTCGGAACCTCTACTCCCTTGTAGTCTCCAAGAGTAACCTCTGGCTTGGTAGCAACATCAGCTGTGAAGATGAGTGCCTTTCCTGGCTCCATCTGTGTAACGTTGATCTCTGGCTGGGAAACGATTTCAAGGTCGCAATCAGCAATTGCTTTGCTGTACTCCTGCGGTACAAGAGAATTCACAGCATCTTCCATGAATACTCCCTTACCGTACATGCTCTCGATCATCTTTCTAGGAGCTTTTCCTTTACGGAATCCTGGAAGGCTGATTCTGCTTTTCTGTTTCTGGTAAGCTTTCTCCATTGCTTTGTCTAACTCTTCAGCGGAAACTTCGATGGTAAGTTTCGCCATGTTTTTCTCTAATTTCTCCACCTGTAAACTCATTTTCGTGTTCCTCCTTAATATTCAGGTAAAATGTCAGGTCCAATGCAGCCGCATGTGCATAGCGGATAGACATTGTCCGTTTTTCAATCATAATGCAGGGTTTCCCCCTATTATTACAGTCATTGTAGAAGTATAGCACAACCAGATTAAAAACACCAGTGTTTTTTTATGGTTTTCCCTGTTATTCCTGAAAAAAATAGAGTTTTTGGCGGTTATTCCTACTTATATACTACAGATTCTGCGATCTGGTCTGCTTTTTCCTGGCCAAGAAGCTGGGAAATCAGGGAAAGACTGAAGTCGATGGCAGTTCCAAGGCCGCGGCTTGTGGTGATATTGCCGTCCACGACTACGTTGTCCTCCAGGCGTACTGCATCTCCTAATCCGTCCATGCAGGATGGATATGCAGTTGCTTTCTTTCCATGTAAAAGTCCGATCTGGGCAAATATGGTGGGTGCTGCACAGATGGCTGCGATCCTGCCTCCATTATTATAGAAGTTTTTCAGAAGGTCGGTGAGGGGTGCAAATGCGCCAAGGTTGGTGGTGCCAGGCTGTCCTCCCGGAAGGACCAGCATGTCTGCATCCGTGAAGTCCGTTTCCGCGAAAGTCTGGTCTGTAAGCATGGTGATGCTGTGGGCAGTTGTGATCTGCTTTGTGTTTTTTATGGAAACTGTGGTGATGGTGATTCCGGCTCTTCGCATAAGGTCTACTACGGTCAGGCCTTCAATGTCTTCGAAACCGTCTGCGAGAAAAATGTATACTTTTTTGCTCATGGGAAAGTCCTCCTTATTTTGATTCCTATTGATAAATTCATTGTATCAACAAGCTAATTTTCCGAACAATCAACTTATCGATATACTAACTTGCTCATAACCTGCATATCAGTCAAACTGCAGCTATAAGTGAATATTAAATCTTTTTAAGGGTTACATTTGTTTTCCTTTATCAGATGCTGCCTGGAGTGCTTCGAATACGGCGCTGCGGAAGCCGTTTTTCTCAAGGGTGCGGACGCCTTCAATGGTAGTTCCGGCCGGGGAGCAGACCATGTCTTTAAGTTCGCCCGGATGCATGCCAGTTCCCAGAACCATCTTGGCACTTCCAAGTACAGACTGGGAGGCAAACTGATAAGCCTGCTTTCTTGGCATTCCCTGTGCGACTGCTGCGTCTGCCATTGCTTCAATGAACATAAAAACATATGCGGGGGAGCATCCGCTGACTGCTCCGACTGCATCCATCAGACGCTCCGGGACTACCTCTGTGCGTCCGAAGCTGTTGGTGATGGCAAGAATCTGGTCCAGATCCTCTTTGGTTACGCGGTCATTGGCGCAGGCGCCTGTCATGCCTTCGCCTACTTGTGCCGGGGTATTGGGCATCAGGCGTACCACTTTCAGAGGCTGCTCGCATTTTTCTTCCAGCCATGCAAGAGTTTTGCCGGGGGCAATTCCTACGATCATGTGATCTGGTGTCAGGCAGCCTTTGATCTGGCTGATTACTTCTTCGTAGAACTGAGGCTTCACAGCTAATATAACAATATTTGCATTTTTTACGACTTCATAGTTGTCCATAGTTGTGACAACCCCAAGTTTTTCCCGGCTTCTTTTGCTTCCTTCTTCTGTAAGATTTGAAACAATAATCTCATCTTTCGCAAATACACCTTTTTTCAGGATTCCACCGATCATCGCAGACCCCATATTTCCACATCCGATAAATCCAATTTTCATATTTTTCTGCTCCTCTCATGTAAGCCAATCATCAGTTAAGGCTCATTATAAAATAAAAAAATTTAAGGTGCAATATATAGGCATAAAAAAATAGCTGTCCTGTACTTTGGCGAGTCTCGACAGCTATTTTTTACGAAACATATTTGTCAATTTATATTTTTCCTGCTCAGGGTACTGTTGTGGTACTCGGTGGAGTAGGTCACATCCTCGCCGAACCAGCTGGGGGGCTGGTAGGCGTGGGCGGCTTCTTCGGAGGGGAACTCTACCTCAGCCAGAAGAAGGCCCTCATAAGGTGCTTTGAACACATCCAGTTCAATGGACAGTCCATCCTTCTCCGGAATCACATAGCGCACCTTGGAGATCACGATTCCGTCCGCCTTCAGCTTCAGGTGCTCATAAGCCTCCTTCGTCAAGGGCAGATTGTACTCCTCCCTTGCCAGAAGTCCCTTTGACTTATAGGTGAGATAATAGTTGTCATTTGACTTGCGAATCCGCACCACCGGTTCTGTGCACAGATATCCCTGTTCGATCACCTTGCAGGGATACTGCTCCAGATTTTCCGGAAGGTTCTCTTTTTTCACAAGAAATTTTCTCTCGATTTCCATAGAATTCCCTCCTGATAAAGCTTTTTCAAACATGCCCTAAAGCAGTTCAGACATTACTATTCACTCCGTGTCCAGCAGCACTTAAGCTTCCTCTTTTTCTTCATCCTCTTCTTCCACAGGATCCGGAGTCCAGTTTCTTCTTCCGAATCTGGTGACAAGAGCCAGCATTTCTTTTTGCAGTTCCTTTGTAAACTGGCCTTCTGTCAGACGCCATTTCCAGTTGATACCAAGTGTGGACGGCTGGTTGATCCGGGCCGTATTATCCAGCTGCAGATAATCCTGGATTGGAATGATACATCTTCCAGCCGCACTTCCCATTACCAGACGGATCATGTTTCTGCAGATTCCCTTCTCATCATCATGGAAATTCCACAGATATTCACGAACCATATGACGCTCCTCAGGCGTAATATCACTGTACCAGCCAAGAAGAGTCTCATTGTCATGAGTTCCGGTATAAACCACACAGTTGTTTGTATAATTATGCGGCAGATAATCGCTGGCATTTCCGGTATCGCGGGCATCAAAAGCGAACTCGATTACCTTCATATTGGGATATCCGCTCTCCTCCACAAGACGCTTCACAGAATCTGTCATAAAGCCAAGATCCTCTGCAATAATGTCTTTTTGTCCCAGTCTCTGGGAAACGGTGCGGAACAGATCCATTCCAGGTCCTTTTTCCCACCAGCCGCGCTCCGCAGTCTTATCTCCATACGGAATTGCATAATATTCATCAAAACCGCGGAAATGATCGATACGGACAACATCATACATATTAAAGCAGTGCGCCAGACGCTTCATCCACCACTCAAAGCCTGTATTCCTGTGCACATCCCATCTGTACAGCGGATTGCCCCAGAGCTGTCCTGTTGCGGAAAATCCATCTGGCGGGCATCCTGCTACCTGTGTAGGCTCATTGTTCTCATCCAGCTTGAAAAGTCCCGGATTCGCCCAGGTATCTGCACTGTCCATGGCAACATAGATGGGAATATCTCCGATAATACGGATACCTTTTTTGTTTGCATAGGCTTTTAATTTCGCCCACTGCTCATAGAATTTAAACTGCATATATTCCTGAAATTCAATTTCGAAATAAAGCTCTCTTCTGTAATAATCCAGCGCATTGTTCCAGCGAAGACGGATATCCTCCGCCCATTCGGTCCACGGAATTCCTCCGAAGCGATCCTTCACTGCCATAAAAAGCGCATAATCACCAAGCCAGTGTGCCTGCTCCTGCTGGAATCTGACAAACTCCGGATTCTTTGAGATATCGCTTCTCTCATAAGCCTTGCGAAGAAGCTTATAGCGTCCCTTGTAGATTTTCTCATAATCCACATCATCTGCTCTGGATCCGAAATCCACAGCATCGCATTCCTTCTTTGTCAGAACCCCTTCCTCAATCAGATCCTCAAGACTGATGAAATAAGGATTTCCTGCAAAAGTAGAGAAGGACTGATAAGGTGAATCCCCATAGCTGGTAGGGCCAAGAGGCAGAATCTGCCAGCAGCCCTGTCCTGCTGCCTTTAACTGGTCTACAAACTCATAAGCACTTTTTGAAAAACATCCAATTCCATATTTTGACGGCAGGCTGCTGATTGGAAGCAGCACGCCGCATTCTCTTTGAATTCCCATTTTTCCCTCCATAATATCCTGAAACATAATCCTGATTCTTTCCCTATGTCCGCTGCAGACGCCGCAGCTTTCGCAGTTTGACATACTTGTTTGTATCATGGCACATTTCATCATACAGAATCAATATTAAATTTTCAAGAAATATGGCATTTTTTCCTAATAATGATATTTTTTCCTGTTTTTCACAAAACAGATCAGGGAACATACCATGCCCAGTCCCTCTGCAACTACAATAGCACCCCAGATTCCATCCATTCCCAGCACAGCAGGAAGCAGCAATACCATCCCTCCTCTAAAAATCAGGGTTCTTGTGAAAGACAAGAATGCGGACAGCGGACCATTACACAGCGCAGTGAAAAAAGAGGATGCATAAATATTAATTCCGCTTAACAAATATCCCAGTGCGAAAATCCGAAAGCCATGAACAGTCATATTCAGAAGTTCTTTGTCATAACCCACGAAAACAGCTGACAACGGATAACTGATAGCTTCAGAAACTACAACCATGATCACGGATGTAATGCCAATGATCGTGATACTTTTTCGGAATACGCTTTTTAACTCTTTATGATTTCCCGCACCATACTGGTAGCTGACCACTGGAGCACTTCCTGATGAAAAACCAAGAAATGCCGCTAGGAAAACAAAATCTACATACATCATAACAGAATAAGCCGCAACTCCCATTTCCCCGATTACTTTCATCAGCTGGATATTATATAAAATACTGATCAGGGAAGCAGAAATATTGCTGAGAAGTTCTGAGGAGCCATTGGAAGCAGCCTGAAGAAGCTGTTTTCCATAAAATCTGGTTCTGGTCAGCTGCAGACCATGTTCTCTCTTCTTTGCAAAATAAAGCAGAGGAATTGCACCGCCAACCACATATCCCATAACCGTTGCCAGCCCGGCACCAGCTACTCCCATTTTCAGCACAGCAATAAATACATAATCCAGCACCATATTGGTAACGCCGGATGCAATGGACAGCACCAGTCCAAGAACAGGCTTTTCATTTACCACAAAGAAATTCTGGAAGCTGACTTGCAGCATAAATGGTACACTTCCACTAATCAGGATAGTCCCATAAGTCACACTGCTTTCCATAAGAAGGTCGCTGGCTCCTGCAAGGCGCATAATAGGACGGACAAAAATAAGAATAATTACCGTCAGTATTGCACCGATTCCTATAATACTGTAAATCAACATGGAAAAATACTGATTTGCCAGCTCCTTTTTCCCTTCTCCAAGTGTTTTGGCTACCAGTGCACTGCCTCCCGTTCCCAACATAAATCCAACAGCTCCGATAATCATGGCGACCGGGAATGCAATGTTAATTGCGGAAAGTGCCATAGCTCCCACAAGATTGGATACAAACAATCCATCTACCACGCTGTAAATGGAGGCAACGATCATCGTAACCACAGAGGGCAGCGTAAAACGCAGCAAGCGGCTGTAGGTAAAATGATCGGATAATCTGATCTGCATAAATAAAATTTCTCCTTATTGTTTTTTCTTATTTCTTTCCAGAAGCTTTTTCATTTCATCTTCCAGTATGTCAATATGTCTATATCCGTAATAAAGGACATTTTCTCTTTCCTGGGATGTAAGTCTTTTAAATGCTCTTTGTTCCAGCTCAAAAATCGGGTCTACTGTACTTTGCGCCAGTTCTTTTCCTTTCTCAGTAAAATGGATGGTTTTGCTCTTCTTGTTTCCAGAATCCTGTGATAAACAGATTACGCCATCCTTTTCCAGCTTTTTTAATGCACTGTTTACTGTCTGCTTTCTGAGATGCAGGCTTTCACAAAGCTGCGCCTGAGTATAGCCGCCATCATTTTCCCGAACAAAATACAGAATATCAAACATAGTTTCTGTCATTCCGAAGTGCGATGCCAGCTTATAGTAGACTTCACAGTTTTTTTTGTAAATATTGTTCACTTCTCTGGAAAATTCTTCGAAAGTCATTTCTTCCATCTGTTTTCCCCTTTCTGATTGCGAAGAAGTTTTTCTTTGGTTTGATAAAATAATCCGAAATCGGATTATTTGCAGTATAGTCCTATTTCGGATTATTGTCAAGGTATAAAAAAACAGCTTGCATAGTGAAGTTTGGCATTTTTTACAGCAGCATTTATTCTGCTGTATTGCCTTTTCCTCATACTTGCAAACTGCTTTTTCAAAGCTATTCTTTTATGTTCTTTTTATTTTCAGGCTGTCCGGGAATTTCTCGCTCCAGTCATCCTGGTGCTGGCGTCAAATTCATGGAGTTTCCTCTTGGATTCTTCACTTAAATTTCTTGGTACCTGAACCTGGATTGTTACGTACAGATCTCCGTAGACTCCGGCTTTGCCCATAACCTGAATGCCTTTGCCTCTCAGACGGATCTTGCTGCCGGACTGGGTACCTTCCGGGATACGGCACATTACCTGACCGCTTAAGGTCTGAACTCTGGCTTCTCCGCCAAGAGCGGCTGTCAGAAACGGGATATTTACAGTGGTGTAAATGTCTGCGCCTTTTCGTTCAAATCCGGCTCTTTCTCCAACATGTACCTTCAGAAGCAGGTCACCTGCCGGGGCACCGCCATAGCCTGGGTTACCTTTGCCTCTTAAGCGGATGCTCTTTCCATTGTCGATTCCTGCGGGGATGTGAACCTTCAGGGTCTGTTTGCCCTTTCCGTCAGCGTCGGAAAGATTGATCAGCTTGTCGCAGCCAAGAGCCGCTTCGTCGAAGCTGATGGAAATCTCCGCATTCAGATCCTGGCCTTTCTGCTGGTAGCTGCCGCTGCCAAACTGGCTTCCGAAGCCGGAACCTCCAAAGCCGTGTCCGCCGAAGCCATGAGCGGAACTGCCGTGGCCGAATGTGCTTCCTCCGAAGCCGCCTCCAAACAGATTCTTCAGAATGTCGTCCATGTCACCGCCTTCAAAATGGTATTCCTGATAGCTGCCGTCCGGGCTTCTGTAAGCACCGCTCTGGCCTTTTCCAAAGCCGCCAAAACCACCGAAACCAGAACTGTTAAAACCTGACTGGTTAAAGTCTCCGGCACCATATCCTGCTCCGCCGCCTTCTTCAAATGCCGCATGGCCGAACTGGTCATACAATTTCTTTTTCTCCGGGTCACTGAGCACGTTATAGGCTTCTGTAACTTCCTTGAATTTCTCTTCTGCATCTGCATTTCCTGCGTTTGAATCAGGATGATATTTCTTCGCCATCTTACGATAGGCTTTCTTTATTGTATCTTTGTCCGCGCTGCGGTTAATTCCCAGCACTTCATAATAATCTCTCTTTGCTCCCATATTGGTCACCTCTGACTCCTCAAATTCAACCTACACAAATTCCCCGGAATCACTCCCGGGGAAATCATTTTTCTTGTTCTATTCGTAATATAACATTCATTCGTGCAAGTGTCAAGCAAACATAGGGAAATTCATAATTTTTTCACATTGTTTCATTTTCTATGCTATAATAGTAACACTTTACAATTCTTTTTTGGAGGGAAATCAGATGAATCATAAAGAGCGTATGGAGCAGGGGCTGATCTATAATCCTAATCTTCCGGAGATCACGGGAGATCAGTTTGTGTATATGGATAAGCTGTGGGAGTTTAATCAGCTGAAGCCTTCACAGTTTGCAGAAAAAGAGCGCTATATGAAAGAAATGTTTGCCGAGTGCGGAGAGAACTGCTATATTGAGCTTCCATTTCGTGCAAACTGGGGTGGAAAAAATGTTCATTTCGGAAACGGTGTGTATGCCAATTTCAATCTCACACTGGTGGACGATGGGGACATTTATATTGATGACAAAGTCATGTTCGGGCCTAATGTAACCATTGCCACAGCGAACCACCCCATCGATCCAGGACTTCGCGAAAAAGCCATGCAGTACAATAAGCCAGTCCATATCTGCGAAAATGTATGGATAGGTGCGGGAACTGTCATTGTCCCTGGTGTTACCATCGGGAAAAATTCTGTCATCGGTGCCGGCAGCGTTGTCACAAAAGACATTCCGGAGAATGTGGTGGCCGTAGGCAATCCCTGCCGTGTGCTGCGGGAAATCGGGGAACATGAGCGCGAGTATTTCTATAAAAAGGAACGCATTGACTGGGAAAATTTAGGAGACATCTCATACACTCCCCTTGGCTGACTTTTCGCCAAACACTGCACTATAAAATAAACTAAGGACAAAACATGAAAAACAAACAATTAAATCTTACATCCGGTCCTATTTTACGGACTCTTGCAGAACTGGCACTGCCGATCATGGCATCTTCCTTCCTTTCCACTGCATATAACATTACGGACATGGCATGGATCGGGATGCTGGGCTCCAAGGCTGTGGCTGGCGTAGGCGTAGGAGGCATGTACGTATGGCTCTCCCAGGGATTTTCCTCCCTGACGAGAATGGGCGGCCAGGTAAACATGGCCCAGTCTCTTGGAAAAGGAGACCGGAAATCTGCAGCTGGCTTTGCCCAGGCGGCTCTGCAGCTTACCATACTTTTCGCTCTTTTCGTTACTGTAGTCAGTATGGTCTTTACAGGTCCTCTGCTGAAGTTCTTTACCCTGACAGATGCCGAAACCTACAACAGCGCCAGAATTTACATGCGCATCACCTGCGGACTGATTTTATTTTCCTTTCTTTCTCAGGTGCTGACCGGACTTTTCACAGCCCAGGGCGATTCCAAAACACCGCTGAAAGCCAACTTTTTCGGTCTGGTTCTGAACATGATCCTTGATCCTCTTCTGGTACTTGGCGTAGGACCTTTCCCAAGGCTGGAGGTGGTGGGAGCAGCCGCTGCAACTGTAACCGCCCAGATCGTGGTTCTGCTGATTCTGATCACCGGAATCATCCGCGATCATGGCGATTCCAATGTTCTGCGAAAGATTCAGCTTCTTTCCAGGCCGGAACTTTCTTACGTAAAAGGTGTATTCCGCATTGGAATCCCAACTGCATTACAGGGAAGTATTTACTGCATTATCTCTATGATCCTGACCAGAATGGTCTCCGGTTTCGGCGCCGGTGCAATCGCAGTACAGCGTGTTGGCGGACAGATTGAGTCTCTTTCCTGGAATACAGCAGATGGTTTTGGTTCTGCTTTAAATGCTTTTATGGGACAAAATTATGGAGCCAGGAAGGTTGACCGAATCAAACAGGGATACAGCATTTCCCTTCGGCTTCTGGTGTGCTGGACAGCTCTAATCACTATTGCCTTTGTATTTTTCCCAAGGTATATCTCCGTGCTGTTCTTCCATGAAGAGGAGGTGGTCCGGCTTTCTATTGATTATCTGCGGATCATCGGATTTTCTGAAATCCTGCTCAGCGTCGAGATGATGACCGTTGGCGCACTTTCCGGACTTGGAAGGACACAGCTTTGCAGCGTGATCAGCATTTCCCTTACCGTTATGCGTATTCCGCTGGCACTGATCCTTTCCGGCACTTCCCTTGGTCTGAATGGAATCTGGTGGGCCCTAACCCTTTCCAGTGTTGCGAAAGGAATTATTTTCTATATTACTTTTCAGTATATTTGCAGACATAGTCTGCTGAAAGCGGCTGGCTCAAAAAATTAAGCAAAATACTCTGGCTTACGCCAAAACATAATCATTGATAAAAAATCCCAGGCGGCTGCATGTACTTTACAGGAAGTACAGCAGATGCCTGGGACAATTTATTCATAACAATATTATCATTTCATGCTATTCTCCACTACTCCTGGAAGTACCTCATAAATGGGACAGCCCATCTTCCCCTGAAAATATTCTTTTATTTCCAGTATCTTTTTCCATCTGTCTATGGTAGCCGGATGAACGCCGTACCGAATGGTCACATCCACAAACTGTTCCATGAACTGGTAATCTTCCTCGCTGACATCGAATTTGCCAATAGAGGTGCGGATATCCTGGATCATAAATGCGTGGGAAATACAGATCTGGGCAGCCTTTTCCCAACCACGCTCTAGAATATATGCTTTCTCCGAATCCAGATCTGCACAGCGGCGTGCAATATTTTCGCAGGCCAGCGCCACATATCTGGAATGATCCACCCATACACCGGGGTTGGACTGATAAGCTTCTTTTAATGCCTGTTCTGCTGTTTTACGATCTGGTTCCATATAAAGTACCTCCTGAAACGAAAATGCCGCCTGTCGGCGACATCACTCACTACATACGAAAATCCGTTACTCTGTATCTGCAAACCTCATCCAGAACTCTGAGAGGTAAGGAGGATGAAAAATGCAGCATCGCTGCGTCCCCTGTATTTCATCCTCCCGAGTATCATTATAGTGCATTTTATATTTTTGCAATACATTTTTTCTGCCATTTTGTATTAAAATCCTGCCATTTTTTCAGGCAGGCACATACTGCTACATATTCTGCAGTGTCAGTGAGACACCTGACAGAATCAATAATACTGCCATCATCCTCCGTACCGTCTTTTCCTTCAGCAGGGAACTGCTTTTCATTCCCGCAAACAATCCCAGAATGGCAATAGGAATCAGCATAAGCGCACTTTTTAGGGCTTCCGCTGTCCGTCACCCGGTCCACATAGACTGCTAGAAGTGCTCCAACGCCAAATAGCCCGCAAAGAACACCAGCTAACAAACCAACTGCTCCAAATGTAAGCCTGAACCTGGGCGAAGATTGGGACAACGGATTCCCCTCTCCCCTTTTCTTGTCCCGAAAAAGCATTTCCAGCCCAAAGAGCACTGCCACATTGCCAAATATCACCTTGATATTGCTTACATCTGCATTTTTCAGAAGCAAAGCCCCCGGGATGCAGCCTGCCAGCACAAGGGCTGCCAGCGGCAGATATACCTTATAATCCAGGCTTTTCCTGTTTTTCCAGGTGAGGATAAAATTGGTGGGATACCCGATCAGCAGCTCCACCGGCGAAATATTGGCATTGGCTGCGCCAAAGCTCAAAATCGAAGTAAACACCAGCGTATTTGCAAATCCGCACAATCCCTTAATAAAGTAAGCCGTAAAAGCGGCTATGATCCATAGATACATAACATTTCCTCTCTATTTATGCTCCGTCTTCTGCCTGTACTCTCCCGGAGTGCAGTTCATATATTCCCGAAAAACCTTGCCGAAGTAGCTGCTGCTTCCAAGGCCGCAGGCGTGGCTGATCTCTGTAACGGAGGCGCGGGTTTCTGCCAGCATCTGGCAGGCCATCTGGAGGCGATAGTTCTGGATATACTGCATGGGCGTCATGTGCAGGCATTCCTGGAAAATGCGGAAGCATTCCCGCTCGCTTAGGAACACTGCGGATGCCAGCTGGGAGATAACCAGCTTTTCCGAATAGTGCTGATGAACATAGATCATCAGGTCTTTGATCTTATCGTTGTTTTTGCGCAGTTTGGGAGGCTGTGCAAGAAGAGGAACTGCCTGCTGGAAGATCCGAATCCAGATTTCAGAGAGCACTGCCCGAAGATGAATTTCAAATCCAAACTCCTTTTCGGAAATGTCAAATGCATTCCGGATCATCTTCAGGATTTCCTGGTGAACCGGATTTCCCGGATATAATGCAATCATTTCCGCCTGCGGCACTGTAATAAGCGGCAGTACATATTTCTCTTCAATCCTGCTGCCGCGCCCGCCGGAAATTAGGGACGCATCAAAGATATGGCAAAATTCAACATTCTCATTGATCAATGAAATCCCTCTGGAAGCATGCAGAATATTAGAATTCAAAAGTCCGCCGCTGCCTGCTGGAAAACAGATTTTCTCACTAGGGAGATTGTATTCCACTTCCCCGCTTTCCACATAAAAAAGCTCCACGGCCTTATGCCAGTGCCAGGGCACAAAATGATCCGGATATTGATCCAGCTCTGCCCTTGAAGCAATATAAGGAAAATCCATCCCAAAATCCGGAAGCAACTCCTCCTGGCTTCCTGCATGAAACTGAATCTGCCTGATCTTCTTCATGAATTTCCCCTCTTCTTTCCGTGTATTTGAGCGCCCAAAGGCTGCCTAAATGAATGTCTTTATTCTTCTTATCCTACCCGCATGGAAATCATCTTCGCCTTCATTGCTGCCATAGCGCTTTGCCTGCCGGATGATCTCCATGCAGTCCATATCCGGCATTTTCCAGTCGATCAGACAGATATCAAAAGGCCGCTTCTTCTCATTGGCAGAGCGGACCAGGTCGATGGCCTCCTGTCCGGTAGTTACATAGCGGTTCTGAATTTCCAGGCTGTCCAGGATCAGGGAAGTGCTCTCACAGGTGGCTGGATCATCATCCGAAGAATATTCTTGGTGATCACCATTCCAAGTCCGGTTCCCTGAATGCCCTTCAGACGCTCGTCTTCTGCTCTCTCAAAAGGAACAAACAGGCGCTGCACAAACTCTGGCGTCATTCCATATCCATTGTCCTCGCAGGTAAAAACATATTCAGAGTAAAAAGCAGACCCGGAGGGAATCTCTTTCAAGCCAACAGAAATTTTGCAGGCGTAGGGAATCCCCCACTACGTCCTCGTGGATCACATTGCAGATATCAATGAAAAGCTCCTGCTTCTTGGTGGTGATCAGGCATTCATGAACTCTCTGGGTATCGTCAAGATGCGCCTCTGCAATTGTTGGCATTCTCCGCGGCAGCGTATGACTGTTCTGCCACTGCCACAGCCTTTGCCAGAGATTTCCTGTGCTCTCTCTCATTTGCAACAATATCGTCCACCATGCGAAAGCCCATAAGCACATGCTGTTCATCATCCAAACGCATATATTTCATCTGGCACAGGTGCTTTTTTTCCACGATGATACTCTCATAGGTAAAGCTGTACTCTGGCTTGTAGGAAAGAATCTCTGCTACTTTTTCGTAATCCATTTTCCCAAGCAGGCCTTCCTGGTCTTTCTTCGGTACATGGCTCAGAACATATCGCTCACAGATTTCCTCATAGGAAGCAGAGTTTTCGGTATTCAGTTCTTCAAGCTGGATGTCTTTCTCCCACATAAATATATTTCTCTCCTGTATTGCTGCATGGTTTCTCTGGTAACCAAAAAGAGGAATACCATAGACCAACCTATAGTATTCCCCTGCATCATCTTGTATCTGCAACTGGCTGCCATTTCACAGGCCCTATATTGCGTCACAGCCTTTCGACTGCTTTGCCCATTATTTAATTGTGAACTGGATTAGTCCTGGAAAATTATAGCATTAAAGATTTTGTTTTTCAACCAATTTTTTAGATAGCAAGAAGATTCTTAATCGCTTCCATATATACCAGAACTGCCTCTTCCATGCCGGATACAAGAATAAACTCGTCAGCACCATGGATGTGGTAATCAATACCCAGTTTCTCAGGTCCGAATGCGATAATATTCTTCAGGGATTTAGCATAGGTTCCGCCGCCGATTACCATTGGCTTGTTTTCGGTGTCACCGGTTACATCCACGTATGCTTTGTACAGTGCATTGACAAGCGGAGACTCTCTTGGGAAAAACAGAGGATTGCCGATTGTTCCGATCTCAATGCGTCCGTTCTCGTCTTCCAGTCTGCCCTGGCACATTTCGCGCACCTGGTCTGCCTTTAAGGTAACCGGAACACGGATATCAATAGTACAGGAAATCACGCCGTCCTGTGTTTTCACAATGCCGTTGCAGAAGGTAAGGTCACCGTATTCGTCTGCGAATTTCAGGCCTACACCGGAACCGTCACAGTCTGTGCCAATGTGGCTGTTGTAAAATTTCACGAAGTCATCTTCAAATCCAGCCTCTTCCAGGCACTGGCAGGTTACGCCTGCTGCATTGATTCCAAGTGCCGGTGTGCTTGCATGGGCAGGAACTCCTTTGGCATAGATGGTAAGGGTTCCGTTCTCTTCTGTTACTTTATATTCCTGAAGCTTTGTCTGGGAAAAAGCAGCCTCAAGCTTCTCTTTCAGCCTTGCTTCTGCCGGAATCACGGTGGTGCAGTTGTCGCACACTGCATTGGAAACAAATCCGCCGTTCATAGAAATGATCTTTGTATTCTTGGAGTATGCCATCATAGACATATGCCCTTTTTCGCCGTGGATACATGGGAAATTGGCATCCGGAGTAAAGCCGCAGGACAGCTCTTCTGCTACTTCATTATAATGCTTCATGCATTTGGAGCCAGTCTCCTCGTTGCAGCCCATAATCAGGCGGACACGCTTGTTCAGCTTCACACCGGAATCACGGAGAAGCTTCATTGCATAGAGGGCTTCGATCACAGGTCCTTTGTCATCTGTGGTTCCTCTGCCGTATACGTAGTCCCCTTTGCGTGTCAGCACAAATGGGTCATAAGTCCAGTCACCGCCTACCGGAACAATATCCAGGTGTCCTGCGATGCCGACGATTTCCTCTCCCTCGCCCATCTCTGCATAACCGCAGTAATTGTCCAGGTTCACAGTCTTAAAGCCAAGCTCCTGTGCGATCTGAAGTCCCATCTCAAGTGCTTTGGCAGGGCCTTCCCCAAATGGCATTCCCTCTTTTGCCGGAGCAAGCTGGGAATCAATTGCAACCAGCTTTCCAAGATTGGTAAGCATTTCTTCTGATAATGCGTGGATTTCTTCTTTTATAGTACTCATAGCTCCTCCTGATATCTGTTCTGTTATTTCGCTTACTTCTGCCCGGTCTTATGGTTCCCGGGTATTTTTGTTTTTATCAGTTTCATTATAGCAGTGTTGTCAGAAACTGTACATCTAAATTTTGCACGTCACTAAAATACTCCAAAATCCTTGCAGACTTTTGTTGACGCAGGGGTACAGGCTGCAGACGCTGATGACACACCGGGCCAGAGACTGAAAAAGGTTCGCGTTGGCTATCTGATTTATCCAGGTTATCAGGAAGGAGAAGGAAATGCCCCCAAATCCGGATATGGCTATGAATATCTTCAGCAAATCGCCTATTATGCCGGATGGGAATCAATAAGGGAAGTATTTAGGTGGACCTATTTGAAAGCAGTGAGAAACGGTACGCTGATATGAACAGCGGCAAGCTGGACGCCATTGTTTCCACAACAGTTGCAGAAAAAGAGATTTCCAAGTATCTCTGGAATTCCATTTTGAAAATCGGATATTCTCCTTATTATTTCGGAGTGAGCAAGAAAAGCCCGGAACTGTACGCGGAATTAAATAATGCGATCACCAAGATTCTTCAGTCTGACTGGTATTATAATGAGAAGGTTTATCTGAAATACAATGGAAAAACTTCTCCTGCGGCTACGCTTATTCCGGCGATAGAGATTATCCGGCGAAGCGTTCCTTTTCCCGGATAATCTCTTTTTTTACACCATATAAGTATTATGACTTACCGAGCAGTTTTTCCCAGGGTTCATAGCCTTTCATGTAGGAGAAGTCCTCTCCGTCCCGGAATAATGTCAGCAGGTTTTCTTCCATTTCCCTGGTGTATGGGTTTTCGGCGGTTTTGAATTCCATGTGCTGGTACAGCCTGGATTCCCGGAAATCGCATATGGTGTCCACATTTTCCAGAAGCTGCTTTGCTACCTGGAAGGTATCTTCCACATTTTTCTCTGCAGTTACAATATTAAGCAAAGGGGCACATTGGTTATATTTTCCCATGTCAAATACAGCAGCCAGAGTACACATTTTTTCCGCCAGAAATCTTGCGTATGCACCGTTCTTTTCCTTAAGAGCCTTTGCTGTCATAATGGAAAAAGCCAGATTTAAGGTGGTGTATTCTGAAAAAACAGCATTCTCCAGCTTTTCATATGCCTCTTCTGTTTTTCCCTGCTCCATATAGAGTCTGCCCCAGTTTACCTTTTTCATTGGGTCATAGTCGGAAAAATAGTTTAAATATTTTTCTGCCATTTCGTAGTTCTGTTTTCTTAAATAAAATCCAAACAGGGAATCCGCTGCGTGGTGCTGGATGCTCTCGTTCTCATCATTCAACGCCAGTTCATACCAGGAATTAATCTGGTCATCATACCTGTCCGGATTCTCGCACTCTCCCAGGATTCTTCTGGAATCCAGCATGACCGCGATCTGCCAGATGAGCAGATTGCAGTTTGGGTACTCGTTTATGGTGTTGACTGCCCACTGATAGGTCTTCTCATAGCCTTCCTCGGAAAACATTTTTTCCATTTCCCGGATCAGTTCTTCAATCTCAGCATCTGTAAGATTTTCCCGAAAAGCCAGCAGCGTATCCAGGGAAATATGAAGCAGCCTTGCAATGGGCGCCAACAAATCAATGTCAGGCTTCGAATTGCCGTTCTCCCACTTATTAACAGTCGGCGTGGTCACTCCTAACCGATTTGCCATCTCCTCCTGGGTGAAACCGGATTCTTTCCTGTATTTCTTAATTACACTTCCAATGTCCATTCCTGTTATCTCCTCTAAACGAACTTGTCACCAGCCGGTGACATCATCATATATAAAAATCAGTTACAGCAAAAGCTTTTGTAAGTAAATCATAACAGGATTGCGGACAGGAGACAATTGAATTGTTGTTAAGTAATTTTCAATTTTTTTAACTGGTGGGAAATAAGAAGGGTTTTCAGAGATGCAAATGGGAGGGAATTCATAGTACCATATTTGTATTGTAAAACCAGATAGAAACTGCTATAATTTTGCCAAATACTTTAGAACCTGTTTAAATACTGTAAAATCAGAATTGCGGAGGTGCTGCGAATGAAATTAAAAGATATCTCGGCGGGACCAGACTGGGTTGTATGGATTGCTTTTATAGTATTTGCAGTGTTTTCCATAGTTTTGCTTCTGGGGCGTGGAAGCTGGCTTATTTCCGGATACAATACTGCTTCCAAAGAAGAAAAGGCAAAATATAACGAGAAAAAATTATGCAGAGTAATGGGAAGCGGAATGGCTGTTATAGCGGTTCTCATATTGATCATGGGTGTGTTTGAAAGCATCCTGCCAGTATTTTTTGTATATATTTCAATATAATGGGAAAGTCAAGGAGAGCGCCGAAGCGCCCTCTTTTTTGAACCAACGAATACTTATTTCCGTGCCACAAGATGCGCCCGAAAGCCTTTCTGCTTCTCCATAGTCAGCACGATGAAACCAGCCTTCTGTGCCATGGAGATGAATTCAGAAGCTTTATGTATTTTTACGTCGCCGTGTCCAACCAGGTTTGCCAGCGGCATTTCCAGATGATTCATCAGCCAGACAACGAAATCAGATGAGGTATAATCACGCAGAACCAGGCGGCCGCCTTTTTTCAGAACGCGATATGCACTATTGAAAAAATCCTGGGGATTCGGATAGTGATGGAAACTGTTGGAGCAAATAACTGCATCAAAAGAACCCTCTGCAAAAGGCAGATTTTCGCTGTCGCCTACGAGAAATTCCGTATTGGAAAGATTTTTTGCCTGAGCCACACGGATCATTTCGGGGGTGAGGTCAAGCCCTACATAATGTTTATCCGGGTATTTTTCATGAAGCAGCTCAATCATCGGTCCTGTTCCGCATCCGCAGTCCAGCACATCGTGAAACTCTTCTTTTTCCAGTTCAGCCAGAATCGGTGGGTAATCATCCTTGCACATTTCATAAATACCAGCATGTCCGCTGTCATAGACTTTTGCGGCCTGCGTAAATTCTTTGATAGAGAGTTTTTTATATTCTTCCGGTGTCATAGCAGTCATCTCCTTCACGTTTATTTTTTCGTTAGATACTACTAACCACATTACCATAAATCCACTGGAAAGTCAAAAATTTTGTTTTCGGTACCGCTAACTTCCGGTTGCAGCTCTATATAAGAGTGTGCTAAACTAAAAGTAAGATAAAACTAACCGGACAAAGCAAGCGAAAAATGATCCAGCAGAAGGAGGAGAAAGAGTATGATCGCACAAGTACTGTTGGAAGGTTTGATACTTGGCATTTTGTTGATGGAGGTATGCGCATTCGGGATTCGAAAGGGTGCTGTAGGGATGGTGCAAGAGATTTCTGGTCAGGCTTCTGGCAGCTGTTTGTGTAATGGACAGATGGCCGTCAGAAAAATCTATGATGAAACTGGCGATGGAAAACAATCTTTTGGCGCATATGGCCCTGGTGCTGGTATTTTTCCGGAATTGCCAGAAGCTGGACCACTACATACTTCCGCTTTTGCTTTCTCATAATTGCTTCAAGATTGTCCCCGCCTTTTGCGATATACTTCACGAACCAGATGTACCGTTTGAAGACCAATTTCCCGTAATTCTTTTTCTGATAAATTCGTAACCTTGATCATAGTGCCTCCTGTATTTATGAGTTAGCTGCAACTTACTATAAACAATCGTTACTTTCAAGCGGTAAAGTGATAGCCGATTACATAACAATGTAGTATTTTCACTTCTCTCTGTATATTTGTTCTATTTTGAACCCTTTGAGTGCCTTTTGCATATCCTAAAATCAGAAGTCAAAAAAGGAGTTCATCTGCATGAGGAATAAAAAATGGATTTCGGCTGCGGCGGCAGTGGTTCTGGCGGTGACGGCACTGCCGTTTACAGTGACTGCGGGAAAAAATGAGGAGAAAGAGCTTACGAAGGTTACTCTGAATGAGGTTGCGCATTCTATTTTTTATGCGCCGCAGTATGTGGCCATTGAAGAAGGCTACTTCGCAGAAGAAGGGCTGGATCTGACACTGGTGACTGGATTTGGGGCAGATAAGGTTCTGACAGCACTAATCTCTGGTGAAGCAGATATTGGATTTATGGGGGCTGAGGCATCCATTTATGCCTATCAGGAAGGTGCCACCGACCCGGCCGTGAACTTTGCACAGCTCACCCAGAGAGCTGGAAATTTCCTGGTGGCCAGGGAGGAAATGCCTGATTTTAAATGGGAGGACCTGAAAGGCAAGAAAGTTCTTGGTGGACGTAAAGGTGGCATGCATATATCAATGTAAATTATGAGACGATTGTAATTTTGTGTAATTGGGTGGATGGGTTGAATAGTGCAAAGAAAAGATAAAAGAAAAGGGAGGGGCCTCGGCACCCTCTCTCGATCACAGGCTTCTCAAGTATCTGTAATCTGATCACTGATTGATACTATACGGTGTTTTCAGAAAAAATGCAATAAAAATATAGAAAATTATTAAGCTACCTGTGGATAGTCAATAACAGCAATTTCCTGCATCAGTTTCTTTGCCATATTTACAATCGTTTCAAGTCGTTCAGCAACTTCGTCCGTATAATATTTTTCCCCACACTGCTCACATTCAAGGCATGGAACATTCTTAATTACAATAATGCAATTTT
>OLRY01001532.1_pt1 | contig 20701 bp, 19 predicted proteins | sample 1672541 | NCBI WGS metagenome assembly OLRY01 (sample SAMEA3136697, study PRJEB25190) | human gut metagenome | biome: human gut; feature: human-associated habitat; material: faeces | place: Austria | collected 2013 | reverse complement strand
TTTACAGCACCTTGGACAGGAAGCTCCGCAGGCGGGGAGACTGGGGGTTTTCAAACAGGGCGCCGGGGCGGTTTTCCTCCATGATGACGCCCTGATCCATAAACAGCACCCGGCTGGCCACCTCCCGGGCAAAGCCCATCTCATGGGTGACCACCACCATGGTCATGCCGCTCTGGGCCAGCTCCTTCATCACATCCAGCACCTCGCCCACCATTTCCGGGTCCAGGGCGGAGGTTGGCTCGTCAAACAGCAGCACCTCCGGCTCCATACACAGGGCACGGACGATGGCGATGCGCTGCTTCTGTCCGCCGGAGAGCCGGGCCGGATATTCTCCCGCCCGGTCGGCAAGGCCCACCCGGTCCAGCAGCGTCATGGCCCGCTGCTCCGCCGTCTGCTGGGACTCCTTTTTCAGCAGCATCGGAGCCATGGTCAGGTTTTTCAGCACCGTCATGTGGGGAAACAGGTTGAACTGCTGGAACACCATGCCCATTTTCATCCGCTGCCGGTCCAGGTCCGTCCGGGGGTCCGTCAGGTCCACGCCGTCCAGGAGGATCTGGCCGCTGTCCGGAGTCTCCAGCCGGTTCAGGCAGCGCAGAAACGTGGATTTGCCGCTGCCGGAGGGGCCGATGATGCACACCACATCGCCCCGCTCCACCTGGGTGGAGATGCCGTCCAGCACGGTGACGCCGCCGAAGCTCTTATGCAGATCCTTAACGCTGATCACTTCTGCGCAGCCTCCTTTCCAGCAGCCCCAGCAGCTGCGTCATGCCGATGACCAGCAGCAGATACACCACCGCCACCAGCAGCAGGGGATTGAAGGCGTCGTAGGTGTTGTTGCGGATCAGGTTCCCGGCCCGGGTCAGGTCCTGGACCGCCACATAGCCCGCCACGGCGGTCTCCTTCAGCAGGGCGATCATCTCGTTGCCGATGGCCGGAAGAATGTTCTTCATGGCCTGGGGCAGCACAATGTGCCAGGCGGCTTGCAGCCGGGACAGGCCCAGGCTGCGTCCGGCCTCCATCTGTCCCGGATCCACGGCGGCAATGCCGCTGCGCATCAACTCCGCCACATATGCGCCGGAGTTGATGCCGAAGGTGACAATGCCCACCACCAGCCCGTCGGAGGACTTCAGGATCAGAAAGTAGAAGATCAGCAGCTGCACCACCACCGGAATGCCCCGGATCACCGTGGTATACACGTCGCACAGCCAGCACAGAGGCCGCAGCAGGCGGCTGCCCTGGCCGCAGTATTTGATCATGGCCACCAGGGCGCCGATGGTCACGCCGATGACCAGAGCGCACAGCGTGATGACCAGCGTGTTTTTCAACCCGTCCACCAGCAGGAGATAACGCTGCTTTTCGATGAAGGTGGCCTCCAGCTGGGCCAGCCAGCGGGCAAAAAACTGACCGATTTGCTGAAAAATACTCATCAGCTCAGGGGAGACACGTACACGGTGTCGTACTCCTGGAAAAGCTTCTCCACGGTGCCGTCCTGAAGCAGCTCCTGAAGGGCGGTGTTCACCTGGTCCACCAGGCTGCTGCCCTTGGCGAAGGCAAAGGCATAGGGCTCACTGGTCATGGCCTCATCCAGCACAGTGAGGCTCTGGTCCGCGGCCATCCTGGCGGCTGCCTCGTTGTCCACCACCCAGGCATCGGCCTTGCCGCTGGTCAGGGCAGCCTGGGCGTCGTTGTTGGAGGCGAAGGACAGAACGGAATAGCCGTTGTCCATGCAGTATTCCTCGGCGGTGGTACCGGTCTGAACGGCGATGGTCTTGCCCGCCAGATCCGCCTTGCCCTGAATATCGCTGCCGGGGTTCACCACGATGACCTGGTTGGCCAGGAAGTACGGGTTGCTGAAGTCGCAGTTCTTCTGGCGGTCCGGGGTGATGGTAATGCCCGCCGCACCTACGTCATAGCGTTCGGCCTGGATGCCGGGGATGATGGAATCGAAGTCCACCTGCTCCCACACCAGCTCCATGCCCAGCTTGTCGGCAATGGCCTGCATCAGTGCGGGCTCGATACCCACGATCTGGCTGCCATCCAGGAACTCAAAGGGCGGGAAGTCCGGGCTGGTGGCCACCACCAGCTGCTTCTTTTCGCCGTCTGCACCGGCGTTTGCATCGGTACCGCTTTTGCTGCCGCAGGCAGCCATAGTCAGCATCATCGCCGCGCCCAAAAACAGGCACAGGAATTTGGTAAAATATTTCATATTCATTCTCCGATTCTTTTGTTTTATGTGGTGGATCGATTCAAAGTGCACCCAACGGTCGTCGTCGGAGAACGGTATACATAGCCATATAAACGCCCTTTCCATGAATAAAAATCGAAAATCAAATGCGATTACGGATAAAGATACTATCACATCATTTCAGCCATGTCAAGCATTATCTGGAAAAAAATACAAAAAATCGCCCCATACGCATTTTTATGCGTATGGGGCGCGTGTCACGCCTGGGGATTGGGGATGGTGACGGGGATGCCGTTGACCTCCACGCCGTCGTCGGCAGGGATGAGGATGAAGCGCCGCCCGTCGATGATCCGGGTCTCCACCATATAGCTGTACTCCGGCGGCACGGTGATCTTCACCTCCGGGGTGGTGATCTGGAATTTGCCGGCCTCGATGATGTTCCGGGGGTTCAGGGCGGCGTCCTGGCCGTACTGCCTGCGGCAGGCCTCCTGGAAGGCCTCCGCCTTTTCCTCCGGTACACCGCTGCCGGTAAGCACGTCGCCTACCTCCCGGACAGACAGGGTCAGCGGCTCCGGGTCCCGGCTGTCCTTATGCTCCTGGATGCGGCCCCGCAGCTGCTCGTGGACCGCCTGCACCACGTCATAGCTGCAATCCTTCTCCAGCGTCTCCGTCAGAGCGGAGGTGAACACATTCTGCTGCTCCTGAGGCGACATGGGAGCATTCTGGATACAGAATACCGCATCGATGACCTCCTGGTGCAGCTGAGCAGTGTCCTTGCTGTAAAACAGGGCGTTGTAGATATTGGCGGACCGGTCGTCAAAGGCCGGGAACAGGAACCCCAGGGCCGGGGGCAGGGCAATGTGTCCGGTGGAGCTGCCCCGGAACTCCTTGTCCTGGTCGCTGTACTGCAAAGCCAGGGTGGGGTCCTTCACCGGGCAGATGGCGCACACGAAATACCGGAACACCGTGTCCGACCCGTCGGGCACCTCCTGATCGTCCCGGCTGCGGTGAGGCACGTCGTAGGTGTCGGCGGCCAGGAGGATGAGATAGCTGCTCTCGCCCATGTCGATGGCGTCGATGATCCGGCGGTACAGGCTTTCCCGGGCATTGGAGTCCTGGAGCTCCGCCTGCCGCAGGGTCTGGAGCAGCCGGTGCTCATCGCTGTCCGCCACCTGCCGGGTGGAGAACTCAATGTCGATCAGGTTCCGGCCCAGGGTGCCGGACAGACTCTTTTTCAGCAGATTCAGGTACATCTCCTGCTCCTCCTGGGACAGCAGCCCCAGGGGGGCGTCTACATAGGAGATGATCTGGCGGCTGCTGCTGACATAGCAGCCATATACCTTGCTGATGGCGGTGCGGTCCGGCTTGAACCGCCGCCGCAGCTCGTTTAGCTCCCTCTGATTCATGACGGTATCCTCCCACGGCGCAAAGTTTCTCCCATCATAGCACGAATCTGCCGGCCGGGCAAGGAAAAATCCGGCCTTGAACAACGCCGCCGCATCTGCCATAATAGAGGAAAACGAAGCAAAGCAGGTTTTCGCGTATGGAGATAAACAACAAGGAGACCCGCCGGGTGGTCATCGGCATCACCGCCCATGTGGACGCGGGAAAGACCACCCTGGCCGAGGCCATGCTCTACCGCACCGGTCAGCTGCGGAAGCTGGGCCGGGTGGACCACGGCAGCGCCGCCATGGACAGCCATCTGCTGGAGCGGGAGCGGGGCATTACCATTTTTCTCAGCCAGGCGGAGCTGCCCCTGGGGGACATGGAGGTGACGCTGCTGGACACCCCGGGCCATGTGGACTTTTCCGCCGAGATGGAGCGGACCCTGTCGGTGCTGGACTATGCCATCCTGGTCATCAGCGGCGTGGACGGGGTCCAGGCCCACACCCGCACCCTGTGGCGGCTGCTGGAGCTGTACCGGGTGCCCACGTTTCTGTTCGTGACGAAAATGGACTTCGGCCGCAGCGACCGGGACTGCCTGATGGAGAGCCTTCGCCATGAACTGGGGGAGGGGTGCGTCGACTTCACTCCCGCCGCCCGGGACCGGCGGATGGAGCAGCTGGCTACCTGCCGGGAGGACGCTCTGGAGGCGTATCTGGATACCGGCATGGTGCCGGAGGAGCTGGTGCGGCAGCTGGTGCGGCAGCGACTGGTGTTTCCCTGCTGGTTCGGCTCGGGACTGAAGCTGGAGGGCATCGACGAATTTCTGGAGGGCCTGGCCCGGTATGTGGAGCCTCCGGCCTATCCCGCCGCCTTCTCCGCCCGGGTGTTCAAAATCAGCCACGACGCCCAGGGCAAGCGCCTGACCCACCTGAAGGTCACCGGCGGGACCCTGCGGGTCCGGGATGCCATTTCCTACGGCGGCCGCCAGGAAAAGGCCGCCCAGCTGCGGATCTACACCGGAGGCCGGTTCCGGCCTGTGGACCAGGTTCCCGCCGGCGGCATATGTGCCGTCCAGGGGCTCACGGCTACCTGGGGCGGCCAGGGTCTGGGGGAGCGTGAGGAGGCGGTGCGCCCGGTGCTGGAGCCGGTGATGCGCTATCGGATGGCCCTGCCGCCGGACTGCGACAGCCGGGTGCTGCTGCCTCAGCTGCGCCAGCTGGAGGAGGAGGACCCCCAGCTGCGCTTTACGGCCCGGGACGGCGAGCTTCACGTCTCCCTGATGGGCCGCGTCCAGGCGGAGATCCTCAGGAGCCTGGTGGCCCAGCGCTTCGGCGTGGAGGTGGAGCTGGACCGGGGCCGGGTCCTATACAAGGAGACCATCGACGCCCCGGTGGAGGGCGTGGGCCACTACGAGCCCCTGCGCCACTATGCGGAGGTCCACCTGCTGCTGGAGCCCCTGCCCCAGGGCAGCGGCCTGGGGCTGGCCACCCGCTGTCCCGAGGACGACCTGGACCGGAGCTGGCAGCGGCTGATCATGACCCATTTGCGGGAAAAGACCCACCTGGGAGTCCTGACCGGCTCCCCTGTTACGGATATGAAGATCACGCTGATGTCCGGCCGGGCCCACATCAAGCATACCGAAGGCGGCGACTTCCGCCAGGCCACCTATCGGGCGGTGCGCCAGGGGCTGATGCAGGCCCGGAGCCGCCTGCTGGAGCCGTACTACGCCTTCCGGCTGGAGGTGCCGCCGGAGCAGCTGGGCCGGGCCATCAGTGATGTGCGCCTGCGCAGCGGCAGCTTCGATGCTCCGGAGGAGGCCGGGGACATGACCCTGCTGCGGGGCCGGGTCCCGGTGACGGAGTTCGACGATTACGCCCAGGAGGTGGCCTCCTATACCGGCGGCCGGGGCCGCCTGTCCCTGGAGCCGGCGGGGTACGGACCCTGCCACAACCCCGACGCCGTGATCGCCGCCGCGGACTACGATCCGGAGGCGGACCTGGAAAACACCCCCGACTCCGTGTTCTGCGCCCACGGCGGCGGGTTCCCCGTGAAGTGGAACAGGGTGGCGGAATACATGCATCTGCCCGGCTGCCTGGAAAAGCCCCGGGATGAGGAAGCCCCGGCCCGCCGCCGGTGCATCCGGCTGGACGACGCGGAGCTGGAGGCCATCATGGCCCGGGAGTTCGGCCCCGTCCGCCGCCCCCTGTACCGGGCTCCGGAAAAGCGGGAAACGCTGCCGGACACCGGCCTGCGGGAGATCGGCCAGCGGTACTATGTGGTGGACGGGTACAACGTCATCTTCGACTGGGACGAGCTCCACGCCCTGGCGGACCGGAACCTGTCCGCCGCCCGGGAGCGGCTGATGGACACCCTGTGCGGCTGGGCTGCCTTTACCCACACCCAGGTGGTTCTGGTGTTCGACGGCTACAAGGTCCCCGGCAGCCTGGGGGAGAAGCTTGACTATCGCGGCATCCATGTGGTGTACACCAAGGAGCGGGAGACCGGCGACATGTACATCGAGCGGTTTTTGCAGCAGGTGGGGAAAAACGACCACGTCCGGGTGGTGACCTCCGACGGGCTGATCCAGCTGTCGGCGGTGCGGACGGGGGTCATGCGCATGTCCTCGGCGGAGTTTGGCCGCCAGGTGGCGGAGGCGTCGGACCAGATTCAGGCGTTTATCGCCCGGATGCACCAGTCCGGCGGCAGCACCATCGGCCAGCGGATGAAGCGCACATGAAAAAATTGGGTGTTTTTCAGGAACACCCATTTTTTTGCGCCCGCTTTTCCTGAAAAAATATCCCCCCACCGGGCTTGTGCGGGGAAGCACCATCCTGCTGAAATATATGCTGCCCCAGCTCATCTCTGCGGGACATTTCCTTTGCCCTGGCCCCGGGGGAGATCCTGTGCGTGGCGGGGGAGAGCGGCTGCGGCAAGAGTACGCTGCTGCGGGCGCTGATGGGCGCGGACGACGCGGCAGAGGTCACCGCCGGGACCGTTATACCCGCCGCCTGATCTCCTCCGTGCTGGAGCTGCAATAAACCGGAAAATCCGCCTTGCGGGAGCCGGGATACCCGTGCTATAATAAAAGCACATATATCCCGAACGAGGAGGACTCTCCCTATGATCTATACCGACTTTCACGGCGAAAAGCTGTCCCTGCTGGGCTTCGGCACCATGCGTCTGCCGCTGGTTCCCGGCGGCACCCCGGCGGACATCGACGAAAAGACCACGGCGGACATGGTCCGCTATGCCATGGAGCATGGCGTCAACTATTTCGACACCGCCTATCCCTATCACGGCGGCATGTCCGAGCGGGTCATGGGCCGTGTGCTGAAGGACTACGACCGCAGCAGCTTCTATCTGGCCACCAAATACCCCGGTCACCAGCTCGGCAGCCACTACGATCCCGCTGCCATTTTCGAGGAGCAGCTGGAAAAGTGCGGCGTGGACTACTTTGACTTCTACCTGCTGCATAACGTGTACGAAAAGTCCATCGAGACGTATACGGACCCCCGCTGGGGCATCATCGACTATTTCCTGGAGCAGAAGAAAAAGGGCCGCATCCGCCATCTGGGCTTCTCCACCCACGGCGGCCTGGAGCTGATGGAGCGCTTCCTGTCTCAGTATGGCAAGGACATGGAGTTCTGCCAGATTCAGCTGAACTATCTGGACTGGACCATGCAGGACGCCAAGGCCAAGTGCGAGCTGCTGCGCCGCTATAACATTCCCATCTGGGTCATGGAGCCCATCCGCGGCGGCCGTCTGGCGTCCCTGACGCCGGAGGATGAGGCGCGGCTTCGCGCCCTGCACCCGGAGGAGTCCGTCGCCGCCTGGGCCTTCCGCTTCCTCCAGGGGGTGGAGGGGGTCCAGATGATCCTCAGCGGCATGACCACCCCGGAGCAGATGCAGGACAACGTCCGCACCTTTGCCGAGCGCCGCCCCCTGACGGAGCAGGAGGAAAAGGTTCTGCTGGACATCGCCAAGGGCATGTACGGCGCGGTGCCCTGCACCGGCTGCCGCTACTGCTGCGACGGCTGTCCCATGGGACTGAATATTCCCATGCTGCTGCAGGTGTATAACGAGATGAAGTTCTCTCCCTGCACCAACGTGGGTATGCGGGTGGAGGCTCTGCCCGAGGACAAGCGCCCCGCCGCCTGCGTGGGCTGCGGCCAGTGCACCCGGGCCTGTCCCCAGAACATCGACATTCCCACCGTTCTGAGGGATCTGGACGAGGAGCTGAAGAAGATCCCCACCTGGGCGGAGATCTGCCGCCAGCGCGAAGAGGCTGCCCGCCGGGCCCGGGAAGCCAGATAACATGGCCCGGATCATTGACATCACCGATTTCTCTGCGCCGGAGCTGGATATCTACGCCCGCCTGACGGAAAACCAGCTGGTGAACCGGGCGGACCCGGATAACGCCCTGTTTGTGGCGGAAAGTCCTCTGGTCATCGGCCGGGCTCTGGACGCCGGGTGCACGCCGGTGTCGTTCCTGATGGAGCGCAAGCATATCGCCGGCAAGGGCGCGGAGGTGCTGGCCCGCTGTCCGGCGGATATTCCGGTGTATGCGGCGGAGCTGCCGGTGCTGACCCAGCTGACGGGCTTTCACCTGACCCGGGGGATGCTGTGCGCCATGCGGCGGCCCCGGCTGCCCTCTGTGGAGGAGGTCTGTGCCGGAGCCCGGCGCATCGCTGTGCTGGAAAACATCATGAACCCCACCAACATCGGGGCCATCTTCCGTTCCGCCGCCGCTCTGAATGTGGACGCGGTGCTGCTGACCGCTGCCGGCAGCGACCCGCTGTATCGCCGGGCCGCCCGGGTCAGCATGGGCAACGTGTTCCTGGTGCCCTGGACGTATCTGCCGGAGGGGGAGAGCTGGCCGGACCTGCTCCGCGATCTGGGCTTCAGAACCGTGGCCCTGGCCCTGCGGGAGGACTCCCTGGCCCTGAACGATCCCCGCCTGCTGGCGGAGCCGAAGCTGGCCATGGTCCTGGGCACCGAAGGCGACGGCCTGGCCTCCTCCACCATCGCCTCCTGCGACTACACGGTGAAGATCCCCATGTCCCACGGGGTGGACTCCCTGAATGTGGCCGCTGCCAGCGCCGTGGCCTTCTATCAGCTGGCCCTGCTGAACGGATAAATGCGCCGCAGCAGGCGGCGCGCCGGTGCGCGCCGCCTGCTTTGCCCCCGTTCGGCGCAAAAATGCCGGAAAATCCCGCCATTTTCCGGGAAAAAACTCTTGCGCTGGGAGTGTTTTTGTGGTAAACTACTGCATAGTAAGGAAGTGTTGACAGAGAGTGGACAGTTTGTCCGCTCTTTTTCTTGGGCAAATTTGCCCCCTTAAAATTTTCGGAAAGACAGGAGGCCGGGCATGAAAAAGGTAACGGAGCTGGTGGCCGAGCTGGCCGCCCCCGCCGTGGCGGAGCAGGGCTGCACCCTGTGGGACGTGGAATACGTCCGGGAAGCCGGGCAGTGGTATCTGCGGCTGTACCTGGACAAGGACGGCGGCGTGGACATTCTGGACTGCGAGGCCGTCAGCCGCAAGGTCAGCGACCTTTTGGACGAGGCGGACCCCATCGAGGGCAGCTACACCTTCGAGGTGTCCTCCGCCGGGGCCGAGCGCCCCTTGAAGCGCCCGTCGGATTTTCAGCGGTTCCTGGGCCATCCGGTGCTGGTGAAGACCTACAAGCCCAAGGACGGGCGCAAGGAGTTTGCCGGGACCCTGGCAGGGTACGACAATGGGGCCGTGCTGCTGGATATGGGTGGGGCGGAGCCTCTGCGATTTGAAAAGCCGGAGCTGGCCCTGGTCCGTCTGCGTGTGGAATTCTGACGAAACAGTATAGAATAGGAGAAATACCATGAAATGCGAAGAAATCTTTGCCGCGCTGGAAATGCTGGAAAAGGAACGCGGCATTCCCCAGGACTTCATGATGGGCAAGATCATCCAGGCTCTGACCGCCGCCTATAAGAAGGACCACGAGGGCGTGGAAAACGTCATCGTGGACGTCAACGAGGAGAAGAAGGATCTGCGGATGTACGTCCAGAAGGAGATCGTGGAGGAGGTGGAGAACCCCGGCTCCCAGATCTCGCTGGAGGACGCCCGGGCCATGTCCGCCAAGTATCAGCTGGGCGGCGTGGTGAATATCCCCGTGAAAAATGTGGAGTTCGGCCGCATCGCCGCCGGCAACGGCAAGCAGGTCATTATCCAGGGCCTGCGGGAGGCGGAGCACGGCATGATCTATGACGAGTGGGGCTCCAAGCAGCACGAGATCCTCACCGGCACCGTCCACCGCATCGACCCCCGGGGCACCGTTCACCTGCGTATCGGCTCCGGCAGCGAGGCCACCGAGGGCCTTATGGGCGTCAACGAGCAGGTCCCCGGCGAGGAGCTTACCGAGGGGCAGCTGGTGAAGGTTTACCTGGTGGAGGTCCGCCGCACCACCCGGGGTCCCCAGGTGATGGTGTCCCGGACCCATCCGGGCCTGGTGAAGCGCCTGTTCGAGCTGGAGGTCCCCGAGATCTACGACGGTACCGTGGAGATCCGCTCCATCGCCCGGGAGGCCGGCAGCCGCACCAAGATGGCCGTCTGGTCCTCCGACGAGAATGTGGATCCCATCGGCGCCTGTGTGGGCCCCAAGGGCCAGCGAGTGGCCGCCGTGGTGGAGGAGCTGCGGGGCGAGAAGATCGACATCATCAAGTATTCCGAGGATCCCGCCCAGTTCATCGCCGCCGCTCTGGCTCCCGCCGATGTGGTGGAGGTGCGCCTGTCCGACGAGGGCAAGCTGTGCCGGGTCATCGTGCCCGACGATCAGCTGAGCCTGGCCATCGGCAAGGAGGGGCAGAACGCCCGCCTGGCCGCCCGGCTCACCGGGTATAAGATCGACATCAAGCCCGCCTCCTACACCGGAGAGTAAGGGCATTGGGGAAGGAGGACCATCATGCAGAAGCCGCGGAAGATTCCCCAGCGCATGTGCGTGGGCTGCCGGGAAAAGCGGGACAAAAAGGACCTGCTGCGGGTGGTCCGCACGCCGGAGGGCCAGCTGGTGCTGGACGCCACCGGCAAAAGGTCCGGCCGGGGCGCCTATGTGTGCCGCGACCCGCAGTGCCTGAAGAAGGCCCGGAAGTCCCGGGCGCTGGAGCGGATGCTGGAGACCGGCATCCCCGACGAGGTGTATGAGGCGCTGGAGCGCCAGATGGAAACGGAAGCATGACAGAACACATTTTATCCATGATCGGCCTTGCCAAAAAGGCCGGACAGGTGGCCATCGGCGAGGAGCCGGTGGGCGCCGCCGCCCGAGCCAAGGACGCCCGGGTCATCCTGGTGGCCCAGGACGCCGCGCCCGGCTCCGTGCGCCGGGCCATGTCCTTCGGTCAGGCCGGGGCCTGCCTGTGCCTGACGGTGCCCTTTGACAAGGACCGGCTGGGCCGTGCCCTGGGCCGCACCAGCTGCGCCATGGCAGCGGTGACGGACATCGGCTTTGCCGAGGCCATCGTCAAAAAGCTGGCGGCCCTGGACCCGGAGCGCTACGCCCCTGCGGCGGAGCGGCTGGAGATCAAGGCCCGCCGGGCCGCCCAGCGCCGGGCGGAGCAGGCCCAGCATGAAAAGAATCTGCGCCGGGGCAAGAAGAGAAAGCACCCGGTCAAGGAGGCTCCCGCGGCAGAGGTCCCGCAGAAGCCGGAAAAGCCCGCCCGCCGTCCCCGGCGGCCCGGGCCGCGTCCCCAGGGGAACAGGCCCCGCTTTGCGGGCTCCCGCCCGGTCCACAAGGGCAAGGGCTCCCCGAAAACCAGTAAGTAAGGAATCGAATCACAAAGATGGAGGTGGCTCTATTTGGGTAGCGTAGGTAACAAATACAGAGTGCATGAGGTGGCGAAGGACTTCGGCGTCCCCACCAAGCAGATCACGGAGATTTTGACCAAGTATGCCGAGACGCCCAAAAACCATATGCAGGTTTTGGGGGATCGGGAGCTGTCTTTGATCTTTGAGAGCCTGACCCAGCACAACCAGGTCTCCGGCATCCAGGCGATCTACGCCGACGCCGCCAAGCCTGCCGAGAAGAAGGCGGAGCCTGCCAGGCAGCAGCCTGCCGCCAGGAAGGCCGAGACCGAGAAGAAGCCCGGCCAGCAGGCACAGCAGCCCCAGCCGGAGAAGAAGCCCGTCAGCCGCGTGCCCCAGACCAAGGTGGTGGACACCCGGAAGGCCACGGCCGTGAACCTGGACAAGTACGACGAAAAGCTCCAGGATATGGCCGACGCCCGCAGCGGCAACACCCGCCGGGACCAGCGCCAGACCCAGGGCAAGGAAAAGATCCGCAGCAAGTCCGGCCGCCGCAGCGGTCCCCAGAGCAACAAGAGCAAGCAGGAGGAGGCCGACCGGCTGCGCCGCCTGCGGCTGGAGGTCATCAAAAAGACCCCCGTCACCGTCCAGATCCCCGACGAGATCAGCGTAGGCGAGCTGGCCAGCCGCATGAAGAAAACCGGCGCCGAGGTGGTCAAGTGCCTGATGAAAAACGGCATTATGGCCTCTCTGAGCCAGCTTATCGACTTCGACACCGCCGCCATCATCGCCGAGGAGATGGGCTGCAAGGTGGAGAAGGAGGTAGTGGTCACCATCGAGGAGAAGCTCATCGACGACCACAAGGACGACGAGAAGGACCTAGTGCCCCGGGCTCCCGTTGTGGTGGTCATGGGCCACGTGGACCACGGCAAGACCAGCCTGCTGGACTATATCCGCCATGCCCATGTGGCCAGCGGCGAGGCCGGCGGCATCACCCAGCACATCGGCGCTTACCAGGTCCAGATCCACGGCAAGCCCATCACCTTCCTGGACACCCCCGGCCATGAGGCGTTTACCTCCATGCGCGCCCGGGGCGCCATGGTAACGGATATCGCCATTCTGGTGGTGGCCGCCGAGGACGGCATCATGCCCCAGACCGTGGAGTCCATCAACCACGCCAAGGCCGCCGGGATCCCCATCATCGTGGCCATCAACAAGATGGATAAGCCCGAGGCCAACCCCGAGCGCATCAAACAGCAGCTCACGGAATACGGCCTGGTGTGCGAGGAGTGGGGCGGCGACACCATTGTGTGCCCCATCTCCGCCAAGACCGGCATGGGCGTGGATAACCTGCTGGAGATGCTGACCCTCACCGCCGAGGTCAGCGAGCTGAAGGCCAACCCCAACCGCGCCGCCCAGGGAACCGTTATCGAGGCCCGTCTGGACAAGGGCCGGGGCCCCGTGGCCACCCTGCTGGTGCAGAACGGTACCCTGAAGCAGGGTGACATCATCATCGCCGGCACCTCCGTGGGCCGTGTCCGCGCCATGGTGGGCGACAAGGGCCAGAAGATCACCTCTGCCGGTCCCTCCGTGCCTGTGGAGATCACCGGCCTGTCCGAGACGCCCTCCGCCGGCGCCACCTTCAATGCCGTGGCCGACGAAAAGCTGGCCCGTGAGCTGGTGGAGCAGCGCAAGGCCGAGGAAAAGGCCAAGGCCAACGCCCCCGTTACCAAGGTCTCCCTGGAGGATCTGTTCAGCCAGATCCAGGCCGGTGAGATGAAGAATCTGAACATCATCGTCAAGGCCGACGTTCAGGGCTCTGTGGAGGCCGTGAAGGCGTCTCTGGAGAAGCTCAGCAACGACGAGGTCCGGGTCCGGGTCATTCACGGCGGCGTGGGCGCCATCAACGAGTCCGACGTGATGCTGGCCTCCACGTCCCAGGCCATCATCGTGGGCTTCAACGTCCGCCCCGACAACGCTGCCCGGGATTCCGCCGCCCGCGCCCATGTGGATATGCGGATGTACCGCGTGATCTATGACGCCATCAACGAGATTGAGTCCGCCATGAAGGGCATGCTGGCCCCCAAGTTCCGGGAGGCTCTGCTGGGCCATGCGGAGGTCCGCCAGACCTACAAGGTCTCCGGCGTGGGCACCGTGGCCGGCTGCTATGTCCAGGACGGCAAGCTCCAGCGCAAGGACTGCCAGGTCCGCCTGGTCCGGGACGGTATCGTCATCCACGAGGGTGTCCTGGCCTCTCTGCAGCGGTTTAAGGACTCCGTCAAGGAGGTGGCCGCAGGCTACGAGTGCGGCCTGTCCATCGAGAAGTTCAACGACATCAAGGAAGGGGATATTGTTGAAGCCTTCACCATGGAGGAAATCCCCCAGTAAATCCGAATCACATAACCCAGAGGGCGGGCGCTTCGCCTGCCCTCTTTTCATCTTATCGAAAACGAAAGGAGACTGCCTATGGCATCCAACCGTATCGCCCGTATCAACGACGCCATCCAGAAGGAGCTTTCCGCCCTGCTGCGCACCGTCAAGGACCCCCGGGTGGCCGAGGGTATGCTGACCATCACCCATGTAGACACCACCAGCGATCTGCGCTATGCCCGGGTGTATATCAGCGCTCTGAACTGCCCGGATGAGAAGGCACTTCTCAAGGGCCTGAAATCCGCCGCCGGTTATCTGCGCCATGAGCTGGGCAGCCGTGTGGACCTGCGCTACACGCCGGAGCTTCAGTTTTTTATCGACGATTCCATCGCCTATGGCGCTCACATTCTGGATATGCTGAACCATGTGAAGCCTGCCGATCCCCGGAACGCGGACATCGTCCTGCCCGAGGACCGGGAGGACTGAGGAGGGCTGTGCTATGACCACCGCTGATGCCGCCCGGCTGCTGCTGGGCTGGGACCGTCTGCTGCTGCTGACCCACGTCCGCCCCGACGGCGATACCGTGGGCTCCGCTGCCGCCCTGTGCCGGGCTCTGCGGGACCTGGGCAAGACGGCATATCTGCTGCCCAATCCTGAGCTTACCGCCACCTACGCCCCCTATGCTGCGCCCTACACCGCCCCGGAGGGGTTCGTCCCCGACCGCGTGGTGTCCGTGGACATTGCGGCGCTGTCCCTGCTGCCGGAAAACGCACGGCCCTATGGGGAACGTATCGACCTGGCCATTGACCACCATCCCTCTCAGGGCTTTTTTGCCCGGGAGACGTGCCTGGAGGCGGATTCTGCCGCCTGCGGCGAGATTGTGTACGACATCATCACCCGCCTGACTCCGGTGACGCCGGACATCGCCCTGCCCCTGTATGTGGCCGTATCCACGGATACCGGCTGCTTCGTCTATTCCAACACCACCGCCCGGACCCACCGCATCGCCGCCGCCCTGATGGATTGCGGCATCGACGCGGCCCCGGTGAATAAGGCCCTGTTCCGCACCAAGAGCCGCACCCGTCTGGCTATGGAGGCCTGGATGGCGGAGTGGGCGGAGTACTATGACCACGACCGGGTGGTCGTCATGCAGATCCCCCTGTCCCTGTGCCTGGATTACAAGGCCACGGAGGCCGACGTGGAGGAGCTGTCCAGTCTGGCTGCCCTGGTGGAGGGCACCGACTGCGGCGTGACCCTGCGGGAGCTGAAGGACGGCCGGGTGAAAATTTCCCTGCGAACCGGCCCCCGGGTCAATGCCACGGAGGTCTGTGCCCTTCTGGGCGGCGGCGGCCATGCGGCTGCTGCCGGCGCCACGCTGCACGGCACCCTCAGCGAGGTGAAGCAGGCCGTGCTCCAGGCCATCGACATGGTGGCGGGGGAGGATTGACAAAAGGAGCGACCCATGGCAAACGGAATCATCATCATCGACAAGCCCGCCGGCTGGACATCTATGGATGTCTGCGCGAAGCTGCGGGGCATTCTGAAAACCAAGAAGGTGGGCCATGCCGGGACCCTGGATCCCATGGCCACCGGCGTCCTGCCGGTGTTTGTGGGACAGGCCACCCGGGCGGTGTCCTTCGCCGAGGACGGGGAGAAGGAGTATATCGCCGGGCTGCGGCTGGGCCGCACCACCGACACCCAGGACATCTCCGGCGAGACCCTGGACACCCATCCGGTGCTCACCGGCCGGGAGGACCTGCTGCACCTGCTGCCCCGGTTCACCGGCGAGATACAGCAGGTGCCCCCCATGTATTCCGCCGTGAAGATCGGCGGCCAGAAGCTCTACCAGATCGCCCGCCGGGGCGGGGAGATCGAGCGCCCTGCCCGGCCCGTCACCGTTTATGAGCTGGAGCTGCTGGACCAGACCGGCCCCGGGGACTACACTCTGCGCATCCGCTGCTCCAAGGGCACCTACGTCCGCACCCTGTGCCACGACATCGGACAGGCTCTGGGCTGCGGCGGCTGCATGAGCAGCCTGCGGCGCACCGTGGCTGCGGGCTTTACCCTGGAGGAGGCCGTGACCCTGGACCGGGTCCAGGAGGAGGGCGAGGCGCTGCTGGCCCCGCTGGACTCACTGTTCCGCCAGCACCCGGCCTACCGGATCCAGCATCCCCGGGTGGACGCCCTGTGCCGCAACGGGAACCCCTTCACCGTCCGCCAGGAGCTGCCGGAGGGCGTGTACCGGGTATATGGTCAGAGCGGCGAATTTCTCTGCCTCAGCCGCCTGGAGGGCGGCGTAATGACCTCCCTTAAAAACTTTTTCGGAGCGTGAATACCTTGAATCGAACTGTTATCGCCCTGGGCTTTTTCGACGGCGTTCACCGGGGCCACGGGGCTCTGCTGGAAATGACCGTCCGCCGGGCCCGGGAGCTGGATGCCGTACCTGCTGCCTTTACCTTCGACCGTCCGCCTAAGGAGGTGGTCACCGGCCGCCCGGTGGGCCTCATCAACACGTCGGAGGACCGTCGGGATTTGATGCAGCGGCTGTACGGCATCCGTCAGGTCATCATTGCCCCCTTTGACAACGCCATGATGACCATGCCCTGGCAGGAGTTTATCGATCGCCTGCTGGTGGGGACCTACGGGGCCGTCCACCTGGTGGCGGGCCATGATTACCACTTCGGCCACCGGAACCAGGGGGACCCCCAGAAGCTCCAGGCCCGCTGCCGGGAGCTGGGCATCGGCTGCGACATCATCCCTCAGGTGACCCTGGACGGCATCACCGTCAGCTCCACCTACATCCGCACTCTGGTGGAAAGCGGCCAGATGGAGCGGGCCGCGGAGTTTCTGGGTCACCGGCACTGTCTGACCCGCACGGTTGCCCACGGCTGCCGCTTCGGCCGCACCATCGGCATCCCCACCGTGAACCTGACCCCGCCGGACCATGTGCTGCTGCCGGAGCGGGGCGTGTATGTGACCCGGGTGTTTCTGCCGGACGGCTCCAGCGTTCCCGGCGTCACCAATGTGGGCACCCGGCCCACCGTCAGCGACGGCGACGCCGTGTCGGTGGAGACCTTCCTGCTGGACTTCGACGGGGACCTGTATGACAAGACCATCCGGGTGGAGTTCTGCCGCCGCCTGCGCCCGGAGCGGAAATTCGCCTCGCCCCAGGAGCTGAAGGCTGAAATCCAGCGCAATATCCAACAAACTCGCGATTATTTTGTGGAAAACCCCGAATAAGCCCCGCGCCGCCTGCCAAAAAGCAGGCGGCGATTTTTCATGCATTCGTTCACAATTTATTTACAAAAAAGGTCAAAGAAAGTCAAAAATTTCTCTTGACATTTGCCGGAGCCGTGCTATACTATAGACAAAGGTCAAGGAAAGGCAAAGTCAAAGACAGACGAAAGAGACGAAGACCTGAACAGAAAGGAAGTGAGCGGCTTGGGTACATCGGATATGATCGCCCGGTTCATCCAGGCGGAGCTGGAGGAGGCCAACGGGGTCCTGGAGCTGCAGCGCAGCGACCTGGCCCAGCGGTTTGGCTGCGTCCCCAGCCAGATCAATTATGTGATGTCCACCCGTTTTTCTCCGGAGCACGGCTACATTGTGGAGTCGCGCCGGGGCGGCGGGGGCTACATCCGCATCACCCGGGTGCAGGTGGACCGCCACACGCTCTTGATGCACGTCATCAACTCCGTGGGCGATACGCTGGACCTGGCCAGCGCCCGGGCCATCCTGTCCAACCTGGTTCAGTCCCAGGCCGTGGACAAAGCCGTGGGACGGACCCTTCTGTGGGCCCTGTCCGACAATTCCCTCCGCGTCGTGCCAAAGGCGCAGCGGGATACCCTGCGGGCCAACATTTTCAAGCAGGTGCTCATTCACCTGGTTTGAGTTTTCGATAAGGAGGCAATCATTATGAAATGTCAGAATTGCGGAAAGAACGAAGCAACGTTTTACTATAAGAGCAACATCAACGGCCGGGTCATGGAGAGCCATCTGTGCCCCGAATGCGCCCGTCAGCTGGGCCTGGTGCAGGATATGCGCCGCCCCATGATGAGCAGCTTCTGGGACGATGACGATTTCTTCACCCGTCCCTTCCGGATGCTGGAGCCCCTGCTGGGCGGCTTCGGCAGCCGCCTGCTGACGGAGTTCCCGGAACCCGTGGACGTGACCCAGGAGGCCCGCCGCACTGCTGCGGAGCCTCAGGACGACAGTCTGGTCCAGGGCGACGAACGGGAGCAGCTCAGCCGCCGCCGTCAGCGCAACGCCCTGGAGACCCAGCTGCGTCACGCTGTGGAAACGGAGAACTTTGAGGAAGCCGCCAAGCTCCGGGATCAGCTGCGGTCCCTGCCCCAGGCGTAAGCGTTACGCCGATTAACCGAAAGGAAGTGTAAACTATGATGGAAAATAAATTCACCCCCCGTGCGGAGGAATCCCTGCGGCTGGCCCAGGAGGCTGCCGAGGAAATGGGACATGGCTATGTGGGCTCCGAGCATCTGCTGCTGGGCCTGATGCGTGAGGAGGAGGGCATTGCCCACCGGGTCCTGGAGGAGGCCGGCCTCACCGACGATATGATCTGCGATGTGCTGCATCGCAGCGTGGGCACCGGACTGTCCGGCGCGGCTCCCTCCCAGGGGCTGACCCCCCGGGCCAAGAGCGCCGTGGAGCTGGCTGTGTCCGAGGCGTCCCGCACCGGCGCGGGCTACATTGGTACCGAGCATCTGCTGATGGGCCTGCTGCGTGAGGGCAACAATATGGCCATCCGGGTGCTGCGCACCGTGGGCATCGACCCCAAGAAGCTGTACAGCGCCGTGGTGAAAAAGATCAACGAAGCGCCCCGCGCCGCAGCCGCCGCCGGCAGCGGCTCCGCCGCTCCCGCCCGGGAGGACGGAAAGAAGGGCGGCGCCCTGGCGGAGTTCACCCGGGATCTGACGGAGGCCGCCCGCAGCGGCAAGCTGGACCCGGTCATCGGCCGGGAGAAGGAGATTGCCCGGGTCATCCAGATTCTGTCCCGCCGCACCAAGAACAACCCCGTTCTGATTGGTGAGCCCGGCGTGGGCAAGACCGCCATTGCCGAGGGCCTGGCCCAGCGCATCGCCGCCGCCGACGTGCCCGAGGAGCTGCTGGACAAGCGGGTCCTGTCCCTGGACCTGTCCGGTATGGTGGCCGGCACCAAATACCGGGGCGAATTTGAGGAGCGCATCAAGAATACCATCAACGAGGTGAAGAAGGCCGGCAACGTCATCCTGTTCATCGACGAGCTGCACACCATCGTGGGCGCAGGCTCCGCCGAGGGTGCGGTGGACGCCGCCAACATCCTCAAGCCCGCCCTGTCCCGGGGCGAGATCCGCGTCATCGGCGCCACCACCCTCAATGAGTACCGCAAGTACATTGAGAAGGACGCCGCTCTGGAGCGCCGCTTCCAGCCCGTCACCGTGGGAGAGCCCTCTCCCGAGGCTACGCTGGAGATCCTGAAGGGCCTGCGGGATAAGTACGAGGCCCACCATCACCTGACCATTACCGACGGAGCCCTGGAGGCCGCTGTGCGGCTGTCCCGCCGGTATATCAACGACCGGTTCCTGCCGGACAAGGCCATCGACCTGATGGATGAGGCCGCCAGCCAGGTGCGTATGGCTGCCGAGTCCGCTTCCCCCGATCTGAAAGATCTGGAGGAGAAGATCGCCGCCCTGCACCGGGAGAAGGAGGAGGCCGTCACCGCTCAGGACTTCGAGAAGGCCGCTCAGCTGCGGGATATCGAGAAGGACTATCAGGAGCAGGTGGAGATCGAGCGCGACAAGTGGCGCAAGCAGATGTCCGCCAATCGCGGCAGCGTCACCGAGGACGACATTGCCAAGGTAGTGGCCGGCTGGACCGGCATCCCTGTCACCCGGCTTACCCAGGACGAGAGCCAGCGGCTGCTGCAGCTGGAAAAGGTCCTGCATGAGCGCGTGGTGGGTCAGGACGAGGCTGTTACCGCCGTGGCCAAGGCCATTCGCCGCAGCCGTGTGGGCCTGAAGGACCCCAAGCGGCCCATTGGCTCCTTCCTGTTCCTGGGCCCCACCGGCGTTGGTAAGACCGAACTGGCCAAGACCTTGGCTGAGGCCCTGTTCGACAGCGAGAAGAACCTGGTGCGCATCGACATGTCGGAGTACATGGAGAAGTTCTCCGTCTCCCGCCTCATCGGGGCCCCGCCCGGCTATGTGGGCTATGAGGAGGGCGGCCAGCTCACCGAGGCCGTCCGCCGGAAGCCCTACTCCGTGGTCCTCTTTGACGAGGTGGAGAAGGCCCACCCCGACGTGTTCAACATCCTGCTCCAGGTCCTGGACGACGGCCGGATCACCGACAGCCAGGGCCGGACGGTGGACTTTAAGAACACCATCCTCATCCTCACCTCCAACCTGGGCTCCCAGTATCTGCTGGAGGGCATCAACGCCGACGGGGAGATCTCCCAGGAGGCCCGGGACCAGGTGGACCAGCTGCTCAAGCGCTCCTTCCGGCCGGAGTTCCTCAACCGGCTGGACGAGATCGTCTACTACAAGCCCCTCACCAAGGAGAACGTCACCGCCATCGTGGACCTTCTCCTGGGCAGCCTGAACCGACGCCTGGCCGACAAGCAGCTGAAGGTGGAGCTCACCCCCGCCGCCAAGACCTACGTCATCGACAACGGGTACGACCCCCTCTACGGCGCCCGGCCCCTGCGCCGCTTCCTCCAGCACACCGTGGAGACCTTGGTCAGCCGGAAGCTCATCGCCGACGAGGTCCTGCCGGACACCACCCTGGTGGTGGACTGCCAAGGGGATCAGTTGGTGGTCCGGTAAGCCCCGGGCAGCCATCGGCTTCCACGACACCTTCCGCCCACCGTCTGGCGATATCATCGCTATGGTTACGCCCCCCAATCGGACTCCGATTGGGGGGCGTTGTTCTGTCTGCAAGGGGTGGGGCGAGATGGGGGCTGCATCCTTCCAACCAACTCCCAGCGCCATACCTAT
>OLRY01001503.1_pt1 | contig 21099 bp, 17 predicted proteins | sample 1672541 | NCBI WGS metagenome assembly OLRY01 (sample SAMEA3136697, study PRJEB25190) | human gut metagenome | biome: human gut; feature: human-associated habitat; material: faeces | place: Austria | collected 2013 | reverse complement strand
ACATTTGCACCTACTGCGGCCAGCGGCCCGGTTTTGACTATGAGGTTGTAAAGCGCCGTCAATGACCGGGGTACAGCACATGGAGATCGTATTTCACACTGGGAAAGACAGCGAGCAATCCCTGCGCCAGTTCGCTGAAAAACGCGCCGAGTTCCTCGTTCGTGAATTGAGGGACTTTAGCGCAGAAGAATTAAAAGCATTGCTTTCTACATTGAAAGAAGATAATCGCACCTTTGAGCAAAAATGAGGACGTTCCTATAATAATGGAGAAAAGGGCGGTTTTCTCACCGTCCTGGAAAGGAGGATATTTGAATATGAAACGCAAAGCAAGAATCCAGATGGGAATTGATGATAGATTGGTGGCCATATATGCGAGAAAATCCCGCATTACAAATAAGGGAGATAGCATTGGTGTTCAGTTTAAGCAAAGTGCCGACTATGCTATCAACCAGCTTTCTCTATCGGAAGATTACGAATTTGCCCGGTATGAGGACAAAGGCTTAAGTGGTTACTATTCCGACCGCCCAGATTTTCAAAGGCTACTCCGGGACATTGAGATGGGGAAAATCAAGGCTGTGGCCTGTTACAAATTAGACCGAATCAGCCGTAAAACTTCCGACCTCATGCGGCTTCTGGAATACTTTGAGCGTCACGATGTGACGCTTTTGGTCTGCTCCAACAATATCAATACGCGGATCAGCACATCCAAAATCATCATCCAGGTGCTGGCCATTATCGCAGAATTTGAACGCGATATTCTAACTGAACGTATCCAGGATAACTTGATGGAGCTGGCAAAAGATGGGCGCTGGCTGGGAGGCAAAACACCGACCGGCTTTTCTTCCCAACGTGTGACAACGGGAAGTGGAAAAAATAAGAGTGCCATTAGCTTTCTCGTCCCTGTGCAGGAAGAAAAAGAGATTGTATTGGAAATCTACAGCACCTTCTGGGAGACACGTTCTCTCTTGCAGACGGCAAATATCATCAGTGAGAAATATGAAACGAAGCATGGCGCGAAGTTTACCACATCCACCATCCGGCTGATTCTGCGGAATCCAATCTACTGCGTGGCAGATGAATATTCCTACAACTATTTTCTGGAGCATGACGGGAACCTGTTTGGAGAACCGTCCGACTTTGATGGTCAGCATGGGCTTACTGCTTATAATAAGACCGACCAGATGAAAGTTGAGGATGAGGATTCCACCTTTTTCAATCCCAAATTCTCACAGCTTCTTACCAGGAAACCCATTAGTGAATGGATTGTTTCTGTGGGTCGCCATGAGGGATTTATCAGCTCCCGGAAATGGGTGGAAACACAAAATATGCTGGATGAGATTGCAGAAAAGTATAACCGGCCCCATAGAAAAACCAATGCTTTGTTGTCCGGCTTAATGTATTGCCCTATTTGCGGAAAACGGCTGCGTGTACTGCCAGAATCCAATCGCTGGACGAATGGCAAGCCCCGCTTCAAGTATGCCTGCCCTGGGGTGAGGGCAAAGGAATGTACCTTCAAAGGGGTTGAGGGTGTAACGCTTGATGAATTTGTTATCCACTCACTCTCCAGCCTGCAAGAAGAACATTCCGACTATTACCGGCAACTTTTGGAGAACAGGGTTGCCAGCATGATCCGTACTGACCAAAGCGAGAAAGAGTACCAGGAAACCAAAAAGGCTATTGAACGCTTAAATGCGGATATTGCCGCACAGGTACGAAATCTGCGTGAGGCAGATGACGCCCTTAAACGCTTCATCCAGGATGATATAAAGGAATTGACGGACGAGCTGGCAAAGTGCGAAGCTGCGCTGCGCCGAATGGAGGATACTCAATCTGAAAATCAGTATCTCGTCCATGAACTGAATGGCATGAAAAAAAGGCTGCTGTCCTTTGAGGAGTTTGCAAAGGACGCACAGCCTGAAGCTCTGTTTACTTTAGTTCATTCGATTGTTGACCGAATTTATATTACTACTGATGGCACCAAACAGAAATGCCAGGTATATATCAAAGGCTGCGCCACGGAGGATTATTCCGACGTACTCGGCGCAGCCGGGTACATAGAGGAAGAACCCCTGTTGCCGGTGGTGTCGTATATGCCGCCAATGTGTGATTTAGATTACTATAGCATTTTCTACATCATATAGTACTTCAATTACTGGATATAGTTATATAAATGCAAAATTGGGTTCTATAGACGGACATATTGTTACATCCGCAGAAGGTTCTTACAATCGTTCAAAAAAAAGGTATCAATTAACTTTAAAAAATGACAATACTACAATTAAAACCTTAAAAGAACCTGGTTCAGCTAATATTTATCTTATTTATAGACAAAACACCTCTTCTGGCGGTGACAGTGGAAACACACCTACAGAAACTGATATGCAACTCAGTCATGAGAAGTATATCAAGAAAAAAGATGACAACAAATACGATGTAACATTAAATGTTTCCAGCAAGAAAGGTACCAAAACCTCTAAAAAGAAATTAGATATTTTACTAATTGTAGACCGATCTGGCAGTATGGACGATGAAGACCGAATGGAGAATGCTACGCTTGCTGTTAACAATTTATGTAACTCTTTAGATGCTCCAACATCTACAATTGATGCACGTTATAAATTAGTTTCATTCTCCGAAATTGGAACGATAGACACTGAAAATTGGGTAACCGGAACACAAATGAAAACGGCTGTATCACGACTAAACGCTGTTGGTGGAACCAACTATGAAGATGCTTTTCTCAAAGCAGATCAGGCTCTTACAGGAATGAGAACTGGTGCCGAGACAATTGTCATCTTTCTTACAGACGGTGTTCCAACAGCACGAAATAAATCAAAAGGTGAACTGGCTAAAACGGAAGAAGATATTACATACGATAGCAATTCAGTCTTCGATGACCATAATCAGAAAACAAATAATGCCAAATACACTCAGGCAACCACAGCAGTCGCTCAAATAACTTGTAACAGATTTATGGCTATTGGATTAAGTCTATCTTCAGGCTCAGATTTTCGACACTCACCTTCTGACCTAGTACCAAACACACCACTAAAACTTTTACAGGGAATTACCGACGCAGCTACAGGTGCTACCGAAAGCGATACAGCAGTTAATATCACAGACCCTACCAAATTACCTGAAAAATTCAGTCAGATTGCAGCAGACATTCAAAAATTTGCCTGCAAGAATGTTACCATCAAGGACACCTTAAGCGAATATGTTGATACAACAACTGACAGTAAACTGCAGATCCGGATGGCAAAGAAAACAATCGAAAACGGTACAGACACCTATACCGATCAGGGTTCTATAGTAGAAATTCCACTGACAGACTCCTCTCTTCGCAGTGATGCCGGAAAGAATGTTACTGTAAATAATAAGTCTCTTGGAACAGTAAAATATAATGCAACAAACAAACAGGTAATCTGGAATCTTGGCGCAAAATATGAACTTGAAGACGATATTTATTACTACATCACAATAACTGACGTAAAACCTACTGCATCAGCAGAAGAAAAATATAAAACTAATAAAGCCTATACTGATACAGGAGATTCCAACACGGATGCTTCAGCTGACGGTAATTATGGAACGATGGGAAATGCAAATGATTCTTCTTCTGGAAAAAAAGGTTTCCCTTCCAATGATAATACAAACCATAATTCATCAGTAACTTATACTAATACAAAAACTGATAAATCTCAAACAGAAGATTATCAGAAACCAGTTATTCAAGTCGATGTAGAATTAATAGAAGGTGATCTTCAGACAAGTAAAACAGCAAAAGTTGATAATTGGGATGATAGAACTTATAACATTACATTAAATGCATCTTCTAATTATACAAAAATAACATCTAAAGAACCAGAACCTGTAAAAATTGTATTTGTACTTGATACATCTGGATCTATGCATTTTAGAAGTTCTTTAGTTCCTTACAAGACATGCACTACAGATGCTCTTGATAAAGAAAAAACTTATTATTATGTTCTTTCAACTGATGCTGCGACAATGTATAGAGTTAAATACTCTGATGAAAATTGGTATTATATTGATGATAGTAAAGAAGGGCTAGGTGAAAAATTAACTGATAACAAAGAGCGCTTGTATTATACAACAAATGATGCAAATGACAGATTCTACTATTTAAAACAAGCAGCTACTAATTTTACTACTCAATTGGCACAAAGTTCACCGAATAGTGAGATTGCATTGGTAACATTCAATAAGGATGCAACAAAACAGTTCAATTTTAAAAATGTAGGTAAAGAATCTGCATATATAACAAATACAATCAATGCCATGGAAACATCCGGTGGAACATATCAAAATAAAGGTCTTGATGTGGCGTGTGAAATTCTGAAGAAGGATACAAATCCATCTAATCTAAAACGATACGTTGTACTATTAACAGATGGATGTCCAAATGGTGAGATAACCTATGATACTATTCAATCATCAGTTAATCTGCTAATAAGTCATCTGGTGAAATTGCAATTAAAAATTTGCCACGCGGAAACTATAAGCTTTCAGAAAATGACCAAACTGATTATGCTATAGAAAATGTTGTAATTGGCGATACTACAAACTGTTGGAGCAATAACAAAAACACGACTGGTGATACAGTAACATTTACTATGGGTAATAATAAGAATAATACAAATGTTATTGTAAAGGACGATCAAAATCATACTTGGAAGCAAGATTCAACAAACGGTGCCGGACAGTTAGGTGTTGTAACTTACACAAATGAAAATGTAATTAGTAATTGGGGAATTCAGAAGACCAGTTCAACTAACAGTAACTTAAAACTTAAAGGTGCTCGTTTTGAGCTTAAATCTCCAAACAATACTTATATTGGTGTATCTAATCAAAATGGTTTTGTAAATTGGTATACATCTTATACTGATGAAACTACCAATACTCCATTAAAGGAAAAGATGCAAGTTGGAATCTATACTTTAAAAGAAACATATGCTCCAGTAGGTTATGCTAAGAGTACAGAAACCTGGACTGTAGTTATTAAAAAGAATGGTTCTTTAAAGAGTATTACAAGTAACACAGAAACAACTATAAAAACAAATTCTCAAACATCTGGCACAACAAAAATCACTTTATATCAGTTTGAGAACACACCTTTATATGACCTTCCATCAGCCGGAGGCACCGGAATTTACTTGTATATGATTGGCGGCATGTTACTTATGTTTGCGGCCGTATGGATCTTATATAAAAACAAATGCAGGGAGGTGCTGGAAAAATAATTGTAAGGATTAATTTTTCAGGTGCTTCTTCAAAAGCTGCCGATGCATTGCGTAAAGTTAAGGCAATTACTGACCTTACTAAAACACCAGCTAATGCAACACCTGTAACTGGAACTAATGATAGCACTTTTACATTAAGTGAAGCTGGTGTATATTATATCGAAGGTACAGATACAACGGATGGATATACTTTTAACCCAATGTCTGCTTATATTGCATTTAAAGATTATGATACCACAACTGGACTTCCTACTAATTTAGAAAACACAACTGTTGAGGCTAAAAAGCAGAAAGATACAGCTGGCAAAACTGTAAATGATAACATCGTTGAAATTGGTCGTACAGTTACATATACTGCCGATTATGTAATCCCATATATTTCTGCTGATGCAGCAGACGCAAATAAAGTTTTCAAAGTGACTGATACAATCACAGGCGCAGACTATGTAACATCAGCCAACAACACTGTTACAGTTAAAGCATGGATTAATAAAACTGTTGACAATGTAAAAGCTGGCAATGCTGGTGATCCAGATATTGTAGGATCTGCAACATTATCTAATAGTAACAAAACATTCACCTGGATTATGACTGACGAATCATATGGAGATTCAACTTTAATCAATGCTGCAAACAGCAATGCAAATAAAACTATTGTTATCCAGTATGACGCTATTGTTAAAGATACAAAAGTTCATAATGATGTAACATTTGGTGATGGTTCTCATGAAGGATCTGCTTCAGTAGATGTTTACACTGGTACAATTAACTTAAGCAAAAAAGGTGAAAACAATGTAGCTCTTGAAAATGCAAAATTTGTATTAGCAAAGAAATTTAATAATGTTGAAAAATACGCTACATTTACTCCACAGGATGATGGTAGCTACAAATTCACTGGAACATGGGCTGATTCTTACAAAAAAGCTGATAAATCATTTGTAACAAACACAATTATTACAACTGATGCTAACGGTACTGCAAAAATGAAAGGTTTTGAAAATACCGAAACAGGCTACTACTTAAAAGAAGTTGAAGCACCTGACGGATATTCTCTTGCAGATGATAAAGTTATTGAATGGTCTGCAGTTAATGGAACACCTTCTGAAACAAACGTCAATGCAAATGTTACTGTTGTAGATAGCAAGCTTTCCGCATTACCATCAACCGGTGGTATCGGTACAACAATCTTCACAATCGCTGGATGCGTTATCATGATCGCAGCAGCTGGTCTGTTCTTCGCAAGCCGCAAGAAATCAGACAACAAATAATTGCAATAATTATTTATAATCAGATATTGAATCCGGGGCAGGTCGCCCCGGATTCCTAAAAAATAATACAACAGCAAGGAGAATTCGGATGAAACGCAAAGCAAACAAACTTATTATTGGCATCATATTTTTAGCCGGGTTGTCCTTACTGCTGTATCCATTCGTTGCAAACCAGTGGAATAACTACAGGCAGAAGCAATTGATCAGCAGTTATGAACAGACTGTATCCGAAAAGGATGCAGCACATGAGATTGATTATGATGCAGAACTGCAGAAAGCAGAAGCTTACAACGAAGCCTTACTTCCAAGTATCCTTCCTGACTCATTTGCAGTAGCCGCAGCCAGTGACAAAGAAGACCAGTCCTACATGGATGCTCTGAATATTGCCGGTGACGAGATGATGGGAATCGTGGAAATCCCGAAGATTGACATCAAGCTTCCGATCTACCACACTACCGATGAAGATGTTCTCAAACAGGCAGCCGGACATCTGGAAGGAAGCTCTCTTCCAATCGGCGGTAAAAGTACACACGCCGTTATCTCCGCACACCGTGGACTTCCGAGTGCGTCTCTTTTTACCGATCTGGATCAGCTGGAAGAAGGCGATCATTTTCTGATCCATGTATTAAACGAAACATTATGTTATGAAGTCGACAAGATTTCCGTAGTAAAACCGGAAGAAACTTCCTCTCTTGCAGTAGAAGAAGGAAAAGATCTTGTAACACTTCTTACCTGTACTCCATACGGAGTCAATACCGAGCGGCTTCTGGTCCGTGGTCACAGAGTACCTTATGTGGAACAGGAAGTTGCCGATGAGAAGACACCGCTCAGCGGAATCAGTCTTCATACAAATTATCTTTTATGGGTAATTATTGGTCTTGTAATTACCACAATCTTCATCCTTGTGTTATACTTAAAGGAGAAGAAGCTTCAAAAGAAGAAAAATGAGACCTCTTAAAAAGAGAATAAGAACGAGAAAGGGAATATGCCTATGAAAAGAAAAATCTCAACCTTCCTTTTCGGTCTGTTATTCTTGATAGGATTTGGGATTCTGATCTATCCGATGGTATCCAACCAGTGGAACACCTACAGACAGAATCAGCTGATCAGCAGCTATGACAATACAATACAGGACATGGAACCGGAGGACTTCACCTCTGAGTGGGAAAAGGCAAAAGCTTTCAATGATACCATTCAGCAGAACAACCTCTACGGAGATGTATTTGGTGAAGATGAAAATGACATCAAAGATACCGAATACTGGAAGATCCTGAACGTTGCAGATGACGGAGTAATGGGATATCTTTCCATTCCGAAGATCAACATCAAGCTTGCCATTTACCATGGTACCGGTGACAAGGATCTGCAGACCGGTGTCGGACATCTGAACGGCACAAAGCTTCCGATCGGAGGGGAGAGTACCCACAGTGTTCTCGCAGCTCACCGTGGACTTCCAAGCGCAAAGCTATTTACCGATATCGATCAGCTCAAAGTTGGCGATAAATTTTACATCCATGTACTGGATGAAGTCCTTGCCTACAAGGTAGATCAGATTCTTCCGATGGTAGACAAAGACGATCATGAAACACTGGAGAAAGCACTCCAGATTGAAGAAGGAAAAGACCAGGTAACTTTATTTACCTGTACACCATATGGAGTCAACTCCCATCGTCTTCTCGTAAGAGGAACCAGAGTTCCATATAACGGCGAAGAGGATGCTACCGAATCAGTTACAGATTCTATGGTAAAAGCCATTCAGAATTATTATATGCTCTATTTAATTTTAGGACTTTCAATCACGATTCTTGTGATCATTCTCTTGCGATTCCTTTCCAAGAAAAAAGCTCACAAAGAATAACCAAGATTTTTAAGGAGGACATGAGGCGATGATGAATAAACGATTAAAACAGGGAAGTACTTTTCTCTTAGCTCTCGCTCTTGCATTTCCGCTTCTCACTCTGCCTGGTGCCAGAGCTGCGAATGCGATTGAGACGAACCGAAAGTGTTCGGTTGCATTCAGTGTAAGCGGAGAGGACAACGAACTGACAGATCCCGGCACTGACATTAAAGTGAATCTTTATAAGGTAGCAGATGTAGACGTATCCGGTAACTATACCGCAACCGGAGCTTTCAAAACCCTGGATGTGTCTTCGGTAAGTGCCGATGATAAAGATGCAGCAAGCGAATGGGCTGACCGTGCCAAAGCGGCACAGGAGATGCTGACGACTGAAGTAAAGCCAACTACGGTTACATTAAAAAAAGGTAGCGGAATTCAGTCTGATCTTGCTACCGGAATTCAGTCTGATCTTGCTACCGGAATTCAGTCTGATCTTGCTACCGGACTTTACCTTGTCGATACACCAAAAGTAGTTACCACGAATTATACCTATACCTTTACACCTTACCTGGTATCACTTCCGACCAACAATTATTACACCAGCGGTGATGATGACTGGATCTACAATCTGACAGATACCAACGCAATTGGTCTGAAACCGGAAGAACATGCAAGATATGGTGATCTGGTGATTAACAAAACACTTGCAAATCACAATGCAACAACCGGTAAGAAAGCAACCTTCGTATTCCAGATTAAGATTACAACTCTTAAAGGTAAAACAGAAACCCGCATCGAATCCCTTGACTTTGAAGCCGCAGGTGACTCTTCCGTAACAATTACAAAGATCCCTGCAGGAGCTACAGTAACTGTTAATGAAGTGTACAGCGGTGCAAGCTACAAGCTTACCTCAGAAAATAATCAAAAGACAACTATTATAGCAACCGATAAAGAAGCACAAGTCGATCCGGTATCCGTTTCCTTTACAAATGATGTCGATGACAATATGAATGGCGGTTACGGTGTAAGAAATAATTTCAAGCTGGACGAAAATGGTCAGTATCAGTACACCGAACCGGCAGCAAAGAAATAGGAAGGGGGAGTCGGAATGAGAAAGTTACATAAGAAACCACTTATCATGGCAGCGGCAACACTTGCTCTTACCGGAACCCTGGCAGTTGGAAGTGCAATGGCATACTTTACAACTTATACGACAGCCGGTGGCGGTGTGAAGATGAATATGGGATTTACCGAAACCATCCCTAATGAAACAGTCGATGAATATGGCAAGCACGTCACCATTACAAATACCGGTGATTATGATTGCTTCGTAAGAGTAAAAGCATTTGCCCCGATGGAACTTACCTATAATGCTCCAAAGGGCGGATGGTCAGCAGGCAAAGATGACTACTGGTATTACGATGAAGTCCTTCCGGCAAAAGCAAAAGCAAAAACCACAAAGGAACTCAACATCAAATACACATTTCCTTCAGGCAATGACAAACCAGAAGAATTCAACGTCATAGTTATCCAGGAATGCACCCCGGTTCTCTACGACGAGGACGGCAATCCATACGCCGACTGGAACCATGTAATCAAAGACGACAGCACACAGACAACAGAGTAGGAGGTAATGAGAATGAAAAAGAAAAAGAAATCATTTCCAAAGAAACCTGCCCTGATCCTGACAGCCGCAGCACTCCTGCTGGTTGGAAGCACTGTCGGCAGTACACGCGCCGCACTCACTTACTACAGTGAGAATTATTCCGCACAGATGAATATGCAGAGTATCGGCGTATCTCTTCTGGAAAATGACAAAGTAGTCAGCAGCCGGGATTATGTATCGAACAATGAATGGAAGGGAACCTCAGAGGGTACACTTCTCACAAACCTTCTTGGAAAGGATGAAACATTTACACCCGGCAAGAAATATAACGAAGCAATCAGCGTCAAGAACAGCGGTACGATCGACACCTTTGTACGTGTGATCATTACAAAGAGCTGGCAGGACAAAGAAGGTAAAAAGAACCCCAAACTTTCACCGGATCTGATCGAACTGAATTTCCTGACAGACAACGGATGGCAAATTGCAAAAGATCAATCCACCACAGAACGTACCGTTCTTTATTACACAAAGGCAGTCGCAGCAGGAGATTCGACACCAGCATTATCTGATACCATTCGGATTAAGCCGTCGATTGCAAAGGATGTTACAAAGCATGTAGATGGCAACACTATTACTTATACTTACAAGTACAATGGCTACACCTTCCACATTGACGCAGAGGTGGATGCAGTTCAGACACACAACGCAAAGGACGCGATCAAGAGTGCCTGGGGCGTGGACGTAAATGTATCAGACGACGAAACAACAATGAGCTTACAGTAGGGAGGTACAGAGTATGAAAAAGAAAATTTTGTGCCTCGCCATGACAGTGATAATGGCAGCAGGGGTACACACAACTGCATTTGCAAAGGATTATCAGGGAGCCGACGGATGGCAGGTTAATTTCACCGGCGGCAAGATGGAAAGTAATTTTAAAAGCTCCGATGTGACTGACGAGCTGGCAAATATCCAGCCGGGTGACAGTATCGAGCTCAAGGTTCAGCTTAAGAACTCCGATAGTGGGGATACGGACTGGTACATGACCAACGAAGTGATCCAGACACTGGAGGATGCACAGTCTTCCGCAGAAGGTGGTGCTTACGAATACAAGCTGACCTATGTTGGAAGTGACAATGCCGAAAAGGTACTCTATGACAGCTCAACTGTCGGAGGGGAAGGTGCTTCCAAAGCAGGAGAAGGTCTGAAGCAGATCGATAACTCAACCCAAGAATATTTCTACCTCGGAAGACTTGCTTCCAATAATACCGGAACGGTACACCTTACCGTCGGTGTTGAAGGTGAGACACAGGGCAACGGTTATCAGCTCACACTCGCAAAGCTCCGTATGAACTTTGCAGTAGAAAAGGTTTCAGCCGGCAAAACCATCACCAAGAATAAGATTGTAAAAACAACCAAGACCGTTAAAACCGGTGATACCGCAAGAGTTCTTCTCTTCTGTGTGCTTGCACTCATCAGTGGACTGATCCTTCTTGCATATGGTATCTACACACTCAATAAGAACACAAAAAGACGCAGACAGAAAGGAGAGTAAGCAGATGAAAAAATGGAAAAGATTACTGGTTTCTCTTCTGACTGTAGCTATGACGATCGGCACTGCTTCCATAAATGTTATGGCAGCAGAACCGTATACTTATACGGTAACATTGTCAGCCGGCAATAAAGGAACAATTAACGGACAGAACAAGATTGAAGTGGCAAATCTTTCATCCGATTCTACCGTTACTTTCAATCTGAATGATATCCAGGTAAAGGATGACAGATATTATGTCAAAGGTATCCGTCTCAGCGGTCGTGATAATGACGAAGCACTTGCCGCTCCTGCATTTCCTATCGACGGTGATGCCGACTATGTAGTCGCTTACGGAATCAAAGGCAATATGGTTGCCTATACCGTAAATTATCAGGATGCATCCGGTAAATCACTGGCAGAAAGTCAGACATTCTATGGCAATATCGGTGATAAACCGGTCGTTGCTTACCGTTATATTGAAAATTATATTCCAGATGCTCTTGCACTTACGAAGACTTTGAGTGATAATGAATCTGAGAATGTATTTACGTTTACCTACACACCGGGAGCTACAGACCGTATCGTTGAGACAACAACTACCGTCACAACAACAGTTCCTGGAACCGCAACTCCTGCCGGTGCAGCAGGTACAACAGGAGCTACCGGTACAACAGGTGCAGCCGCCGGTACTGGTACAGGTACTACAGCGGGTGGTACTGCAGCAGGTGGCACTACAGCAGGTGGTACTACAGCGGGTGGTACTACAACAGGCGGTACTGCCGGTGGTACAACGAATGCAGACAATTCTCAGGATACGACAGACGATACGACCACCGCACCGGATGAACAGACACCAAAGTCTCTGGTAGATCTGGATGATGAAGACACTCCAAAAGGAAATATCGATGCGAAAGACAAGACGAGCAAGACTCCAATCGCAGCAGGGATCGGCATTATCGTTGTTGCGGTAGCAGCTCTCGCAGGACTGATCGTATTCTTGAAAAAACGTGCAAAATAAAAAAAGCGCGGCACTAAAGGAGAAGTCTTTTTTGAAGAGAACGAAGAAAAAGAAAAGCCCGGTGGCTGCATTTTGCAGTGCACTGGGCACTGTTTTACTGACAGTACTGATTCTTGCCTGTATTCCGCTGACGCTTCCGAAAGCTTTTGGTTTTCAGATGTACACCGTGATCAGTGGGAGCATGGAACTGGCGATCCCGACGGGAAGCCTGGTCTATGTCCGGTATGAAGAACCAGACACGATCGTCAAAGATGATGTCATTGCTTTTTACAGCAACAATGCAGACGGCTCGATCATTACCCACCGTGTAGTATCCAACAGCCCGGCGATGGGACAGTTTATCACCAAAGGGGATGCCAATGAGGAAAAAGATATGAATCCGATCCCTTACAACAACTACATCGGAAAAGTAAAGCTTTCTGTTCCGGTTGTCGGCGGTATCGCACAGGCTACAACCGGCACTGCCGGAAAGATTGCCGCTGCATCTATGATCGGTCTTGCTGTGATTCTTGAAATCGTTGCTGCCATGCTTGACAGACGCGATGACGAAGACGAATAAGAGAGAACGTTTTTCATTTTAACTTGCTAAAGTGTAAAACATTTGCTAAAATAATATCAGATTGTATTGTCAGAAGAAGATGGGGGAATTTCACAATTCTCCCATTTGTCATATATTGAAAAGAATGGAGAGGTGAATGGATTGTTATCCAACCAGATTTTACAGAGAACAATCAATGAAATAGGGGATATCATCGAGTGTAACTGTTCCATCTGGAACACAGACGGAGTGATGCTTGCAGCTGTAGGTAAGGAGAAACCTTCAGTGAAAAAAGCAGTTTGCTCATTTTTAAAAGAGCTGGAGGTTACCGGCGTATCGGAGGAGCACCTGGATGAATGCTATGGTCTGTTTCCGGTTTATGATGATGATGAACTGACTTATATTTTCGTGATCGAGCACAATAGTGAGATTGATGTGCATACCAGCGGACGCTTAAGTGTCTGCCAGCTGGAGAGCCTTTTAAGATCCGGAAGCGAACGTCTTGACCGTAACCGTTTTATCCAGAACCTGCTCCTGGATAACCTGCTTCTCGTAGATATCTACAATCAGGCGAAAAAGCTTGGTATTACAGTTGAGCAGCGCAGAGTCGTCTATCTGATCGAACCGAAGAATCCAGATGACACGATCGTCCTGGATATGATCCGTGGGATTTATTCCTCGGGAACCAGCGATTTTGTTACTGCCGTAGATGAGGGACATATTATTCTGATCAAGTCCCTTGACAGTACGGATGATTATGATACGATCCGTTCGACTGCCGATATGCTGGTGAATGCGATCAACACCGAAGCTATGGTCAATGTCCGGCTTTCCTTCGGAACCATCATTCCCGAACTCAAAGAGGTCTCACAGTCTTACAAAGAAGCAGGCATGGCTCTGGATGTGGGACGTATCTTCTATCCGGAACGCAATATTTTATCCTACCGCGAACTCGGTATCGGACGGCTGATCCACCAGCTTCCCGTTTCCTTATGCGAGATGTTCCTGGAAGAAGTATTTGCCGGAAATACCGTTGATCAGTTTGACGAAGAAACCTTATCCACAGTTGATAAATTTTTTGAAAACAGCCTGAATATTTCGGAGACAGCAAGACAGCTTTTCGTCCACCGGAATACGCTCGTCTACCGGCTGGAGAAGATCCAGAAGCAGACCGGGCTGGATGTCAGAGTCTTTGAGGACGCCCTGACATTTAAGATTGCTTTGATGGTCGCAGACCACATGAAATTCATAGAAAACAGAAAATAGGAGGACATGATATGGTGAAATTATACGAAGGCGGTGCCTATCTTTTACACGGTACTGAGCTAATTGCAGATGCACCTGATGCACTTGCTGCCGTAAAAAGCAAGACAGGTATTGAGACAACAAAAGAAGCTGCTGCAAAAGAGACAATGGCTTATGGGATCTTAAGTGCGCATAATACTTCCGGTAATATGCAGCAGCTTCAGATCAAATTTGACAAGCTGACTTCGCACGACATTACCTTTGTCGGAATCATCCAGACTGCAAGAGCATCCGGACTGGAGAAATTCCCGATTCCTTATGTTCTGACCAACTGCCATAACTCTCTGTGTGCAGTCGGCGGTACGATCAATGAAGATGACCACATGTTTGGACTGACCTGTGCGAAGAAGTACGGCGGTGTCTATGTTCCGCCTCATCAGGCCGTTATCCACCAGTTTGCCCGTGAAATGCTCGCAGGCGGCGGCAAGATGATCCTTGGTTCTGACAGCCACACCCGTTATGGTGCACTCGGTACCATGGCAATGGGAGAGGGCGGACCGGAACTTGTAAAACAGCTTCTGAACAAGACTTATGATATCAAGATGCCGGGCGTTGTCGGAATCTATCTGGACGGCGAACCGGTGAAAGGTGTCGGACCGCAGGACGTTGCCCTTGCGATCATCGGCGCAACCTTCGGCAATGGCTATGTCAATAACAAGGTCATGGAATTTGTCGGACCTGGCGTTGGCAAGTTAAGTGCAGACTTCCGTATCGGAATCGATGTTATGACGACAGAGACAACCTGCCTTTCTTCTATCTGGAGAACCGATGACAAGATCAAAGAGTTCTACGATATCCACGAAAGAAGTGATGACTTCAGGGAACTGAATCCTGGCGCAGTCGCTTACTATGACGGTCTTGTATACGTCAACTTGAGCGAGATCAAGCCTATGATCGCCATGCCGTTCCATCCGTCCAATGTCTACACCATCGAGGATGTCAATGCCAACCTTGCAGATGTTCTCCACGATGTAGAGCAGCGCGCGCTGGTAAGCCTGGACGGTGCTGTGGATTACTCTCTTCAGGACAAGATCGTAAATGGTAAGCTTTATGTCGATCAGGGTATCATCGCAGGCTGTGCCGGTGGCGGTTTTGAAAATATCTGTGCTGCCGCAGACATCATCCGTGGCAAATACATCGGATCAGATGAATTTACCTTCAGTGTTTACCCGGCAAGTACACCGATCTACATGGAGCTTGTGAAAAATGGTGCGGTTGCTGACCTGATGGAAGCCGGTACGATCGTGAAGACAGCCTTCTGCGGACCGTGCTTCGGTGCAGGGGATACCCCGGCAAACAATGCATTTTCCATCCGTCACTCTACCCGTAACTTCCCGAACCGTGAAGGAAGCAAGCTGCAGAGTGGACAGATCGCATCTGTTGCCCTTATGGATGCACGTTCCATTGCCGCAACTGCTGCAAACAAAGGTTTCCTTACTCCGGCAACAGATTTTGATATTGAATACAAGAACCCGACCTACCACTTTGATTCCAGAATTTACGCCAACCGTGTATTTGACAGCCACGGCGTTGCTGATCCTTCGGTTGAGATCAAATTTGGGCCGAACATCAAAGACTGGCCGGCAATGAGCGCTCTTCCTGAGAATCTGATCCTGAAGGTCGTATCTGAGATCCACGATCCGGTTACAACGACAGACGAACTGATCCCGTCCGGCGAGACTTCTTCTTATCGTTCCAACCCGCTTGGACTTGCTGAATTTGCACTTTCCAGAAAGGATCCTGCCTATGTAGGACGCGCAAAAGAGGTCCAGAAAGCCCAGAAAGCGATTGAAGCAGGTACTTGTCCACTGGATGTACTGGACGAATTAAAACCGGTGATGGCAGCAATCCAAAAGTCTTATCCGGAAGTCGGCAAAGGAAATATCGGTGTCGGAAGTACCATTTTCGCAGTCAAACCTGGCGATGGTTCTGCCCGTGAACAGGCTGCTTCCTGCCAGAAGGTTCTCGGCGGCTGGGCGAATATCGCGAATGAGTACGCAACCAAACGTTACCGCTCGAACCTGATCAACTGGGGCATGCTTCCGTTTATTACCGAAGAGGAACACACAAAGCTTTCTTTCAGGAACGGTGACTATCTCTTCGTGCCGGATATCCGCAAAGCAGTAGAATACAAAGCTTCCACGATCAAGGCTTATGTCGTAGGCGATGATCTGAAAGAGATCGATCTGAAACTCGGTGATCTGACGGATGCAGAACGTGAGATCATCCTCAAAGGATGTCTGATCAACTATTACAAAGGTTAATTTTTCTCAGAAAATGATATGATTTCAAAGGGACGGAAATTTTTCTGTCCCTTTTTGCAACACTTCCGACTTTTTTATACTCTTATATACAAAGAACCGATTTTGAGAGGAGGGACTTTATGATCGATGCAATTGCATTTAAAGAATTATATAAGACGGTTTATCAGGATCTGTATCGTTTTGCGCTCTGCATGATGCATCATCCGCAGGATGCAGAAGACGCCGTCAGTGAAGCCGTTCTTTCCGCCTATGAGAACATACATAAATTACGCAAAGAAGAAGCATTCCGTTCCTGGATCTTTCAGATTCTGGCAAATGTGTGCCGCCGGAAGTTAAAGAGCCGTGAACGGACCGAGACCGAGCTGAAAGAAGATCATGCTTCTGCTACATACTGTGACGGACTCCGCACAGATGTCGAGCGTGCTTTTCTTATTCTCGATGAAGACGATCAGCTGATCATCGGCTTATCCGTCTATGGCGGTTACAACAGTAAAGAGATCGGAAAAATGCTAAGGCTGAACCCGAATACAGTCCGCTCCCGCAGAAAGCGTGCCCTCGAAAAGATGAGCTGGCTTCTGAAAGAGTAGGATAAAAGAGTAATAGGAGGTGTTTCATATGACAGATCACGAAAAAGAAATACTGGATAAAATAAAACAATCTACGGAAAAAACTCCTGTTCCGGAAAGCCTTGCACCGGATCAGATTATGAAAATGCTAGAAGAGCATAACAGCACTCAGGCTTCCGGACATATCCCAAAAAAGCATGGATTTTTCCGCGGCCACCGGATGCGCGGAGGACTTATCGCTGCCGCACTGGTACTGGTTGTCGGCATTGGCGCCCACATCCGCCAGCAGAATCTTTCTTCAAACTCATCCACTTCTTCCACAAAAGGCAGTTTTTCAATCGGTACATCCTCCGGTAAGCTTGCCTCTTCCGATACTTTAGAGACGGCAACCGATTATGATGAAGTCTACACATACCTGCAATCTTATCAGGATGAGTTGGATTCTTCATCTGTTACCGGTTCAACCGACAGCGGAACTGTCATGTATTCAACTAAAACAGCCGACAGTGGTGCACGTACCGATAGTTCCAGCTCCTCTTCGGATTCTTCAACAGCCTCTGCACGTGCTGTGGATACTTCATTTTCCGATACCAACGTCCGCACAGAGGGCGTCGGTGAAGCAGACATTGTAAAAACGGATGGAAGTTATCTTTATACACTGAAAGCAAACTCACAGGAAATTTCCATTGTAGATATCCGGTCTGATCAGATGAAGGTTGTTTCCGGTATTTCGCTGAATGAGAATTTTCAGGCATCCGAATTTTACCTGAGTGACCAGAAGCTTTTTGTCCTTGGCAACATGCAGAACACGCAGGTTGATTCTGACAGTAAAACCTTGTACCGCGGCAGCTGTACCCGTATCCAGACTTATGATCTGGCAGATATCAACAATCCGAAATCCATCGGAACCGTGGATCAGAGTGGTTACTACCGCACTTCACGTTTTAAAGACGGATATCTGTATGTATTCAGTGACTATTATATTTACGATACGATCACCAAAAAAGATTATCCTTCCTATGTTCCGCTTGTCGGTGACAATCTTCTGAAGCAGTCGGATATCTATCTCCCGACGAACCATGCAGCAGACCAGTACCTTGTTGTCAGCTCCGTTTCCGCTTCCAGTCCGGATAAGGCAGCAGACCAGAAAGCAGTCATGTCTGAGAATGGCGAAGTCTATGTGAGTGAGAACAACATTTATATTTACGAGTATGCGAACAGCAGTATCCTCGCAGATAATCTTGCGTCAAAGAATCAGACGATCCTCCGCAAGCTGTCTTACAATAAAGGAAAACTTTCCGGCTCTGCCCAGGGCAAAGTAAAAGGATATCTGAACGATTCCTTCAGCATTGATGAGTATGACAATACGTTGCGGCTGGTGACAACGGTTACGCATAATGTCGGAAACTCTTCACAGTCCAATTCAGTCTATGTGCTGGATGCAGATTTGAAAACAATCGGTAAGATCGAGGATCTTGCCAAAGATGAACAGGTCTATTCCGCAAGATTTTTGGGCGATACCGGTTACTTTGTAACTTATGAACAGACAGATCCTTTATTTTCCGTAGACTTTTCCGATCCGGAGAATCCGAAGATCCTTGGCAAGCTGAAAATTCCCGGCTTTTCGGAATACCTGCATTTTTACAGTGATAACCTGCTTCTTGGCATCGGTATGGATACCGATGAAAATGGAGTCACAAACGGGGTAAAGGTCTCCATGTTTGATATCAGTGATCCTTCGGATGTGAAGGAAGTCAGCAAGTACACACTGGATCAGTACTATTACTCGGATGTCTTTTCTGACTACCGTGCAGCACTGGTTGATCCGGAAAAGAATCTGATCGGCTTTCCGCTTTCCGGATCTGCCAACCAGTATGTGATCCTTTCTTACGATAAAGATCAGGGCTTCCAGGTACAGATGCAGGAGGAAGTCAACGGTAATTCTTATCTTGGAACCCGCGGTGTGTATGCAAACGAAAAGTTCTATGTGATCAATGGAAATGCAATTGAAGCATATCGGATGGGAGACTATGTGAAGATAGATGATCTGCTGCTATAGTGCAGCTTTGCAGAAGGAGCTGCCGCTCCGCATACTTTGTACACCATTCCACATCATTGTATACACCAAAATCGTATATAATCGAGTAGGCTGACTCCTACTCGATTCTTATACTTTGTACATCATCTCGCTTAACAGCTCGATGATGTACATTCGCCAAATGCAGATCCTTGTGCAAGCACAAATCTGCACTTGGCTCATCGTATACACAAAAACAGGTGCCCACTGAGATATATCACTAAGATATACTTACGTGGACACCTGTTTTATATTTTCATTTACCTGTTATTCCACACCGTTAAAGCAGTAGGTACATACCTGGCATGCATCAATCCCGATTGATTTGATCAGATCATCCAGTCTGTGATAACGAAGTGAAGTGAAATTCTGTCTCTTGCGGATTTCCTCCAGCATTGCTGCATACCGGTCACTGTTCGGATCCGCATATTCACCCAGTACATTGACATCATTGTCGCCTTCCCACTCACGGATGATCCTTCTTGTGATCAGATCCAGGTCTGATTTGGAACGGGAGAAGTTCAAATATTTGCATCCGTACAAAAGCGGTGGACATGCCGGGCGGACATGCACTTCTTTTGCGCCACTCTGATACAGGAACTCTGTCGTCTCACGGAGCTGTGTGCCACGCACGATAGAATCATCAATCAGCAGCAGGCTCCTGTCTTCGATCAGACTATGTACCGGGATCAGTTTCATTCTGGCGATCAGATTACGCTGACTCTGTGTTGTCGGCATGAAGGATCTTGGCCAGGTCGGAGTATATTTGATAAATGGTCTTGCATACGGAATACCTGATTCATTTGCATAGCCTATCGCATGAGCGATACCCGAATCCGGAACTCCTGCAACAATATCCACGTCGATCGAATGGTCATCTCTCTGTGCTAAAAGCTTTCCACAGTTGTAACGCATTTCTTCTACACCAACCCCTTCATAAGAAGAAGTAGGATATCCATAGTATACCCACAGGAACGAACAGATTCTCATCTTTTCACATGCAGGACTTACAGTCTCCACAGATTCCGGTGTCACGTAGACAATTTCCCCAGGTCCCAGCTCTTTGTAATCTGTGTATCCAAGGTTGATATATGCAAAGCTTTCAAAGGAAACGCAGTATGCATTCTCTTTCTTTCCGATCACAACCGGTGTACGTCCGAGAAGGTCTCTGGCTGCATAAATTCCATTCTCTGTCAGAAGCAAAAGCGTCATCGAGCCTTCAACTACTGACTGCACATAACGGATTCCCTCAACAAACGAATCCTTTTTACAGATCAATGCCGCAACCAGCTCTGTAGAATTGATCTGTCCATTGGTCATAGACTGAAAATGTGTATGTCCATTTTCATAAAGATTCCGAATCAGCTGATCCGCATTATTGATCTTACCTACTGTCGTAATTCCAAAGCACCCCAGATGCGACTGGATCAGAATTGGCTGTGGATCATAATCTGAAATACATCCAATTCCAATATTTCCCTTCATTGTATCAACATCTTTTTCAAATTTTGTACGGAACGGCGAATTTTCAATATTATGAATCGCTCTCTTCCAGCCATCACTTCCGTAAGTAGCCATACCTCCGCGGCGGGTTCCAAGATGCGAATGATAATCTGTTCCATAAAAAAGATCCAGATTACATGCTTCTTTTGATGCAACGCCAAAAAATCCTCCCATATCTGTAGGTCTCCTTTCTTTATCCCAATGCCATAGCCTGTATTTTTCATCTATTTTTTAGTGTATCATGCATTTATGGGCGGAAACAATAGCAAAACCCCGAATATATTGCAAATGGCTATAACTATTTCTAATCGTATTTATAATT
>OLRY01001497.1_pt1 | contig 21177 bp, 17 predicted proteins | sample 1672541 | NCBI WGS metagenome assembly OLRY01 (sample SAMEA3136697, study PRJEB25190) | human gut metagenome | biome: human gut; feature: human-associated habitat; material: faeces | place: Austria | collected 2013 | reverse complement strand
CTATCAGGGAGCAAACTATGGCCAGCAGCCACAGGTCTATCCCCAGGGACCGGTAGTCATTAACCAGCTGGAGCATAAAAAGGATAATCTCGCGGTATGCTCTCTCGTATTCGGCATTATGGGCGCTGTTTTCTGCTGGCTTCTCGTTATCCCGATTGTCTGCACCATCGCGGGGCTGATTATGGGCATTATCAGCCTGGTGAAAACAGGCCAGCATTCCGGAGTTGCCCTTGCAGGCGTAATCGTTTCCGCAATCAGCCTGGTACTCAGCGTCATATTCACGCTGCTGTATATTCTTGTATTATAATACAAATATTTTGATTTGGCGAATACTAATTTCGCAGTGGGATCAAAGAGCCGGCATGCTTAAAAGTGTTGTACTGCCAGACAGTAACCTCTTACCTGTCAGGCATCCCGGTAATAAATGACAGCCGGAAGCATCAGCTTCCGGCCAATTTTTATGTTTCGGAAAGTATTAGAGAAGCCTTAATGGCTTTCCCCTACCGGAAGCAATTCCAGTACGGTTTCATCAGCGCATAAATAACCAGCGGAACCACCACGGAATTGATGAGGGACAGAACAATGTCCCCGTCAAACAGCGTGACATTTGCCGCAAAAATAACCGGCTTGCCAGTGAGCAGATTGTAGCCGGACAGCCATTCCTGTTCATCCTCGTCATCAGTGGTAAAGGTGATGGCAAGCTTTCCTTCCTCCAGGTGCTCTTTCAGACGCTTCAAAAGCTCCAGCTCCTTCGCCTGCGCTTTGTCGTTTCTGGCGCCCTTGGAGGTTTTGGCGATCCGGCGCTCCAGGATCTCGATGTCTGAGAAGATCAGCTCCAGATTTATGGTCTCGATGTCGCGCACCGGATTGACGCTGCCGTCCACATGAATAACATTGGTGTCTTCAAAACAGCGCACTACATGAACAATAGCGTCCACCTCACGGATATTTGCCAGGAACTGGTTTCCAAGACCTTCTCCTTTGGACGCGCCTTTTACCAGACCGGCAATATCGACAAATTCAATCACTGCCGGGGTCACCTTTACGGAATTGTAAAGCGCCGCCAGTTTCTGCAGGCGCTCATCCGGCACCGCTACTACACCCACATTGGGATCAATTGTGCAGAACGGGTAATTCGCCGATTCTGCACCCGCTTTTGTAAGGGAATTAAACAGGGTACTCTTTCCGACATTCGGAAGCCCCACGATTCCAAGTTTCATCTATTTATCCTCCTAAAAACTGATAATCTTTTAATATGAAACAGTTTAGCACAAAATACGACAAGATGGCAAGTATTTCCGTGCGTCGATTTCTGACAGGAATCGACATTGTAATCGCCAGCCTGAAAGCACCTTCTGCTAGTATCCCCATAAACGTAATATAAATTATAAAAAAACAGAGCAGATGAATTCTAATAAACTCCTCTGCTCTGCTTTACTTTCAGATCGCATAACCACAGCATAGAACGGACTGTATCCGGTATCCCGGTTTCTGCCCGGGTCAGTAAGCCCAAGGCTCAGTCAAACCATACAGTCTCATTTTTTCTTGCAGATTCATAGATCGCATCCAGAATCTGAGTCACTACAAAAGCCTGCTCCGGCTTTACAATAGAATCCCTGTCCTCAATAATAGAGGTAAGCCACTCCTTCGCCTCCAGATACGGAGCGTCGTTCCGTGCCCCAAAGAAATCCCAGGGTTCGCTGCCCGGCGTGAAGGTTTCTTCCATCAGTCTTCCATGGGTTCCCCGGTTATAAACTACCTGCGACTGGTTTCTCAGATCTGCTCCTGCTTTGGTACCGCAGAGAGTCACTTCTGCCTCCCGCACATCCAGCGTATTCAGTGCCCAACTGGATTCCAGTGTGAGAAGTGCGCCGTTCTTCATCCTGATATAGCCCACTGCCGCATCTTCCACATCATATTTTCCGGTGTCCCAGTCTCCCCACATATTGCCATCCATGGCCTCCGGGAGTCTCCCCAGCTTGTGAAATACTGTTCCGGTAACAGATTCTACTTCATAATTATCCATCAGCCACAGCGCCAGATCCAGCGAATGGGTTCCGATATCGATCAGCGGTCCTCCGCCCTGCTGGCTTCCCTGGATAAAACTGCCCCAGGTAGGAACGCCTCTTCTCCTTACAGCATATGCCTTTGCATAATAGATTTCTCCCAGATCGCCGCTCCGGCAGGATTTGTACAGATGCTGTACATCTGCCCGGAAACGATTCTGATAGCCGATAGAGAAATGCTTTCCAGAAGCCTTCCACGCATCCATCATCTTCTGTGCTTCCACAGTATTTACAGCCATTGGCTTCTCACACATCACATGTTTTCCTGCATGGAAAGCATCCACTGCGATGGTGCTATGGCTGATATTCGGTGTGAGGACATAAGCCACATCCACATTGGGATCCGCCAGAAGCTCATGATAATCCGTATACACCCGGGCATCCTTTGTACCATACGTTTGAGCTGCCGCCGTGGCTCTTTCTGCAAAGCCATCGCAAAACGCCGTAACCTCGCACAGATCGCCCAGATCCTTCAGCGCCAGGAGATGTTTGCCTGTCGCAATTCCTCCGCATCCAATGATACCAATTCTCAATTTCATAGCAATTATCCTTTCACTGCACCCATCACGAGTGCATTCTGTACTTGTTTACTCAAAAGAAGATAAATCAGCAAAACAGGACCTGTTGCAACTACCATTCCTGCCCCGATCGGTCCCCACTCCGTGTAGAACATTCCGGACAGACTCTGCAGCCCCACTGTCAGCGTTTTCCATTTCGGATCGCTGATAAATGTCATGGCAAACATCAGCTCGTTCCACGAAGACAAAAACGTGAACATCGCAATCGCTGCTAACGTAGGCTTTACAAGAGGGAACATGATCTTCCAGAACATCTGATAGACATTGCACCCGTCAATGCACGCCGATTCCTCCATTTCAATCGGAAGCGTAGCATACGCATTCGTGAGGATCATGATTCCGGTGGGAAGTGCAAATACCGTATAAGGAAGCAGGATCGCCATCGGAGTATTGACAAAATGCAGACTTCGGAATATCAAAAACAACGGCAGCAGCGTGGCATGAACCGGAATGGTCATACCGGATATGAAGATCCAGTACACCGGTTTCTTCAATTTCCAGCGCATTCTGCTGAGGGCATATGCAGATGTGGCAACCAGTACCGTCGTCACCGCAACTACCACCAGGGAAACCCATATACTATTAAACAAATACCGGAACACATTCCCACTCATCAATGCATTTGAATAATTTTCAACTTTCCAGACCAGTGGTGGTCCTGCGATATTTCCTCCGAAGATTTCTTCATTACTCTTAAATGAAAAAAACACCAGCCATATAAGAGGATAAATCTGCAGAGCAGCCCATAAGACCAGAAATACCGTGATGATGAGCCGGACGAGGCGATTTCCGCTTCTCGATTTCATTTTCTCAGACATCGTCTTCCCCTCCCATCATTCATCCTTTACGTGAAACATCTTCTGCAGCACGAGCGCCATGATAATGCACTCCACAACAATAAATATAGAAATACTGCTTCCGTATCCATACTTATTGAGATTGAAAATATTGCTGAACATCAGTGAACTCGGAACCTCCGTCATATGTACCGGTCCGCCGTTCGTCAATACATAGATCATATCAAACGCTTTCAAAGATCCGATGATCACGAAAATCGCACAGGTCCGGATCATAGGTTTCACCAGCGGAATCGTAATATAGATAGCCGAAGTAAATCCCGTAGCGCCGTCCAGCTTCGCCGCTTCAATAACATCTCTGGAAATGGATTTGATCGATGTATAGAACAGCAGCATATGATATCCGACATTCTGCCAGATGATCGGGACAAAGGCGCTCAGCAATGCGGTGTCCACATCCCCCAGCCAGTTTCTCTGTAAGGATTCCAGCCCCAGAGCCCCAAGAAGCGTATTCAGTATTCCATAGTTCGGATTATAAATCTTCAGCCAGAGCTGTCCGATTACAACAGATGAAAGCGTCATAGGAATGAAAAACACAGTCCGGTAAAAGCCTTCGCCTTTGATCCCGCTGGTCAGAATCAGTGCCAGCAGCAGCGCCAGCGGAAGCTGTGTGACCAGTGTGATCGCACCCAGCAGGAGAGAATTTCCGGCGGCTCTTAAAAATACCTTATCCTGAAACAGTTTGACATAATTTGCAAAGCCAACAAAAACACCTTCCCCAAATCCGTTCCAGTCAAGCAGACTGTATCTGAATGACATGATAATCGAATAAAGTATCGTACCCCCGAACAAAACAAGAGCGGGAACTGTAAATATGGCAATCGCTGTTTTATTTCCTAAAATTTTATTCATACTTATCCCTGCTAACCAGAAACTGCCGCTGTGTCAGAATCAACACCCAGCGGCAGTCTCATTTTTTTATGAATTATCTGATTGCTGCCATAGCTTCAATATAATCGTCAGCTGTCATCTGCTGTGCATAGATTCCCTGGAGGGAAGTAGAATGAACATCTGCTGTCTCCGGGTCAAGCAGAGTATCCCATGCAAGACAGAAACCGTCTGCGCTCTCCATCAGTCCAAGCAGTGTCTCCTGGAAAGGCTTCAGTTCCATATCGCCTTCATACTTCCAGGTCGGGAGGATCGCACCTTCCTCATAAGCGTAGTCGGAGAAATGCTGGCTCATGAATGTAATGAACTCTACCGCTTCCTGCTTATGTTCGCTGGTCGCTGATGCCACCAGTGTCGCGCTTGCGCCGCCGACAAATGCGTTCTGGTCTCCTGCTGCGTCTGTCACTGCCGGCCAGTTCACGATCGTCAGTTTTCCTGCCAGCGGGGAACCCTCGGATGAAAGCTCGCCTACCTGCCAGTTTCCGCTGTACCACATAGCCGCACGACCCTGTTTGAACTCTTCAATGGCTTCATCATTCGTAAGGGCAACGCTGTCGCCGGAGAATACTCCTTCATCTACCATCTTCTGCAGTTCCTGTGCCGTCTGTGCAACAAATTCCTGATTAAAGCTTCCTTCGCCGTTCAGCAGCGTTGTAGTAGTTTCCACACCGCCGTATCTAAGAGCAAGCACTCCAAACGGGAACAGACCCGGCCATTTATCTTTTTCTCCCATTGCAACCGGTGTGATGCCATTCTCATTGAATACCTTGGAGACTTCGTAGAGATCATCCATGGTCTTCGGAACCTCCAGTTCATACTTGTCGAACAGCTCCTGATTACACATAAGCACTCCGATAAAGCTGTCCAGAGGAAGTCCATAGAGAGATCCGTTATAGTAGAAGTTGTTGCAGATATCCGGCATCATGGCATCCATGTTGATCGTACCATCTTCCACATAGGAATCCAGATTCTCAACGATTCCCGCCTCAACAAACGGTGCTGTAAATCCGCCGCCCCATGCATAGAAAACATCCGGAACAGAACCAGCCGCAAGCTGTGTTTTCAGCTTCGTCTTGTATGCATCGTTATCCGCAGTATCCTCCACGATAGTCACATTGGGATGCGTTTCCTTATACTCATCCAATGCTCTGTACCAGCCCTTGTACTGTCCGTCTGCCTGATCTACAAAAATGTGAGATACATTCAGGGTGATCTGCTCCGCCTCTTCAGCAGATACTGCACTTCCGGTCATCGCTGCCAGCATACTAAGTGATGCCAGAGCTGCCGCCGCCTTCTTAAAATTCCTGTTCATACCTTTGTCGGTAACAAAACTTTGTTACCTCCTCCTTTCTTTCACTTTATTTGGTATCTCCATTTTACACTAAAATGCGATGCAAAAATCTCATACTTTTTACCTTTTTCAATATTAATTTTACTTTTTTCACGCCTTCTCCAGTGACTTTGCCAAATTTTCCTTCGCTATTTTCGCTTTATACGTAAATATTGCCATAGCAGGAAATTCTTCCGCCGGCAGTTTTTCTGTAAGCCGGACAAAAAAAAGATCCTTCCGGCCATTATCCGGAAAGATCCTCTCAGTTACTGTATTGTTTTCTGTATTCTACCGGGGTAACCCCCACCTTTTTCTTAAACAGTATTCCAAAGTAATTCGCGTTGTAGATCCCCACCCGTTCTCCTACCTCATAAATTTTCAGATTACTGTATCTTAAAAGCTGCTTCGCCTTCGCTATCCGCCGGTCTGTAAGGTACTCTATAAAGGAGCTTTTTACTTCTTTTTTAAATATACGGCTGAGATAGCTGCTGTTCAGATAATAGGTATTCGCCAGTGTCACCAGGGACAGATCCGGATCATCCAGATTCTCCTTGATATATTGCTTCATGGAATAAATCAGCTTCGAGGTATCTGCCGCGGGTGCATCGTTCTGAAGCATCGCCGCAAGCTCATCACACCCTTCGATAAAGCCCTGTCTCAGCTCAGACAAATTCTGTGCCTCTTTCGTCTTTTCATAAAGCCGCATATAAACAGGCGGAAAAGCGTCTTCATACTGGGTACCGGACAGCATATACACATAAAAGAAGGTATTCAGAAGCTGCATCTTCAAAAATTCCATATCCTCCGCCGTAACATGACTCCAGCTGCCAAACCACTCGTCAATGATCTGGCTCATCTCCGCCGATGAATCAGACTCAATGCAATACTGCAGTCTCCGCAATTCCTTCATGGAAAGCAGTTTTGCATATTTTTTCCTGTCCTTGCGGTAAAATACAGGATTCTCATATTCATTGTCACTGTTGATCAGCGCCGTGTTCAGCCTGGTCACTGCATTCATGTAAGCCATATGAATACTTTTTTCCTGATTTCTGATAATATCGCTCCCGTAATACAAAGGACTCTCAAAAACCTTCCGCCAGCCCGTTTCCAGCTTTCTGAGAAATTCCTGATGATTGATCTTCTCCTGCGGATCCAATATAACAAACCGGTCGAACCGGTCGCTGATCCACACCATGTTTTCCATATGCTTCACGCAGTAGTCCCTGATCCATTCCTCCCGCTGCTTTCTGGCATTTCTGGAAATTCCGTGCTTTTTGTCGCCGACATTATATTCCAGGACTCCGAGCCAGATAAAATCGCTTTTTTCCGGCGAAAGCTCTTCCATGAACTGATTGCTCACAATTTCTTCCTGAACATCCGATTCCAGAAGCTTGGTCAGATAATATTCACGAACCACTTCCTCTGTGTCCTTTTTAAACTCAGACAACCCTTTTATCTCGCTGTCCCGCAGACGCTCTGACTCAATCTTTGCGCGGAGCTTTCCAACGGCTTCTACCAGCTCATCCATATTGATGGGCTTCAGAATATAACCGTCGAGTCCAATATGAATCCCGCGTTTTGCATACTCAAAATTATCATAACCGGTAATTGCAATGATTTTGATAGAAGGGTACTCTTCCTTCAGTTTTTCTGCAAAAAACAGACCGTCTGTCACCGGCATGCAGATATCTGTCAGAACAATATCCGGCTGAAGAACCGCCATCTGGTTCATGGCTTCTTCCGCGGATTCCATTTCTCCCACGACCTCGATTCCCTGCTCACTCCACGCGATACCGTTCCGGATCAGTTGTCTGATCAGATATTCATCATCTACAATTATCAGCTTTAACATAGTTACAATTCCTCCAATATCAGATCAATTGTAATCGCCGTTCACTGGTTTTCCTCTGACTCTATGCTCCAGGCCATCCGCTCTCCATAGCAATACTGCAGTCTGTGAAGAGTGGCAGACAATCCAAAAGATTTCCCGTGTTCCCCGCCTTCTCCTGCAAGCGCCTTCGTCAATAATTCTTCCGACATACCCCGACCATTGTCTGTCAGCCTGATCCGGATCTGCCGTTCTCCAATACGGGTAATATCCAGTCTGATGATTCCATGCTTCGTGTAGCCATGAATTCCATGGTTGATCGCATTTTCAATCAGCGGCTGCAGCGTGAGCTTGAGGATTTTCCATTGCAGAATGTCAGGGTCTACATTGTAAATATAATCAAACTCCCCGACAAACCTCATTTGCTGGATATCCACATAGCTCTTCAGCATAATGAGATTGCGCTCAATCGTGATGAAGTCATCCCCCTTGCTGAGATTAATCTTATAAAACCGTGAAAGAGCATCAATCATATAGCAGGCATCATCATACCGTTTCAGTACAAACAGTGCTTTTACAGAATCAAAGGTATTGTACAGAAAATGAGGATTAATCTGTGCAGTCAGCGCCTTCAGATCCGCCTTTCCCTTCATCTGCTCTGCTTCCTTCGTCCGCTCGATCAGAAGATTGATTTCCCTCACCATATCGTTATATACACGGATCAGTTCCCGGATCTCGTAGTGCCCGGAGTTCATTTCCACCGGCTGGAAAATTCCGTTTTGAAGCGCGCTCATGGATTCCATCAGCGTCCGGATCGGCCGCGCATACCATCTTGATATTACAACGATACCGATCAGAGTCACCACTGCCTGCAGGGCGATCAGCATGATCTCCATCAGATTTCTGCTATGTTCTTTCCGATACGCGTCATCCACGGAAATGGCATCCATATAGTACCCTTTGTCTGTCTGAAGAATACAGAACATGTATTTCTGCCCGCCCATGGTACCGATGATAGTCGTCTCACCCCGGTCGATCATATCATTCCCGATTTCCAGCATCTCAGTGCGGTACCGGGGATCCGACATCACAATCATGGATCTCTCCTCATCCAGCAGACAAAAAATACTTTCGTATTTCGTATCGTCGGACACCAGCAGATTTTCAAGCACATCCGTCGAAACAATCATAATCATGTAACCGATCTGCTGAAAGCTCCGCGTACTGCGGACCGCTCTCCGGAAACAGATTTCAGTCTCATTGTCCGGCCGGGAAAAATCATCGTTGGAAAAGTCTACATAGTATTCCCCATATTCCCGATCACTATACCACTCATAATCCTGAACCCGCTGGTATTTCGGATAATGTTTGGGCTCCTGGTCCGCAAATGCCAGCAGCTCGGTATTACTGTACAGATAAATAGACTCAATCTGGGTAATATTTGCCACAAGCTCATCCAGATAATTATTCACATCGTTCTGAAGATTAAAATTGATCTGACCGTCTGAACCCTTTTCCAATGCTTCCTGCACGGAAGCATTGGAAAAACAGATCCTTGAATAGCTGTCCAGTGTATCCACCAGATTCTCTACCAGATTGTCAATGCTGTCCAGATAAGTCATGGATGCCACTTCCACTCTCTGATATATGGAATAGGAATTGTAATACCGGTTGATACAGAGAAAAATCACCAGGATCTGGATAACTGCCGCAGTCATAACTATCGACATTTTCGCAGAAATGCTGAGTTTATTTAATTTACTACGATAAAAAGAAAGTATTTTACGCATAAAGCTCAATCTGGTATACCTGTTCTGCCGTCTTATATAATACCTGGTCTAAATCTGCTGCCGGTATTACTGTTTTTAAGGTCTCAAGCTGTACGGGTACATTGTTCACATGATCTGAGGAAAACATCATTTTTTCCGCTCCAAGCTCCGTGTATATCGTCTTCATATCCGCGACTCCGATCCAGGTCGGTTCCAGATAAACATTCGGACAGAGCTGTGCAAGAATGATGGACTCCCGGGTCATAAGCCCCATCCCGGCATGTGCAATGACAATTTTCAGTTCCGGGAATCTCTGTGCGGTCTTCAGAACATGCATGGGATTGGAAAACGGTATGCCGGATCCGGTATGCACCATCATTGGCACCCCAAGCTCCGCCGCAATAGAAAAGGCATACATTCCGTCCTCCGACTCCGGATCACACGCATGACCAATGGGTGTCAGCTTCAGACCGACAAACCCCAGCTCTCTCACACAGCGATAGGCTTCCTCTCTGTATTCCTCATGGGTAAAATGAGGGTAAATAGAAGCCATTCCCCAGATTTTCATATCCGTGCATGCGCAGAAACGGGCGATCCTGTCATGGATCTCCCTGTTTGCCTCCACCGAAAATCTTGGAAGAGACGGCTGCACAATGGCTCCCTGCACGATGGTTCCTCTATAACCATCCAGCAGCGTTTTTTCCGTAATAGAATGACCAAATACCACATCGTCTCCAAGATGTGCATGTACATCAATCGCTCTCATAGTTCATCTCCTTCACAGGTGGGAATCACCGCACCGGCAGATGCAGACCTTACATTCTTTGCATACTGATACAGGTAGCCCTCTGCTCTTCTGCGGCAGGTGTAGGGTTCTTTTCTTCTCTCTTCAAAATCCACCAGCGGTGCATCAATGGTTCCTTTTTTTACATCTACAATAATTTCATCTCCGTCCCGCAGATAAGCGATGGGACCGTCGTCAGCAGCTTCCGGGCAGATATGCCCCACAAAGCACCCGTTATTTGATCCGGAAAACCGTCCGTCCGTAATAAGGCATACCTTAGAACCAAGCCCCAGGCCTACCAGAAGCTTCATTGCCTTATACATTTCCGGCATGCCCGGTCCGCCCTTAGGTCCCTCGTTGCGGATTACGACCACCGCACCTGCCTGCACCTCTCCGTTCCGGATACTGCTCAGCGCCTCTTCCTCTCCCTCATAGACCTTCGCCTTTCCCCGGAAATATAAAGCATCCTCCGGAATCGCCGATGGTTTTGTAACAGAGCCATCCGGCGCAATATTTCCATAAAGAATGCCAATACCCGGTCTGTGATGCACCGGGGCGCTGTCATCATGGATCACCTCCGGCCGGCGGTTTTTCACATGCTCCAGATTCTCTTCCACCGTTTTTCCGGTACAGGTGAGAAGCTCTGTCGAAAGCTTTCTCTTCATCCCCTTCATCAGAGCCGGGATACCGCCTGCCTCGTAAAAGTCAAGGAGCGTATATGGTCCCGCCGGGATCATGGCTGCAAGATGCAAAGCCTCTCCGCTCACCTCTCCAAACTCTCTCAGGGTGAGATCGATCTTTCCTGCCCGGGCTATGGCCAGGATATGAAGTACGGCATTGGTGGAGCCTCCGATGGCTGAGTTCACACGGATCGCGTTCAGCAGTGCCTCCTTTGTAATAATATCACGAATACGGATATTTTTCTTCACTAATTCTACAATTGCTTTGCCGCTGTCATAGGCCGCCGCCATACGCTTGCTGTACACCGCCGGAATGGAGGAAGCTCCCGGCAGCATAATGCCCATAGCTTCCGCCAGACAGCCCATAGTATTGGCGGTACCCAGCATTGCGCAAGAGCCGGCTGTCGGTACCGCATGATTCTCGATCCAGTCAAATTCTTCCTCTGTGATGCGCCCTGCCTGCAGCGCTCCCTCAGACTGCTGGATAAAAGAATGATCAATATATTCCCCACCGTAAGGATTTCCCTGTGCCATGTGTCCCGGAAGGCTTGGTCCGCCATTGATTAAAATAGCCGGAAGATTGACTCTCATCGCTCCGATCAGCATTCCGGGAATGATCTTGTCACAACTGCCGACCAGAACGATTCCATCCAGCCGGTGTGCCTGCACCATTGCCTCCACATCGTCCGCAATCATCTCCCGGGCGGGGAGAATATACCGCATTCCGCCATGCCCCATGGCGATTCCGTCACAGGCGCCGATAGTTCCGAACTCAACCGGCATACCGCCCGCGGCCTGGATTCCCTCCTTGATGCGGTCTGCCATCTGCCGGAACACAAGATGTCCCGGACAGATGGAATTATACGAATTCGCAATAGCAATGATGGGACGGTGAAGCTCTTCTTCTGTGAAGCCGTCCGCCTTGTACAGGGCCCTGACGTTGGCATAGCCGGGACCTCTTAATATATCATGACTTCTGTAATTCATCTATTTCCTCACTTTCTCCTTCCCCATCTCTGCCAAATGCGGCTGCGACCGGGTTTTAGCCCATCAGATACCGGAAACGGTAGCTGCCGGAACCGACCTCTGTGATTTCTTGACCCGGAACAGCGATTTCTGCACTGGTGTTTGCCGGAACAGTGACGTTCAGAAGAAACTCATCATCGTTCTTCTCCCAGTCAACACAGACCTCTCCATAAGGTGTCTCTACCTTCGCTGTCACAAAACGCAGTCCGCCAATCGGCTTCGGCGCGATCCCGATCTTCTTATAGGCCGGCTCCAGAGGTGTAATACCTGCCAGCTTCTCATAAAAGCACCCGCTGATGCTTCCGAACATCGGCTGATTATGGTTCCCGGGGCACTGATAAAAGCCATATTCTTTTTCCCAGTATTCCCAAAGGGTAGTAGCGCCATTCGACAACATATATCCATAGCCGGGATAAGTCACACTGGTAATCATGCGCCATGCGATATCCTCCAGCCCGAACTCGATCAGTGTCTCAAACAGGAAGGGTGTACCGAAAATACCGGTGTCGAGATTCCCCTCACAATCCTTCACAACATGATCCGCAAGATATGCCCTTACCTGGGGCAGCTCCCTCTCCCGGATACAGCCCAGTTTATTGGCAAACGCCTCCGTTCCCTGTGCTCCGATGCTGTAACAGCCGGTGTCCGGATCGTAAAATTCTGCCCGGAAGGCCTGAACCGTGTGTCTGTATTCCTCCTCAAAACGCTTTGCATCCTCTTTCCTGCCCAGGACATCTCCAAGTTCCGCCATAAGTCTGGCACAGTATCCATAGAAGAAGGTGTTCACAAATCTTGGCGGTATCAGAATCTCTCCCGGCGTAGACCACTCGCCAAGACAGCCTCTGTCCTCTCCCTCTCCTTCCACGATTCCGTTTTCCATACCGGTCCGGAGGAATTCCATCCACTTCGCCATGCTGTCGTAATGCTCCAGAGCCGTCCTGGTATCACCATAATACTGATACAAAAGACGCGTGATCACAATCATTGCGCAGCCCCATGCGGGACCGCCTCCGCCATCCTGGCACGGGACCGTATGCGGGATAAAACCAGTCTCCTTATCCTGTGCATCGGCAAAATCATCCATCCAGTCCGCATAGAAGCCCTGCATATCGTAGCTGTACATCAGAGCCTTTGCGGTAGCCAGCGCATCTCCGCCGTAGCCCTGACGCTCTCTGTGCGGAGAATCCAGGGGAATTCCCCCGTGAAGTCCCCCTTCCATAGACCACAGGCTTGCCTTCTGGATCTGATTGATCAGAGCATCCGAACACCGGAACTCTCCCCTTCTTTCCACACCGGAGCGGATATGGACCGCCGTGAAGTCCCCCTTCTGCGGTCTGCCCGGATATCCCTGTACTTCCATATAACGGAATCCATGCCAGGTAAATGCCGGCTCATACCATTCCTCACCTTTGCCGTTCAGAATATAAATATCCTTCTGCTGGCTCCAGCCGCTTCCGGTACTGTAGTAATTAATTTTTCCATCCGGCCACAATTCCTCCCCGAACCGGAGCTGTACCTTCTGACCGGGAATTCCGGATACCCGCATGCGCACCCAGCCAGTCACGTTCTGACCGAAGTCAACCACATACATTCCCGGCTTCACTTCATTGATGCTCTTAGGCAGAAGTCTGCACACCTCTTCGTCTGACGGCGCTTTCTGCTCTGCCAGCTTTCCTCCCGGCGCATCTGTTCTGCAGGCAGGACTCCAGTCAGAAGCATCAAAGCCCGGCTCATTCCAGTGGGGCAGTTCCTTTCTGGCATCGTAAATTTCTCCGAAATAAATGTTGTTATAGGTTCTGGGGCTCTCATGCCAGCAGAAGCTCTCGTCACTGACAATGACTTTTTTCGTGCCATCCCCATAAGTCAGCTCCATCTGAAGCAGCAGCCTGGGGTATCCATACCACAGCTCCTTCTCATTGATCTTATCCCGCTGGTTGTACCAGCCATTCCCCAGAGCAATGCCGATGACATTCTGTTCCCCGGCAATTTCATCCGTAATGTCGTATGTATGATAGAATGCCCTTTCCACATAATCCGTCCGGTTAGGAGAAAGGAGCCTGTTCCCGCATTTTTTCCCATTCAGGAACAGTTCATAATATCCAAGCCCGCAGATGTAAACCCTTCCTGCCACCGGTCTTTCTTCAGATGTCCACGCTCTTCTGAAATACGGCGCAGTCACCTCCTTCGGAGCACAGATCCACGCTGCCTGCCAGTCACTCTCCTGCAAAAGTCCCATCTCAAAAAAGCTGATATCGCTCCACTGGGAGACTTCATCATTCTCATCCCAGATCTGGACCTTCCAGTAAACCCGGTCCCGGGACTTCAATTCCTTTCCGCCGTAAACAATTCCCACCGAGCAGTCCGATAATACTTTTCCGCTGTCCCAGAGAATCTGTTCCCCTGTACTCTGCGCCATCTGGTCCGCCCCGGATATCTGCTCTGTACACGTGATCTGTTCTGTGTCTGACATTTCCAGCGCCAGAATCCGGTATGCTGTCTGTCTGCGGTCCTGCCCGTAGGCTTTCATCTTCCAGGAAAGCCGCGGAAGCAGATTGTCAATACCGATAGGGTTCACCCGGTAGTCGCAGCGAAGCCCCACCGCTTTAAACTCTTTCTGTCCCTGATTACTCATGTTCCCTCCAATCGAGGATAACTCCCATAGCCTGTGTACGATCCTTCAGCAGCATCCTGTACATTTCCGGCGCGTCCTTATAGGATGCTCTGTGAGTTATCATGCCCGACATATCAATCTGCCTGTTATAAATCATTTTAAAAAATACCTCACTGTTCCTCTGGCAGGTCCAGGGATTATCATAGCTGGGCACCGGTGCCTGGGATGAGGTATGCGCGCCGATAATGTTGACACTTATGGCGTTGCAGCAGTCATGAAAATCTATCAGCGTTTTCTTTTTCGGTGAACTCAGCATACAAAGCTTGCCCTGCTGATGCAGTACCTGGAACTCCTCCGGAATCACATCCGCATTTCCTGTAGTCTCGATCACAATGTCCGCCATATCACCTTTTGTAACTCTTCGCACGACCTCTGCCGGGTCCTCTTTGGCAGAACAGATGGGGATCACAGCCGGAGATTTCGGCAGGATATCCAGTCTCTTCTCACTTCTGTTCACAACAAAAATCTCAGTACAGCCGCCTGCCAGAAGAAGTCTTACCGCAAGCTGTCCCACAATGCCTGCACCATATACAACGACACGGTTTCCCATCTCTATAACGGTTCTGCGCAAGCCATTGATCGTTGTTTCTGCCAGTGCAAAGAAAGAAGCATATTCCGGCTCTATCTCGTAATTGATCATCCGAAGCTCCTCCACTCCGGCGGTGACATACTGCGCATGTCCGCTGAAGCTGGCAACCCGCTGTCCGATCAGCTCGCGTGAAACGCCCTCTCCTGTCTCTTCAATCACACCGATATTTGAATACCCGCTTTCCATGGGATAATGAATATAGGTAGACCACTTGGAATTCTCGGGACATTCCCCCTTTAAAAATGTAAGCTCTGTTCCTGTGCTGATCAGTGACTGCTCCGTTCTGATCAGTACCTCACCTGCTGCCGGCTTCGGGCACTCCCTATCCTGCAATTCAACCTGTGATGGTCCGGTAAAAATGACTGTGCTGTTCTTCATTGTTCTTTCCCTCCTGAAAAATAGTTAGATCATTGTAGATATTATATAAATTATCCTCATAATGCACAATACACTGCGCATTTTTGATATTATTATCATTATATAAAAGCATTTCAAAATAACTTCTCACTATTTTTACTAGTTTTATATACTTTTTTATCTAAAATTTTTATAAAGAAATGCGTCCGGATTACCGGACGCAGATGAGAAAGATAAAAATGAAGGTTTCGTTTCAAATTGAGCTGAATTGCTTTGATCCTTCATCCCCTTAATCGCGTGATTCAATTACAAGCAGCCTCCCGCCGTCAAAGCCGATATACGCCTCTTCGTCCGTGATCTGGTTGCTGATTCCGATAGCATCGCCGCAGGTCATAGTATAGCCATCCAGCGGATAGAAAAATCCCCGCAGAACCAGATTGGTAACATTTTCCCCAAAGGCAAGCAGCGACACATATTTTCCGTACTGTTCCGTCCTTTTTAAAGTCAGCGGCTTATCTGCAAGACGAATGCGGTTATTGGTATCCAGCAGAAAGCAGGGCACTCCCGCTTTCAGGGCAAGGGACAGATTCTTTATACTTCCGAGCATATGGTCAATTCTTGTTCCGGTCGCCCCCAGTATCGTAATTTGCGTGCTTTTCAGTTCCAGCGCCATCAGCACGGCGATCTCCATATCAGTGGAATCCTTCTGCGGCCAGAATCTTCGCACCGGCACCCCTTTTTTCTCAAACCAGGCAAGTATTTCCGGAGATACTGAATCGAAATCCCCTACGATCCAGTCCGGCAGAATATCCGCACGCCGAAGAAATTCCATTCCACGGTCCGCCGCTATTACAAAATCATATGCTTCCTCTCTCATAAAAGTAAGGGCAAAATCAAAGTCGATATTGCCCCCGCCGATAATCAATGTCTTCATTTCATCAATTCCTTCAGTTCTTTAACATTTTTGCGGATATCCTCGCCAAAGACTGCGGAGCCTGCCACAATTACGTTTGCCCCGGCTTCCAGCACACGCGGAAGCGTTTTCCGGTTGATGCCGCCGTCCACCTCAATGTCGATCGGGCGTCCCTCCGCCTCCAGGCGGCTGCGCAGCGCCCTTATCTTTCCCAGGCTGCTCCCGATAAACGCCTGTCCGCCAAAACCCGGATTAACCGTCATCAGCAGCACCATATCCGCCTTGTCCAGCACATAATCCAGCTGCTGCAGAGGCGTCGCCGGATTGAGCGCAACGCCCGCGCGCAGCCCAAGCTCCCTGATCTCCTGCAGTGTGCGATCCAGATGACGGCAGCACTCGGCATGTACCGTAATGGAATCCGCCCCGCAGTCGGCAAAGTCCTTCAGATAGCGCTCCGGTTCCTGGACCATCATGTGGACGTCAAACACCTTTTTCGTCGCCCTGCGGAGCGAAGCGACAACCGGCATTCCAAAAGAAATACTCGGCACAAACATCCCGTCCATCACATCAATATGGATATAGTCCGCTCCCGCCTCATCAGCCGCCCGTACCTGTTCTCCGAGCGCGCAGAAATCCGCCGCAAGTATGGATGGTGCAAGTAAATTTTTCATATTCGTTCCCCTTTTTATATGATCCCCTCGGATTTTTCCGCGCTTTGCGCCTCCAAAATCCCGGACATCATTAATATCTTCTCTTATTTTTTAACTCATCATACATTTCCAGATAATTTTCGTAGCGCTGGCGGCTGATCCTGCCTTCCGCAAGCGCTGCCTTCACCGCGCACCCCGGCTCGTGCGTATGCGTGCAGCCAAGAAAACGGCAGTCCCCCCGGTAGGGCGCAAACTCCGGAAAATACTCCTTCAGCTCCTCCTTTTCCATATCCCACACAGAGAGAGAGCTGAAGCCGGGCGTATCGCACAGAAACGTGTCTCTGTCTATCGCAAGTATCTCACTATGGCGGGTGGTATGCTTTCCGCGATCGATCTTCTCGCTGATCGCTCCGGTTTCCATCTGCGCATGCGGCACAAGCAGATTGACAAGCGACGACTTCCCGACGCCGGAGGGACCGGCCACCGCGGTCGTTTTCCCTTTCAGGATCTCACGCACGCCTGATAAGCCCTCCTGCGTGAGCGCGCTTGCAAACAGCACCCGACAGCCGCAGTTTTCATACACAGACCGCAGCCGCTCGCACTCCTCTTTCTCCACGATATCCTGCTTGTTGAAACAGATTACCGATTTCACCGACTGCTTTTCCATTGCCACCAGAAAGCGGTCGAGCAGATTGAGGTTCGGCTTTGGCTTTGCCGCCGCAAAAATAACCAGCGCCTGGTCAATGTTGGCGACCGCCGGGCGGATGAGGGTATTTTTCCGCGGCAGGATCTTTTCAATGCTGCCCGTGCGCTCCGCTTCTTCAAGAACGTTAAGCTCCACATTGTCGCCGACCAGCGGCTTCGTGCCGTCTTTGCGGAAAATTCCCTTCGCCTTGCATTCATAAACGCCGGACGCTGTCTGCACATAATAAAATCCGGCAATTCCCTTAATGATTTTTCCCTGCATAAATTAATTTACCTGTGAAAACGGAACCACATAGGAGGCCAGGAAATCATATTCTCCCGTCTCGCTGTTCAGCACATACATATAAACCGTTCCTATGTCTTCCCCGGCCTTGCCTGTAACAGCAAGATCATAAGGGAAGGTGATGGAGCCCTGTGCGATTACCGTCGTATCTTCTCCCTGCATCAGGTCCAGTCTCGCCTCTTCGCCATTATAACCCGCGGGCGCCTCCAGCTGCGCGTTGCACGCCCATGTGCCCGACGCCGTATTATCACCGGAGCCGCTTCCGCTGCTCACGATCAGGATCACCGTCGTGCCCGGCACTGCCGTTCCCGTGACACTCTGCTCAAGTACCGTGCCCGCTGCGGCGCCGTCCTCGTTATCCTGCCGCTGTACATAAAAGCCTGCGGACATCATCATATCATATGCCGTATCGTAATCGAGCCCGGTAACATCCGGCACGCTCACAGGATTGCCCCGCTGCGGCATCTGTTCTGTCTCACTCTCCGTCTCAGCCGGCGCTTCTGTCTGCGTCTCTGTTTCCGGATCCGTCTCCTCCGGCATCTGGACCGGAGCCTGCGTCTCCTGTGCCTGTTCCTGACCGGTAATCTGATTCTGCGTCTGCTGTGAGCCGGCATCCTGCTGCGTTTCCTGCCCGGAATTCACCGTGCTCTCCGTCACCTTTTCCGTCTGGCTGCTTCGCCCGAAAAGCGACGGAAGGCTGAATTTAATGATCCCGAGCGCATTCGCCACCAGTCCAAGGAAGATACAGGCGATCAGAATAGCAACGATAATGCCGCCCACCGTCACGATCTTCTCCAACCGCGAATTCAGGATGCCGTCGTCGTCATCGTCCTCCTGATAACGGTTATCATTGTCGTACTCCTCCTGATAATCGTAGCCGCGCTTTCCGTAAGCGCGTCCGTATGGATCATACGGCTGTTTTCCATAGTTCTGCTGACTGCCCGGTTGCTGTCCATAGCCCGGCACTCCTCCCGGCTGGCGATATCCCGGCTGACCGTATCCCGGCGCATTTCCCGGCTGTCCATAGCCCGGCGCATTTCCCGTCTTTTGCCCTGCATAGCCGCCGGTCTGCTCGCCCGGATTTTCCGAAGCGCCCGCACTGTGCGCGCCCTCTTTGATCGCGCCAAGCTCATCCTTTGAGATGACCACGGTGCGCCCGGTATTATTCGGATTTACGATATGAACAAAGTCCCCGTCCGGGTTGATCAGCGATTCCTTTAAATCGTAGATCAGCTCCGCCATGTTCGCGTAGCGTCTGTCCGGGCTTTTCTGTGTACACTTGTAGATAATCTGCACCGTACTCTTCGGCAGATTCGGCACGTAAATTTCCGGGGATTTTATCTCCTCCTGCAGATGCTTGATCGCGATCGCCACCGTCGTGTCGCCGTCAAACGGTACGCGCCCTGTAAGCATCTCATACATCGTAATGCCGAGCGAATAAATGTCGCTCTTGGCGTCGCTGTAGCCGCCGCGCGCCTGCTCCGGAGAGCTGTAGTGCACAGACCCCATCACCGTCGTGTTGATAGTGTTGCTTGTGGTCGCGCGCGCAATACCGAAGTCCGTCACCTTCACCTTTCCGTCCGTGGAAATGATGACGTTCTGCGGTTTGACGTCGCGGTGGATGATCCCGCTGTTGTGCGCGGCCTCCAGTCCCTGCGCGACCTGGATCGCGATGCTGGTCGCCTCGCGCACGGCAAGCTTGCCTTTTTTCGCGATATATTCCTTGAGGGTGATCCCTTCCACCAGCTCCATAACAATAAAATTGACATCGTGATCCTCCCCGACGTCGTAGATATTTACGATGTTCGGATGGGCAAGCCCGGCAGCCGCCTGCGCCTCTGCCCGGAATTTCGTGATAAATGCTTTGTCCGAACGGAATTCCTTCTTTAAGACCTTGACCGCGACAAAACGGTTCAGCTTGTGGTCCCGCGCCTTGTACACATCCGCCATACCGCCGGCGCCGATCTTGCCGACGATCTCATAGCGTCCCTGTATAAACATTCCTTCCTTTAACATTTTTTCACCTCATTTCTGCGCAGTCTCACCAGAAGCGCCGTAATGTTATCGGAGCCGCCGTTTCTGTTGGCCGCTTCCACCAGACGCTTCCCCGCCATGCGCAGACTGCTCTCTTCTTTGATGATGCGCTCTATCTCCTTATCTGTCAGCATATTACTGAGCCCGTCCGTGCAGAGCAGCAGCGTGTCATCCTTTTTCATCTGCACGTCAAAAAAGTCGATCGCCACGCGCTCCTCCACGCCGATTGCCCTTGTGATCACGTTTTTATCCGGGTGATAGCGTCCCTCCTCGCGGGTGATCCCGCCCGCCCGGATCATTTCCTCTACCAGCGAATGATCCCTGGTGATCTGACGGATGGTGTCTCCGATCAGATACAGACGGCTGTCGCCGACATTCGCCACATACAGGGTGTCCTTCACGATCGTCGCAACGACCATCGTGGTGCCCATGCCCTGATACTTTTCTTTGGATTTTGCCTCCTCCAGCACCTTCGTATTTGCCTTTTCGATGGATCTGCGGATGATCCGGATCGGATTTTTGTCCCGCTCCCACCTTACGCTTCTCAGGAAAACCTCCACCGCATAGCTGGACGCGCGGTCCCCTGCGTTGTGCCCGCCCATGCCGTCTGCGACGACAAAAAGGTTCGGCAGCTTTCCAACCGGTGTATCGGACGCAAACACATAGTCCTGGTTTATGCTGCGGATGCGGCCAACATCCGTAATACAATATGATTCCATGTCTATTCCTCTCCTCTGGCTCTGTCCAGATAACTCTTTCTCAACTGACCGCATGCGCCGCCGATATCACGGCCCATTTCCCTTCTAATTGTAACATTTATTCCGTATTTTTCAAGTTTTGTTTTAAAGTCTGCGATCACACGGTGATCTGACTGCACATAGCTTCTTTCCCTGATCGGATTTACCGGGATCAGATTAACGTGACAGTTCAGACCGGCGAGCAGCCCGGCAAGCTGCTGCGCATCCTTTTGCGAGTCGTTCACGCCTCCCACCAGACTGTACTCAAACGTGAGCCGTCTTCCTGTCTCTTTAAAATAGGCGCGGCACGCTTCCATCACCTCAGAAAGATCATATTTATAGGCGATCGGCATCAGCTCCATGCGCTTCTCCTGCGTCGACGCATGCAGGGAGAGCGCCAGCGTGATCTGCAGCTTTTCTGCGGCGAGCCGG
>OLRY01001484.1_pt1 | contig 21333 bp, 18 predicted proteins | sample 1672541 | NCBI WGS metagenome assembly OLRY01 (sample SAMEA3136697, study PRJEB25190) | human gut metagenome | biome: human gut; feature: human-associated habitat; material: faeces | place: Austria | collected 2013 | reverse complement strand
TTATGACAAAGTTAAGTGTAAACATCAATAAGATTGCCGTGGTGCGCAATTCGCGCGGCGGAAATCTTCCCGACGTGGTCCGTGCGGCCCTCGATATCGAGCGTTTCGGCGCCGAAGGCATCACGGTCCATCCGCGTCCCGACGCCCGCCACATCCGCTACGACGACGTGCGGAACCTGAAACGGGTCCTCGCCACCGAATTCAATATCGAGGGCAATCCGATTCCGAGCTTCGTCGATCTGGTGCTGGAGGTCGTGCCGACGCAGGTGACCCTCGTGCCCGACGCCCATGACGCCATTACGTCGAATGCCGGGTGGGACACGCTCGCCAACCGCGGATTCCTGACCGAAGTCACGGCGCGGTTCCATGAGAAAGGCATCCGGGTCTCGGTTTTCGTCGATCCCGATCCGGCGATGGTCGCCGGGGCGAAGGCCTGCGGCGCCGACCGGGTGGAGCTTTATACCGAGGCCTACGCCCGCGAATACCCCGCCGGCGCCGAAGCCGCGCTGGCGCCCTATCTCGCGGCGGCCGAGGAGGCCCGCCGTCAGGGACTCGGCCTGAATGCCGGACACGATCTCAATCTCGAAAACCTGCGCTTTTTCGTCAGCCGCATCCCGTGGACCGACGAAGTCTCGATCGGCCACGCGCTGATCTGCGACGCGCTCTATTACGGGCTGGAAAACACGGTCCAGCTTTACAAACGCGAACTCCGATAAATAGAAAATGATAAAAAGAAGCCGACCATGAAAAAAATCGTTCTCCTTGCCGCGGCGCTTCTCGCTGCCGCCGCGTCGTTCGCCCAAAGCGAATACAACTACCAGAAACGCAGTCTTTTCGAACAGCTGCCGATTCGCGGCAACGACATCGTTTTCCTCGGCAACAGCATCACCGACGGCGGCGAGTGGGCCGAGTTGTTCAACAACCGCCATGTCAAGAACCGCGGCATCAGCGCCGACCGTTCCGGCTGGCTGCTCGACCGGCTCGATCCGATCATCAACGGCCATCCCAAAAAGCTGTTCCTGATGATCGGCACAAACGATCTGGCCGTCGGCATCACGCCCGAAGAGGTCGCCGCCAATGTCGAAAAACTGCTCGACCGTTTCGCCGAGGAGTCGCCGTGGACGAAGATCTACGTGCAGAGCATCCTTCCCGTAAACGGCGTGGATACGAAGGCCAAGCCCAAGAACCACTGGAAGAAGGGCGCCGAGATCATCGAGACCAACAAGCTGCTCGAAACGCTTTGCGAAGGGCGTAAGAACGTGATGTATGTCGACGTCTATTCCGCGCTGGTCGATGAGAAGGGCATGCTCGACAAGCAGTACACCAACGACGGCCTGCACCTGATGGGCGAGGGCTATCTGGCGTGGAAGACGGTGATCGAAAAATTCGTGAGGTAGCCGCGTGCCGCTGACGAATCCCATATTCCGGCGAATCTCGCGTCTGGCCGAAGAGCAGGGCGTGAGGGCTTTCGTCGTAGGCGGTTACGTGCGCGACCATTTCCTGCGCCGCCCCTCGACCGACATCGACGTGGTGGTCGTGGGCAGCGGTATCGCGCTGGCCGAAGCGCTGGGCCGCGAACTGCACGCCAAGGTCTCGGTATTCAAGACCTTCGGCACGGCCATGCTCCGCCACAAGGGCGTAGAGGTCGAGTTCGTGGGCGCCCGCCGTGAGTCCTATACGCAGGATTCGCGCAAACCGCAGGTCGAGGCGGGCACGCTCGAAGACGACCAGCGCCGCCGCGACTTCACGATCAACGCCATGGCGTGGTCGCTCAACGCCGGTTCGTTCGGCGAGCTGGTCGACCCGTTCGACGGCATGGACGACCTCGAAGAGTGCGTCATCCGCACGCCGTGCGATCCCGACGTTACCTTCTCGGACGACCCGCTGCGCATGATGCGGGCCGTGCGCTTCGCGTCGCAGCTGGGGTTCACGATCGAAGGCGAGACCTTCGACGCCATCCGCCGCAATGCGCACCGCATCCGGATCGTGTCGCGCGAACGCATCGCTGCGGAACTTAACAAGATCGTCCTTTCGCCCGTACCCTCGATGGGCTTCGAACTGCTGGAGCTGACGGGGCTTCTGGAGCTGATTTTCCCGGAGATGCACAACCTCAAGGGCGTCGAGAAGCGGGGCGCGCATGCCCATAAGGACAATTTTATCCATACGCTCAAGGTGCTGGACAACGTCGCCCGCCGCAGCGGCGATCTGTGGCTGCGCTGGGCCGCCGTGCTGCACGACATCGCCAAGCCGCTGACGAAGGCTTACGATCCCAAGGTCGGCTGGACGTTCCACGGCCACGAGGTGCTCGGCTCGAAGATGGTGCCGGCGATCTTCCGGCAGTTGAAGCTGCCGCTCAACGAGCATATGAAATTCGTGCAGAAGCTGGTTTTCCTCCACCTGCGGCCGATCATCCTCTCCGAAGATCTGGTCACGGACTCGGCCGTGCGGCGTCTGCTGTTCGAGGCGGGCGACGACGTGGAGCAGCTGATGATCCTGTGCGAAGCCGACATCACTTCGGGCATCGACGCCAAGGTCAAACGCTATCTGGCCAATTTCGAGCTGGTGCGCCGCAAGATGAAGGATTTGGAGGAGCGCGACCGCATCCGCAACTTCCAGCCGCCGATCACGGGCGAGATCATCATGCAGACCTACGGCATCGGTCCCTGCCGTGCCATCGGCGACATCAAGGAGGTGATCAAGAACGCCATTCTCGACGGCGAAATCCCCAACGATTACGACGCGGCCTACGCCCTGATGGAGCGGCTGGCGGCGGAGAAGGGATTGACCAAAGCCGCGGTTCAGAACCTCTGAAAACGGTCTTGTCCGTTCAGGGCGTATTTGTAAATTAAAAGGTTGAGTTGCAGATACTCAACCTTTTTTCATGCCCGCTTCCGCCTCCACCTGCGCCCGCGATTTGGATTTGGTCACCAGCCAGACCCCGGCGAAGACGCAGAGGGCCGCCGCGGCCTTGGTGAACCCGAAGGAGTCGAGACCGATTGCGACCGAGAAAAGCACCGCCACGACGGGTTGTACGTAGTTGTACATCGACACCACCGTGGGCCGCAGGTAACGCTGTCCGATCGGCACCATGAAGTAGGAGAGGAAGGTCGAGCAGACGACCACGTAGCCGATTCCGGCCCATGTCCGGGGCGCGAGCGCGGCGTAGTCCACGGCCGCGAGCGGCCGGTAATAGACCGCGGCAGCGACGACGGCCGCGAAGAGGAACATCCACTTCATGGTCGTTACGGGCGAATATTTGACGATTACGTTGCGGAAAGCGGTGAGGTAGGTGGCGTAGCTGACCGCGCTGACGAGACACAATACGTCGCCCTTGACGCTGCTCGTGTGCCCCGTCCCGTGCCGGCTGACCAGAATCAGCAGCAGCGCCCCGGCGCAGCCGAGGAACACGCCGCCCGCCTTGAGCCATGTGATCGGCTCGCGCAGGAACAGCGTCGCCAGCACCATCGTCAGTACGGGGACCACCGTGGCGATGATCGACGAGTCGATGGGCGAGGTGAGCGACAGCCCCCAGAGGAAAAGCATCTGGTTGAGCTGGATGCCGAACACCGACGCGAAGAGCAGCAGCACGATGTCGCGCCGTGCGACTCTCTCGCGGGGCAGGAAAAGCGAGACGCTCCAGAACAGCAGGCAGGCTCCCAGCATGCGGTAGACGCTCAGTGCGAACGGACTGACCCCGCCGGGGTTGTGCTCCGACCAGAGCACGCTCTTGCCGATCGGCGCGTTGAGGCCCCAGACGAGATTTGCGACCCAGAGGGCCGCGTGGCCTTTCAGTTTTCCTTTGTCCATGTCATTGCGGGATTGACGCGGCAAATATAGGTAAAATTTGGTGTAATAATTGCCCCTCGGAATTCCCGTGAGCAAAACGCGTTACAATATCGATCTGGTATTTGCCAACCTCTTTTTCGGAGCGAATTTTTCGTTCTACGTCTCCCTTACGCGCAATTATCTGGACTTCCAGCAGATATTCATGCTTCAGGTCCTTTCGGCGGCGGTGTTCTTCATCCCCTTCGCGCTCTTCTCGAAGCAGTCGTTCCGCATCCGCTGGCGCGACGCGGGCAATATCCTGATCGTCACGATGCTGATCGTCTACGGCTGGATGTATATGCTGTTGTGGGGATCGTCTTACACCTCGCCCATCGACGCTTCGATCATCTCGACCCTCGGTCCCGCCGTGACGTTGATCATGGACCACCTGATGCACCCGCACAAATACATCAGGGCGCGGGTCGTGGGCGTCGTCTGCGCCCTGATCGGCGCTGCCGTCCTGCTCTTCGACCACGGGTTCGTGCTCACCCACGGCAGCCGCGCCTACGGCAACGCACTGGTGCTGGTGGCCGTGGTGGCGATCGCTATCAATACGGTGATTATCAAACCTCAGCTCGAACGGCTGGGAACGCTGGTGGTGATGGGGTGGTACTACATCATCGGACTGGCCGTGACGGCGCCATTCTTCTGGAAATACATCGCCCATACGCAGTTCCTGAAACTGCCCCTTCAGGCGCAGGCCGAACTGGCCTATATCCTGATTCTGGGCACGGTCCTGCCCATGTACCTGCTGTACCGGGGTACGGAGAAACTCACCTCGGTCCATACGGCGCTCTACCGCTATATCCAGCCGGTGATCGCCGGGATACTGGCCATCGTCCGCGGGCAGGCCGTCTTCGACACGGCCAACGTCGTGGCCCTTGTCTTCATCTTCGCAGGCGTGGTGCTGGTGGTGATCGGTTACAAATATTACGTCCGCCACGGACTGCCGCCCGTGGGCAGCGACGGGAAACTGCGCGCTTAGTCCGCCAGCAGGCGTTCGCGCCATGCGTCGGGCACGGGCATGCTTTGCTGCCGCGAGAAGTCGAATGCGACCATCACCGAGCGGCTCTCGCTGCACACCCGGTCGCCGGCGAGCAGCCGCTGGAAGAGCGTGAGGCTTTTGTTGCCGATCTTCTCGCAGGTGGTCGTGACACGCACCCTGTCGTGCAGGCGGATCTGATCCATGTACGAGGTCGAAGTGGAGACGGTGACGATGCGCAGATCGCCGAGCAGCACCTCGTCGCCGAGTATCTTTTCGTAATACTCCATTTTTCCCACGTCGAAATACATCTGCTGCGAAACGTTGTTCACATGCTGGAACGGATCGACGTCCGAGAAGCGCTTCTGGATGGAGGTTTCCAACGTTTTTGCCATGTGTGTTATTCGCGTATGATTTTCACTTCGCCGCCCTCGCCGAAGGCGATGATCGACGACGCCTTTTTCGTGGGCTTGCCCTCGAAGCGGGGATTGACGACGAAATCGACGCCGTCGATGATCTCGCGCGACACTTCGGCGAGTCCTGAGGGCGTCGCCTCGCCCGAAATGTTGGCCGAGGTCGAGACCACGGGGCGTCCCAGCCCCCGCAGTATCCGGCGGCAGAATTCGTGGTCGGGAATCCGCACGCCGAGCGTCCGTTCTTCGGGAATCAGGTTCTCGGCGACGCCGGCCGCTCCCGGAAGGATCGCCGTCAGCGGGCTGGTCGCCAGCTCCATGACCTCGAACGCGATGCCGGGAGCCTTGTTTACGTAGCGCACGACCATGTCGGCCGACGCGCACAGCACGAGCATCGACTTCTTGTTTTCGCTCCGTTTGAGTTTGTAGATGCGCTCCACGGCTTCGGCGTTGGTCGCGTCGCAGCCCAGCCCCCAGACCGTGTCGGTGGGGTAGAGGATGATGCCTCCCGCTTTCATCACGCGGACCGCCTCGTCGGCCTCCCGCTGCAATTCGGTGTTGTTTTGCATAGGTGTTTGTTTTGACGCGCCGCCGCCCTTCGGGCCGCATGCGCTGCGGTTTTGCGCCGTTTCGCGCGCCGTGGCTTCGGGCGGCGGCGCGGAATGACGCCGTATGGGTATTCCGCTTATTTTACGGGCAGCACCTCGATCCAGTAGTCGTCGGGATCGCTGATGAAATAAAGCCCCATGTCGTGATTCTCGTAACAGATGCAGCCCATGGCGCGGTGGTATTCGCGTACGGCGTCGTAATCGCCCGCCACGCGCATGCAGAGATGGCTCTCGTTTTCGCCCAGTTCATAGGCGCCGGCGTGGTCGCGCAGCCATGTCAGTTCGAGGCGGAATCCCGTCTCCCCGTCGCCCAGATAAACCAGTATGAAGCTTCCGTCGCCCGCTTCCTTGCGGCCTGTTTCTTTCAGGCCCAGCGCCTTGTCGTAAAATTCGAGACTGCGTCCGAGGTCGGTGACGTTGATGTTGAAATGGTCGAATCTGCTTTTGATTTCCATAATTACCGGATTTAGTGCTGCGCAAAATTACACAAATATCCCAAAATCCGCATACGCGCCGCGCATAATAAATTTTGGCCGTAATTCTTAATTTTTAATTCTTAATTTTATACCTTTGCACCACGAACGAAAAATAATAACGAAAAATTCATATGGGAAGAGCTTTTGAGTATCGCAAAGCGCGTAAAATGAAGCGTTGGGGACATATGGCCCGCACGTTCACCAAACTGGGAAAAGAGATCGAGATCGCGGTCAAGGCCGCCGGACCCGATCCTTCGGGCAACACCCGTCTGCGTATTCTGATGCAGAACGCCAAGGCCGAGAACATGCCCAAGGAGAACGTCGAACGCGCCATCAAGCGCGCCACCGAGAAAGATGCCGCCGATTACAAGGAGGTCATCTACGAAGGATACGGCTCGCACGGCATCGCATTCCTCGTGGAGACCGCGACCGACAACACCAACCGCACCGTGGCCAACGTGCGCATGTATTTCAACAAATGCGGCGGTACGCTGGGCAACAGCGGCAGCGTGGCGTTCATGTTCGACCACAAGTGCGTCTTCAAGTTCCGCCCGGCCGAAGGCGTCGATATGGAGGAGCTTGAACTGGAGATGATCGATCTGGGCGTGGACGAGTTCTATCCCGAAGAGGACGGCGTTACGGTTTACGCCCCCTACGAGTCGTTCGGCGCCATCCAGAAATGGCTCGACGACAAGGGGTACGAGATCGTGTCGGGAGAGTCGGTTTACCTGCCCACCGATACGAAGGAGCTGGACGCCGAAGGCCGCGAGTCGATCGAGAAACTCGTCGAGAAACTCGAAGAGGACGACGACGTGACCAACGTTTACCACAACATGAAGGAGGCCGAGGAGGAGTAGTTTCCCGCCTCAGGACGATACGGTCCGCCCCGAACGGCAAGCCCGTCCGGGGCGGATTTTGTTTTGCGGCCGTTTGTCCTTATCTTTACATTCCTGAAAGGGGCGCCCGTAATAATTGTAGCTTATGATTCGTGCCGATTTACATATTCATTCGGAATACAGCAGCGACGGAGAGTTCCGTGTCGCCGACATCGTCGGCAAATGCGCCGCCGGGGGAGTTGACCTCTTCTCCCTGACGGACCATAACACCGTGCGGGGGCTGGACGAAGCTTGCGACGGGGCTTTGCAGGCCGGAATAGAGTTCGTGCCGGGCATCGAGATCGATTGCAGCTTCGAGGGTACGGACCTGCATCTGCTGGGCTATGGCATCGACTGGAAGTCTCCCGATTTCCGGACGCTCGAAGAGACCGTAGCCGCCGAAGTCATAGCGTCGTTCGGCGAGACGGTCGGGAAACTCCGCAGGCTGGGCTTCGCCGTCGATGAGCAGGCCGTGCTGGCCGCCGCGGCGGGCAAGCTGCCGACGATGGAGCTGATCGCCGAAGTGATGCTCTCCGACCCCGCATGCGATACGTCGCTGCTGGCTCCCTACCGGGAGGGCGGCGCGCGCGGAGATATGCCCTATATCAACTTTTACCTCGACTTCGGCGCGCAGGGCAGGCCCGCTTTCGTCCCGGTGGAATATATGAGCTTCCGCGACGCCGTCGAGCTGGTGCGCGACAACGGGGGCGTGCCGGTGGTCGCGCATCCCGGACTCAACCTGCGGGGCCGGGAGCGTATCGTCGAGAAGCTGCTGGAGCGCGGGGCCGAGGGATTGGAAGTTTTCAATAATTACCACGATGATCGGCAGATCGCCTATTTCGCGCCGCTGGTCCGGCGCCGTGGGGCCTTGATGACCTGCGGCAGCGATTTTCACGGCAAAACCAAGCCCCTGATCCATGTCGGGCGGTTCGGATGCGACGCGCGCTGGGAATCCTCTCTGGCCGATTCGGTCGCGCGGCTCGCGAAAGGCGTGTGAAAATCCGGATTCGGCGGCGCGTCACTCTTCGAACGCGACGAATCTCCGCCCGTCGGTCAGGCAGCAGGGGCAGTAGGAATCGCTGCACTCCGCCGGGTAGATGTTGCCGCAGGTCGGACAGACCAGATAGCCTTTCGGGGCGTTGTCTGCCATAGCGTCCGGCCGACTGTTTTCCGAACCTTCTGCTGTTCCGCGTCCTGAAGCGCGGGCCGTCCCGTTCGCCGGGGCGCGGGCCTTGCCTTTATCCGCCCGGTGTGCCGCTCCGTTTGCCCGGTAGTGTGCCGTCTCGCTTGCCGAATTGCGGGCCGTGCTATTTTCCGAATTGATTGCCGTTCCGTTCGCCGAATTGGTTGCCGTTCCGTTTGCCGAATCGCCTGCCGAACCCTTGTCTGCCCTCCTGCCGGCGATGTTGCCCTGTGCGCCCGCAGGTCCGTTGGCTGCCAGCCGGCGGCGGCAGGTCTCCATCAGCGCCAGATGCCGCATGTCCCCGGACCTCGCCCAGATCAGCACGCGTGCCGCATAGCGGTTGCCGCTTTGCAGGGCGCGCTCGATGTCGTCTGCATGCAGCCCCTCCGGCGGACGGCGTGCGAAGTCGATGCTCCGGCGCAGGTTGTCGTCGGTCGTGCCGTGGAAGACGGTGACTCGCTCCGGCGGTGCGTAGCGGCCGCCGAGCCGGACGATGGCGTTGGCGCAGTTGTACTCCTGAAGCCGCTCGGCGTGGGCCATGGCCCGGAACAGCCGTTCGGCGTCGTGCTCCCGCTCTTGCCGGGCGATGCCCGCGAAATGGTCGTACTGCGCCGATTTGACGTGCTTGCGGCGGCTGCATGCGTCGAGGTCCGACAGCACGCCGGCCCATTTGTCCTGCCGTGTCGTCGTTCCCTCGCGCGTCGCGGCGTAGTACATCCCTGCGAGGATGACTGCCGATGCCGCGAACAGCAGCAGAACCAATAACGGACGTCCTTTCATAATCATATCGACGGTGGAATAAATTTCCGGGAGCATTTTTTGTGCCAACGGGAAGCTGTTTTTCATGGACGGCCCCGGTAGATTCGGGCAAAATAAAAAGGCGGAGTCCGGAGACTCCGCCTTCTGCCTTACGTGCGGCTGTTACAGCCGTGCCTTGATGGCTTTCGAGGCCTCTTCGTAGCCGGGTTTGTCCAGCAGGGCGAACATATTCTTCTTGTACGCCTCCACGCCGGGCTGGTCGAACGGATTGACGCCGAGGATGTAGCCGCTGATGCCGCAGGCGCGCTCGAAGAAGTAGAGCAGCGAGCCGACGGCATGCGCGTCGATCTGCGGAATCTCGATGCGGATGTTGGGGACGCCGCCGTCCACGTGGGCCAGCTGCACGCCCAGCTCGGCCATGCGGTTTATCTCCGAAATGCGCTTGCCTGCGAGGAAGTTGAGGCCGTCGAGATTCTCTCCGTCGGCTTCGACGACTACCTTGCCGGCGGGTTCGGCGACCGAAATGATCGTCTCGAACAGCGTGCGTTCGCCGTCCTGAATATACTGTCCCATCGAGTGCAGGTCGGCCGTCAGCGTCACGCTGGCCGGGAAGATGCCCTTGCCGTCCTTGCCTTCGCTCTCGCCGTAGAGCTGTTTCCACCACTCGTTGATGTATTGGAGCTTCGGCTCGTAGGAGCCGAGAATCTCGATCTTCTTGCCGCCTTCGTACAGTTCGTTGCGCACGGCTGCGTAAACTGCCGCCGGGTTCTTTTCGAACGGCGTGCCGTCGGCCGTCGCGCGCTCCATCTCCTGCGCGCCGCGCACCAGTGCGGCGATGTCCACGCCGGCGGCCGCCAGCGGCAGCAGGCCCACGGGAGTCAGCACCGAGAAGCGTCCGCCCACGTCGTCGGGAATGACGAACGTCGGGTAGCCCTCGTTGTCGGCGAGCGTCTTCAGCGCGCCGCGCGCCTTGTCGGTGATGGCCACGATGCGTTCGGCGGCTTCCTGCTTGCCGTAACGCTTTTCGATCTCGGCTTTGATCAGGCGGAAGGCGATGGCCGGTTCGGTCGTGGTTCCCGACTTGGAGATGACGATCGTGGCGATCGAGTACTCCTTCACGGCTTCGAGCAGTTCGTGGGTGTAATCCTCCGAGATGTTCTGGCCTGCGAACACCACGACGGGTTCCGTCCGCTTCTTGTGCAGGAACTTGAACGAATCGCTCATGGCTTCGAGCACGGCCTTGGCGCCCAGATACGAGCCGCCGATGCCGATGCAGATGATCACTTCGGCCTTTTCGCGGAGCTTCGCGGCCTGCTTCTCGATGGCTTCGATCCGGTCGGGCGTGATCGACGAGGGCAGGTGCACCCAGCCGAGGAAGTCGCTGCCGGCACCCTTGCCCGATTCGAGCAGGGCGTTGGCCGCCTGCGCCTTGGCCTGCATTGCGGCCGAAACCGCAACGCCCGTTTTGGAGATGTCTAATTTCAGAGTTTCCATGTTATTGTCAAATTAATTTGGATGTCAGTTCTTTCATGCATTTGCGCGCCGAAGCCCCTTGGTAGAGCACGTTGTAAACCATTTCGGCGATCGGCATTTCGATCTTGTGGCGGGCGTTGATGTGACGGATGCAGTCGGCGGCGAAGTAGCCTTCGGCGACCATCGTCATTTCGTTGAGGGCGCTTTTGACCGTGCAGCCGTGGCCGATGAGCAGTCCCAGCCGCCGGTTGCGGCTGTATACCGAGTAGCAGGTCACCAGCAGGTCGCCCAGATAGCCCGACACCAGCGTGTCGCGCTCGGCCGGATAGCTCTCTTCGAGAAAGCGGCGCATCTCCCCGGCGCTGTTGGCGATCAGCACCGCGAGGAAGTTGTCGCCGTAACCCAGCCCGACGGCGATGCCGACCGAGAGGGCGTAGATGTTTTTCAGGATGGCGGCGTACTCGATGCCGTACAGGTCGGTCGAGTAGCTCAGGTGAATGTAGTCCGTGGCGAATTTCTCGCCCAGCATCTGCGCGTTCTCCGGGTCGGTGCAGACCACCGTGAGGTAGGAGAGCTTGCCGCGCGAGACCTCCTCGGCGTGCGACGGACCGGTGATGATGCCGATCTGTTTGTACGACAGGTCGTAGCGGTCGTGAACGTATTCGACGATGGTCTTGTAGTCGCCGGGAACGATGCCCTTGATGGCCGAGACGACGAATTTGTCCTGCAGCGAGACCGTCAGCGGTTCGAGGAACGTCTTGAGGTAGGCCGACGGAGTGGCCAGAATGACGATGTCGGCTTCGCGGACCACCTCGTCGAGGTCGTCGGAGGGGGCGATGCGCCGGCGGTCGAACTCCACGTCGCTCAGATAGCGGGGGTTGCGGCCTTCGCCGAGCAGTCCTTCGAGCACTTCGGGATTGCGGACGTACCAGCCTACGCGGGCTTCGTTCGCGGCGAGCAGCCCCACGATGGCCGTCGCCCAGCTGCCGTAGCCGATCACGGCGCAGCGGGCCTCTTTTCCGATTTTGTATTCCATGTACGGATCGATTGTTTCGGTCTACAAATGTAATCAAAAAAAATAATAAAAAAATGTAAAAATATCCCTCGCTTTTTGTTACCTTTGTCCGGATATGTCGCCTTACGGCGGCGGCCCCGGCGGGAGGTTAGGCCGGGCGAGATACAGAACGTTGATTATAAAATAATTAAGGAAATATAACAGTTGGGTGTAGCACTATGGGAATTTTTTCACTGACACAGGAGCTGGCCATCGACCTCGGTACGGCCAACACGCTGATAATCTACAACGGCAAGGTCGTGGTCGATGAACCGTCGATCGTGGCGCTCGACGTGCATACGGGCAAGGTCGTGGCCATCGGCCATCAGGCGCGCCAGATGCACGAGAAGACCAACCCTAACATCAAGACGATCCGGCCGCTGAAGGACGGCGTGATCGCCGATTTCAACGCCACGGAGCTGATGCTGCGCGGCATGATCAAGAAAGTCAAGACTTCGGGCAGTCTCTTCGCCCCCTCGCTGCGTATGGTGATCTGCATCCCGTCGGGTTCGACCAACGTCGAAATCCGCGCCGTGCGCGACTCCGCCGAGCATGCCGGCGGCCGCGAGGTCTACATGATCTACGAGCCGATGGCCGCGGCGCTGGGCGCCGGTCTCGACGTCGAGGCTCCGGAAGGCAACATGGTCATCGACATCGGCGGCGGCACGTCGGAGATCGCCTGCATCTCGCTGGGCGGCATCGTCTGCTCCGAGTCGATCAACACCGCCGGCGACGTCTTCACCAACGACATTCAGAGTTACGTGCGCCAGCAGCACAATATTCGTATCGGTGAACGTACGGCCGAAGCCATCAAGTGCTCGATCGGTGCGGCCGTCTCCGATCTGGACGAGGAGCCCGAAGACTTCGTGGTGACGGGTCCCAACATGCTGACGGCCCTGCCCCAGACCGTGTCGCTCAGCTACAGCGAGATCGCCTATGCGCTCGAAAAGTCGCTCACGAAGATCGACGCCGCGCTGATGAAGGTGCTCGAATCGATGCCGCCCGAACTGTACGCCGACATCGTGAAGAACGGCATCTATCTGGCCGGCGGCGGCGCCCTGATCAAGGGGCTGGACCGGCGCCTGAACGAGAAAACCGGCATTCCGTTCCACATCGCCGAAGACCCCCTGCGCGCCATTGCGCGCGGTACGGGCATCGCGCTGAAGAACATCAACCGCTTCTCGTTCTTAATGAAATAGTTGTAACGCACTCCGGCCGGACCGGAGGTGAGAGGTGAATAAATGAATACGGATTGCGGGCATAGTGTCCGCAATCTTAAATTAACGAGAAACCGTGCGCAAGCTCTTAGAGTTTATCCGAAGCATCTATGTCATGGTGCTGTTCGTCGTGCTCGAAGCGATAGCCGTCGGCTATTACGCCCACTCGACCTACTACACGCAGGCCCGGCTGCTGGCGCGTTCGAATCAGGTGGTCGGCGGCGTGCACGGCGTGTTCGCGGGCATCCGGCATTACTTTTCGCTCGGACGCGAGAACCGCGACCTGCTCGCGCACGTGGCCGAGATGAAAGAGCGGCTGGCCGTGTACGAGGAGGCCGAGACCGCCGCGCGGCTGGACAGCTACATGCAGGACGTCGGAATCTCGAAATACCGCGTCATCACCGCGTCGGTGATTTCGAATACGGTCAACCGTGCGCAGAACCTCGTCGTCCTCAACCGCGGCCGCCGCGACGGAGTGGCCGAGGAGATGGCGCTGCTGGCCTCCGACGGCTCGATGGCGGGCTATGTGGTCGACTGCACGGAGCGCTACTCGGTGGCGATGTCGGTGCTCAACACTTCGTTTCGCGCCAGCGGCAAGCTGGTGGGCGCCGATTATTTCGGCTCGATCTACTGGGACGGTGCGGATCCCCATACCGTAGTGCTGGACGAACTGTCGAAGTACGCCGATCCGCAGCCCGGACAGGAGGTCGTGACGACCGGTTTTTCGCAGTATTTCCCCGCCGACGTGCTGATCGGCTGGGTCGAAAGCGCCGAGCTGAACGAAACCCGCACGGCGTTCAAGGTGCGCGTGCGGCTGGCGGCCGAAATGTCGCGCCTGACGGATGTGATTCTGGTCGAGAACCGCGACCTGACCGAAATCCGCGATTTGCAGAATAGTGAAAAAGTAGAACAACATACCCGGCTGAACTAAATGCACAGAACGCTTCCATACATTTCGCTTTTCGTCGTGACGGCGCTTTTGCAGGTTTTTCTATTCGACAATCTGTCGGTCAGCATCTACCTCAATCCGCTCGTCTACGTGGCGTTCGTCGCCCTGCTGCCGCTGGATACGCCGCCTGTGGTGCTGCTCGCATCGGGACTGGCCATGGGCGTGACGATGGATTTCGCCATGGGAGCCGCGGGCGTGAACACCATTGCCACGCTGCTTGTCGCCTTCGTGCGTCCGGCGCTTCTGCGGACGCTGTATACCCGTGACGATCTCCGCGAAGGCGGCGTCCCCTGCGCCGGGCGGCTCGGACGGCGCGTATTCCTGAATTACCTGATCGTGCTGGTGCTCCTGCACCATGCCGTATTCTTCTCGCTTGAGGCCCTTTCGTGGATGCACGTCGTGCGCACACTGGTGCGTATCGTCGTCAGCGGCGCCGTGTCGGTGGCCTTTATCTGGATTATCGCCCGCATTTTCACCGCAAAACTTCCCGTGCGCGTATGAGAGACTCCGAAGGATTCGTCCGGATGCGCACCCTGCAGTGCGTGGTGCTCTTCGTCTTCCTGCTGATCGGCGGCCGTCTGGCCTATATCCAGCTTGTCGACTCGCGCTACAACGAACTGGCCAAAGCCAACGTGCTGCGCCATGTGGTGCAGTATCCGCCGCGCGGCGAAGTCTTCGACCGCAACGGGGAGTATCTGGTCCAGAGCCGCGAGTGCTATGACCTGATGGTGATCTACAGCGAGATCGACAAGAAGGGCTTCGACACCCTGCGCATGTGCGAGGTGCTGGGCCTTTCGCGCGAAAAGCTCGAAAAGGAGCTTGCCAATGCCCGGATGCGCCCCCGTGCGCCCCGCGTGGTGACGAGCTATATCTCCAAGGAAGACAAGCTGCGTTTCGACGAATGCAACTTCCGGGGATTCTATGCCGTCTACCGTACGGTCCGCCGTTATCCCCGCAAGGTGGGCGGCAACCTGCTGGGATTCGTGGGCGAGGTGAACGCCGATTTCCTGAAACGCCACCCGGACTACAAGTCCGGCGATTACGTGGGTATGAGCGGCGTGGAGTCGGCTTACGAACCCCTGCTGAAAGGCAAGAAGGGGGTGAAGATTCAGGAGATCGACACCCACGGGGCGATCAAGGGTTCCTATATGAACGGCGTTTACGACTCGCTGCCCGAACCGGGGCGCTACCTCGTCAGCACGATCGACGCCCGCCTGCAGCTGCTGGGCGAGGAGCTGATGCGCGGCAAGGTCGGGGCGGCCGTGGCGATCGAACCCTCGACGGGCGAGATACTGATGATGGTCTCCTCGCCGACGTACGATCCCGACGAACTGGTCGGCCGGGAGCGCGGCAACAACTACATGAAGATGATCTACAACAAGCGGCATCCGCTTTTCAGCCGTGCCGTGAAGGCCAAATACCCGCCGGGATCGACCTTCAAGCTCGTGCAGGGCCTGATCGGGCTGCAGGAGGGCGTGCTCAGACCCTCGGACCTGCACGTCTGCCACGAAGGCTATCAGGTCGGCCGCCGGCGCATGAAATGCCACGCCCACGCTTCGCCGCTGGACCTGCGCTTCGCCGTGGCGACCTCGTGCAACGCCTATTTCTGCTATGTCTTCCGCGACATTCTCGACAACCGCAAATACGAGAGCGTGAAAGACGGTTACGACGTCTGGAAAGAGTATGTCGAGAGTTTCGGTTTCGGCCGCAAACTCGGCTCCGACTTCCTCGACGAGGGCAACGGCTACGTGCCCGACCGCTCGTACTACGACCGCCAGTACAGGGGTTCGTGGAATTCGCTGACGGTCATTTCGCTGGCCATCGGTCAGGATGCGCTGGGCTGTACGCCCTTGCAGCTGGCCAATCTCGCGGCCATCGTCGCCAACCGGGGCTACTACTACATTCCGCATATCGTCAAGAAGATCGAGGGACAGGATTCGCTCGACCGCCGTTTTTACGAACGCCACTATACCAAGGTCGATCCCAAGCACTTCGAACCGATCGTCGACGGCATGTGGCGGGGCGTCAACGTCGGCGGCACCTCCACGGCGGCGCGTCTGGAAGGACTCGACGTCTGCGGCAAGACCGGCACGGCCGAGAATCCCCGCGGCCGCGACCACTCGACCTTCCTCTCGTTCGCGCCCAAGGACAATCCGAAGATCGCCATTTCGGTCTATGTCGAAAACGGCGGTTTCGGCGCTTCGGCGGCCCTGCCGATCGCCAGCCTGCTGGAGGAGTACTACCTGACCGACACGATCCGCCGTCCGGCCCTGCTGGAGCATATCAAGAATATGAACATCTATTACCCTTCGTATGACCGCTAACCGCCATAGTATCTTTTACGGAGTGGACCTCTGGACGGTCCTGCTGTACGTGCTGATCGTGCTGGCGGGGTGGGTGTCGATCACCTCGGCGTCGTACGACGAGGGCACGGCCGATATCTTCTCCTTCTCGCACTTCTACATGAAGCAGCTGATGTGGATCGGCGTGGCGTGGACCACGGCGCTCGTGGTGCTGCTGCTCGACGAACGGTTCTACCATATGTTCGCCTATCCGGCCTATTTCGCGGGATTGGCGCTGCTGCTGGGCGCGCTGCTGTTCGGCCGCGAGGTGAACGGCGCCAAGGCGTGGTTCGAATTCGGTTCGTTCCGCCTGCAGCCCGTCGAATTCGTGAAGATCGCTACGGCTCTCGCGCTGGCCCGCGTGATGAGCGCCTACTCCTTCTCGATCAACCGTCCGGGCGACCTCTTCAAGGTGGGCGTGGTGATCTGCATCCCGCTTTTCATCATCATCCTGCAGAACGACACCGGTTCGGGCATCGTGCTCGGCTCGTTCCTCTTCGTGCTTTACCGCGAGGGACTCAACAAGTGGCTCTGCATTCCGGTGCTGCTGATCGCCGCGCTGTTCATCGTGTCGTTCCTGCTTTCGCCCATGACGCTGCTCGTGTCGATCATTCTGGTCTGCACGCTCTCCGAAGCGATGATGACCGGGGAGTGGCGCTCGCGCCTGATCTATCTGGCGTCGCTGGCGCTGGCGAGCATCCTGCTCTGCATGACGATGGCGCTCGTCGCGCCCGGCGTGATGGACCTGCACGCCTGCCTGCTGACCGTGACGCTGCTGTCGCTGGTCGGCGTGCTCGTCTATGCCTTCCGCATGAACCTGAGCAGCACCCTGATTACCGTGGGGCTTTTTCTCTGCACGATGATCTTCCTCCCCACCACCGACTATATCTTCAATTCGATTCTCAAACAGCACCAGCGCGACCGCATCCTGAGTTTTCTGGGCATCATCAGCGATCCCCTCGGCACGGACTACAACGTCAACCAGTCGAAAATCGCCATCGGTTCGGGCGGACTCTGGGGCAAGGGATTCCTCGAAGGCACGCAGATCAAGTACGGCTTCGTGCCCGAACGGCATACCGACTTCATCTTCTGTACGGTCGGCGAAGAGTGGGGCTTTCTGGGGACGATGGTCGTGCTGGCCCTGCTCTGCATGCTGATCCTGCGCCTGATGCGCATGGGCGAACGGCAGCAGGAGCCTTTCGGCCGGATTTACTGCTACTGCGTGGCCGCGATCCTGTTGTTCCACGTGCTGGTGAACGTGGGCATGACCATCGGCCTGATGCCCGTGATGGGCATTCCGCTGCCGTTCATGAGCTACGGCGGTTCGTCGCTTATTGCGTTTACCATTTTGTTGTTCATCGCCGTGCGGCTCGACGCTTCGACGCGGCAGTTTTCCCTGAATTAAATACTGCATATCAATGATCCGTTACAATCCCAAAGGTTTATCCTCGCAAGAGGCCGCAGACAGCCGGCGGGCGCATGGCGACAACGTCATCACGCCGCCCAAAGACGATTCGGCATGGAAGCTTTTCGTCGAGAAGTTCAAGGACCCGATCATCCGCATTCTGCTGCTGGCCGCGGTGCTGTCGCTCGCCATCGGGTTCGTTCACAAGGATTTCACCGAGTCGATCGGCATCATATGCGCCATTATTCTGGCGACCTGCGTCGGGTTCTGGTTCGAGTGGGACGCCATGCGGCGTTTCCGCCGGCTGAATCAGGTCAACGACGATATTCCGGTCAAGGTGATGCGCGACGGCTCGATCCGCGAGATTCCCCGCCGCGACGTGGTCGTGGGCGACGTGGTCTATATCGAAAGCGGCGAAACCGTGCCCGCGGACGGCGAGCTGGTCGAAGCCGTGTCGCTGCGCATCAACGAATCGACCCTCACGGGCGAACTGGAGGTGGACAAAACCGTCGACGAGGCGCATTTCGATTCCGAAGCGACCTATCCTTCGAACGTCGCACTGCGCGGTACGACCGTGGCGGACGGTTACGGCGTTCTGGTTGTTACGGCCGTGGGCGATGCGACCGAAGCGGGCCGCGTCACCGAGCAGGCGACCGTCCAGAGCGACGAGCAGACGCCGCTCAACCGCCAGCTGACACGCCTCTCGAAACTCATCGGCCGGGCCGGCATTGCGCTTGCGGTCGCTATTTTCTGCGTCATGCTCGGCAAGGCGGTCTTCGTCGGTGGGCTGTTCGAGCGCGACTGGCTCGAAATATCGCAGCAGGTGCTGCACATTTTCATGGTCTCGGTGGCCATCATCGTGATGGCCGTTCCCGAAGGACTTCCGATGAGTATTACACTGTCGCTGGCGATGTCCATGCGGCGCATGCTCAAGACCAACAACCTCGTGCGGCGCATGCACGCCTGCGAAACGATGGGCGCCGTGACGGTCATCTGCACCGACAAGACCGGCACGCTGACCCAGAACCGGATGCACGTGCAGGAACTGGTGCGTTACGATGCGCTTCCGGCGCATGATTTCGCCGAGATCGTGGCGGCCAACTCCACGGCTTTCCTCGACGCTTCGGGCGCCGTTATAGGCAACCCGACCGAGGGCGCCCTGCTGGAGTGGATGCGCTCGCAGGGCGAGGATTACGAACCCCTGCGTTCGGAGGCGAAGATCGTCGACCGGCTGACCTTCTCGACCGAACGCAAATATATGGCGACGATCATCGAAAGCGGCGTTTCGGGCCGCCGGATCGTCTGCGTCAAGGGTGCGCCCGAAATCGTGCGCGCCATGTGCGCCCCCGACGGCAAGGATGCGCAGGTCGCCGAGCAGCTGGCCGGGTTTCAGGGCCGCGCGATGCGTACGCTCGCCGTGGCGTGGGCCGAAACCGCCGAGGACGACTGTCTGCGTGCCGCAGCGGCGTCGCAGCTGCATTTTTCGGGTGTGGCGGCTATCTCCGATCCGGTGCGCGAGGATGTGCCCGACGCCGTGCGGCGCTGCCTGAACGCCGGGATAGACGTCAAGATCGTCACGGGCGACACTCCCGCCACGGCGCGCGAGATCGCCCGCCAGATCGGCTTGTGGGACGACGCCCGCGACAACGACCGCAACCACATGACCGGTACGGAGTTTGCGGCGATGAGCGACGAGGAGCTGCTCGGACGCGTGCAGGAGCTGAAGATCATGTCCCGCGCTCGGCCGCTCGACAAACAGCGGCTCGTGCGGCTGTTGCAGCAGTGCGGCGAGGTGGTGGCCGTGACGGGCGACGGTACGAACGACGCCCCGGCGCTCAACTTCGCCAATGTGGGGCTGTCGATGGGATCGGGCACCTCCGTTGCCAAGGACGCCAGCGACATCACGCTGCTCGACGATTCGTTCGCTTCGATCGCGACGGCCGTCATGTGGGGCCGCTCGCTTTACCGCAACATCCAGCGTTTCGTGCTTTTCCAGCTGACGATCAACTTCGCGGCGATCGTGATCTGCTTCGTCGGCGCGGTTTTCGGCACCGACATGCCGCTGACGGTGGTGCAGATTCTCTGGGTCAATATCATCATGGACACCTTTGCGGCGATGGCGATGGCCTCGCTGCCGCCCAATCCCGAAGTGATGCTCGAAAAACCCCGTCCGCGCGACGAGTTCATCATTACGCCCGGCATGGCCCGCACGCTTTTCATTTGTGGCGGCATCATGGTCGCCGTCCTGCTGGGCATGCTCTTCTGGTGGACGATCACCGAAGGCGGACTCACCGTGCGCCAGCTGACGCTTTTCTTCTCGACGTTCGTCTTCCTGCAGTTCTGGAACATGTTCAATGCCAAAGGCTTCGAGACGCGCCATTCGGTCTTTACCTGCCTGCGCGGGTGCCGTGAGTTTTTCCTCATCCTGCTGGCCATCGCCGCGGGACAGGTGCTCATCGTCGAGTTCGGCGGCGAGGTGTTTCGCACCGAACCGCTTGCGTGGCGCGAATGGGCGGCCGTCATCGGCTGCACCTCGCTGCTGGCTATCGGCGGCGAAGCGGTCCGCGCTCTGCGGCGGAAACGTTAGAGGGATGCCCCGCCGCTCGCTGCCGCCTTTTCCGAGTCATTTGCAGACTGACGCTGGCAGGGAGGATGTCCTGAGAAAATGTGCGGACTTAATAAAAGAAGAGCGGACTTGCGGTCCGCTCTTCTTTTATTAAATTGTATTCGCCGGTCTACAGGATGCCCTGCTCGACCATCGACTTGGCGACCTTCATGAAGCCCGCGATGTTGGCGCCCTTCATGTAGTTGATGAAGCCGTCCTTCTCGGTGCCGTATTCCAGACATGCGTGGTGGATCGACGACATGATCTGATGCAGCTTGGCATCGACCTCCTCGGCCGTCCAGTTGAATTTCTGCGAGTTCTGGCTCATTTCGAGTCCCGACGTCGCTACGCCGCCCGCATTGACGGCCTTGCCCGGTCCGTAGGGGATCTTCGCCGCGATGAAGGCGTCGATCGCTTCGGGGCGGCAGCCCATGTTCGAGACTTCGGCCACGATCTTCACGCCGTTGGCCAGCAGTTTCTTGGCGTCCTCGCCGTCCAGCTCGTTCTGCGTGGCGCAGGGCATGGCGATGTCCACCTTGACCTCCCACGGTTTCTTGCCGGCGAAGAATTGCGCGTTCGGGAACTTATGTACGTAAGGCTCCACCACGTCGTTGTTCGAGGCGCGCAGTTCGAGCATGTAGGCGATCTTTTCGGCGTCGAGACCTTCGGGATCGTAGATGTAGCCGTCCGGGCCGGAAATCGTCACGACCTTGGCGCCCAGCTCGGTCGCCTTCGTCGCCGCACCCCACGCCACGTTGCCGAAGCCCGATATGGCGATGGTCTGGCCCTTGATGTCCATGCCTGCCTTTTCGAGCATCTGGCGCAGGAAGTACACCGCGCCGAATCCCGTCGCTTCGGGACGTATCAGCGAACCGCCGTAGGTCATGCCCTTGCCGGTCAGCACGCCCGTGTTCTCGCGCGCCAGCTTGCGGTACATGCCGTACAGATAGCCGATTTCGCGGCCGCCCACGCCGATGTCACCGGCCGGAACGTCGGTTTCAGGACCGATATGACGCCACAGTTCGACCATGAAGGCTTGGCAGAAGCGCATCACCTCGCGGTCCGACTTGCCTTTGGGGTTGAAGTCCGAGCCGCCCTTGGCGCCGCCCATCGGAAGCGTCGTCAGCGCATTCTTGAAAATCTGCTCGAAACCGAGGAATTTCAGGA
>OLRY01001483.1_pt1 | contig 21358 bp, 8 predicted proteins | sample 1672541 | NCBI WGS metagenome assembly OLRY01 (sample SAMEA3136697, study PRJEB25190) | human gut metagenome | biome: human gut; feature: human-associated habitat; material: faeces | place: Austria | collected 2013 | reverse complement strand
TAAATTAACAAAAGACATATATATTCAAGCAGATACGCCAGAAGAAATAACGACATATTATCATAATTATAGGGTTATAAAAACAAGAATATGGCAAGTAAAAATAGCATTGGATATAATAGAAAAATTAAACGAAATATTCAAAAAAATATTTAATGAAAAAAATGTAATTAAATATGAAGGAATTTCCATAAAGAATTTAGAAAAATATTTAGAAAAGCTAAAAGAAGATAAGATGAGTATGTTAGATATTTCTAATAAAATAATGAAACTTGAAATAATAGAATAAATATCTGAATAATGATAAAATTTAAGCAATTACTATAATAATTTAAACATATTTAGGATTGTATAATATAAAAATATATTCAAGGGTGATAGTATTGAATATAGAAAAAGACTTTGAAGAAATAGAAAATTACGCACATTTTTGGCGTTGGTTACCTGATTGGAATATTGTAGAAAAAATATATAAAACTTACCAAGATTCATATTCTGTCTTAACACCATTTGCATATACATACTTGGAAGAATTAATTCGCACTTTGACATCTGATTATGTTTTACCATTACAAGACAGGGATGGGAAAGAGATAAATAAGAAAGTGGGTATGAAATTAATTAATCTTGCAATACAAGAAAATGAAGATAAAGAGTTATTAAAGCTTTTAGAAGAATATAAAAAGTATTATAGAAAAATAAAAATTACTGATATAGGAGATAATAGAAATAGTGTTATCCATGGTATTATACATCCAGATTCTTGGAGTAAGGAATCTTTTGAAAACTTGATTCATGATATAGCAAGAATATCTAAATATGCAAGATTCTAAATGACTACTATTACAACAGTACTTTTATTGCTATAATAGTTATTGCTTCACTCAACATATTATGCAGTAAAAATTTTTAAAGTCTAATCATGTATACCTAAAGTGTGATAATTGTGCTTTAGAGGAATGTTTCATCATAACATATAATTATTCAATACAGCAAAGAATTATAGCAAACAAACCTTTAAAGGCTATTAAAATATGTATAGAGAAAATACAAGAAAAAGAATTAATTGAAGGCAAAAATAGAAAGCAAAATGGAAAAAGGATAGTTTTGAGGCGAGAATTAACTCGCCTTTTAAAGTGCAATTTTATATTTTTAAAGTGCAAAATTTGCACTTTAAAATAAAACATTAATCTCCAAAACATCCACCAATTAATTCAACTCCATCACAAAATCCATTCCTATAATACTTCTCATTCCAATAACAAATATAATCCATAAAATTCTCATCAAGCAGATCAAGTTGTTTCTTAACATACTTTTTATTCTGTTCAGGAACATTTTTCAAAATTCTCTCAGAAATCTCATCAAAATAGACAAAATGCTTTCTATCCTCATCACAAGTCAAAGAACATAAATCATCCTCTCTAAACATTAACCAATCTTTCAAAATATCATCATTAACTTCTCTTAAATTATTCATAATCTAAATCCTCCTAAAAATTAAAATTTTTCATTTTCAAAAAGTATTAACAAAAGCTGAACTATCATGAACATTTGTACACTACCCATTGGGTAAAAATTGGGTAAAATCTTCTCAAAAAACACCCTAAAAATGCACAAATGTTCTACAATCCGAAACTCTTGTAAATACCAAAATACCAACAAAAACTCTAATTTTCACAAAACCACAAAAACCGGTCAAACCTCGCTCATAACCCGAAGGCCAAAACAAAGAGCACAAAACAAAAGAAAAAAAGGCAATAAAAAAACAATAAGAACCATTATTAGGAAACAAGAAAACCCAAAAAACAAAAAGGCACAAAAGAAACGCAAAAAATAACAAAAAAATATTGAGAAAAAAAAATAAATATGATATAAATAAAAAGAAAAAAAGAAAAACAAAAGCAACATAAAAAATAAAAAATAAAAAATAAAAAATAAAAAAGGAAAGAAAAGAACAATGAAGAACCAAGAAAACATAGAATACACATACAAACACAGAAAAATAGTAAAATACCTAGCAGAAAAATACATACAAAAAAACAAAAAAGAAAAAATAAAGCAAATAGAAGAACACGACATCGACAAAATATACATGTACTTAATATACGAAAAAAAAGAAGTATCAAGAATACACAGAAAAATATCAAAACACCACCAAAACGAAAAAGAAAAAACAGAAGTAGACTATGAAGAAATGGCATTAGACTGGGAAAGTGCAAGATACACAAAAGAAGACAAGCCACTAAACGCATATGACACGCTATACAAATACTATCCAGAGCTAGAAAAACAAATACTACCAATACTAAAAGAATGGGGAATAGCCAAAAGCAACATGCCAAAAGAAAAAGACATAGAAGAATACGCAAAAAAAGTAAAAAACACAACAATAGAAGAAATAAAAAAAGAAATAAAAAAAGACTTAGAAAAAAGGCTAAGATAGAAAAAAGAAGAAAGCTTAAAGTAAAAGAAAAGCAAAAACAAAAGAAAAGCAAAAACAAAAGAAAAATAAAAAAGCAGCCTAAACATAAAAACAAAAAAAGAAAAACCAAGAAAAAGCAAAAAACAAAAAAGAAGCAAAAAAATAAAAAAGAGGCTAAAATAAACAAAGCAGAAAAAGAAAAACTAACAATAAGAAAAAAACAAATTTAAGCAAAAGCAAAATAAGAACAAAGACAAACAAAAAATAAAAGAAAAAAAGGAGGAAAAAATGTGCACAGCAGCAACATACAAAACCAAAGACTTCTACTTTGGAAGAACATTAGACTACGAAAAATCATATAAAAACGAAATAACAATAACGCCAAGAAATTACGAAATAAAATTCAGTGAACAAGGGTCAATAAAAAGTCACTATGCAATAATAGGAATGGCACATGTAGCAGAAAACTATCCACTATATTATGACGCAATAAACGAAAAAGGATTAGGGATAGCAGGATTAAACTTTGTCGGAAACGCAAAATACAACAAGAGCAAAAACGGAAAAACAAATATAGCACAATATGAATTCATACCATGGATATTAAGCCAAAGTGCAACAGTAGAAGAAGCAAAAAAGAAAATAGAAGAAATAAACATCACAGACACACAATTTAACAGTCAATTACCAGTAGCACAATTACACTGGATAATAGCAGACAGCAAAGAAACCATAACAGTAGAAGCAGTACAAGAAGGAATCAAGATATATGAAAATCCAATAGGAATCCTAACCAACAATCCAACATTTGACAAGCAAATGTTTACGCTAAGTAAATACAGAAACTTATCAGCCAAAAGCAAAGAAAACACATTTGCAAAAGGAATAGAACTAAAAGAATATAGCAGAGGCATGGGAACGCTAGGATTACCAGGAGATCTAACTTCAGAATCAAGATTTATAAGAGCAGCCTTTGTAAAAATGAACTCAATATCAGCAGAAAGTGAAAAGAAAAGTGTAAGCCAATTTTTTCACATATTAAACTCAGTAGAACAACCAAGAGGAAGTTGTGAAGTAGAAAACCAAAAATATGAAATAACAATTTATACATCATGTTGCAATGCAAGCAAAGGAATATATTACTATACAACATATGACAACCATCAAATAACAGCAATATATATGCATAAAGAAAACTTAAACAACAAAGATCTAATAAGATATACTCCAATAACAGAAGAACAAATAAACGATCAAAACTAAAGCAAAAAAGTCAAAAAAAAATAACAAAAGAAACATCTAGGCAAAGGCCACAACTAAAAACAACTAAAAACAACTAAAACTAACTAAAACTAAAAACAACTAAAAATGAATAAAAAAACAAAAAATGGCAAAAATAAAGAAAAAGAAAAAATAAAAGAAAAGGAGAGACTAAAGATGGATAAAAAAGAAAAGATAGAAGACACAAAATGGGAAGAAAAAAACAATAGCCAAGCAAAAAACAATAATCAAAAACAAAGCAAAATAGAAAACAATAATCAAGAAACGGACACAACAAAAAAAGAAGAAAATCAAAACGAGCAAAAGCAAGAAATCCGTAAGCAAAAAGAAGAAGCAAAAGAAGAAGCAAAAGAAGAAGCAAAAGAAGAAGCAAAAACAAGTATAGAAAAAGCAACTAAAGAAAACAACACAACGGAAAAAGAATACAAAGAACAAACAAAAGCAGAAAAGGAAAAAAAAGACATAAAAGAAACACAAGAAAAATCTAAAGAGACAAAAAAAGAATACAAAGAAAATTTAAAAGAAACAGTCCAAAATGCAGAAAAAGAAGAAAGCATCAAAGAAAAAATAGCAAAAATAAAGAAAATCAAAGCCAAAAAAGGAATAAGAAATGCAGGAATAGTAATAATAGCAATAATAATAATCTTTATATTAGTGTTAATACTAGATAAAAGCCAAAACACATTTAATGGCCAAGTATTAAAAATAGTAGGAATAACAGAACAAAAAACAGAAGAAGCAAAAGAAAAACAAGAAAGCAAAGAAGAAAAAAAGGAAAAAGAAAAAGCAGTAAAAGTAGCCCAAAAGAAATTTAAAGAACTAGGAGAAAAAGCCAAAAAAGAAGAACTAGAAGTATTAAAAATCAAAAGAAAAGGCGAATACTATTACTATATATCAGCAAAAGATAATACAGTAGAAATAAGAATAACAGACAACAAAATAACAAGAGTAAACAGCGTACCAGTAGAATAATATATATGCAATCAAAAAGTTGTGATTACGTTGTAACGGATAACTAATAAAATAATAATATATGCAACCAGTAAATACAATTCCAAATCAAGCAAACACTAATCCAAAAAGGTAAAGAAATAAGTATATAAATATAATTAAAGTAGCAGAAAATGCTACTTTTTTTGTATTCTAGGAAAGTTCTCTAAACTTCCTATAATACTAAAAATAACAATGCACAGAAATTTGCTTTGCAAATTTTGCACACGAACAAAAACGCGAACTTAAAAAAGTTCTAATAAAAGCTAATATTATAAATGACTGTTTTTTGTTCTAAAAAAACAAAAAATAAAAAATAAACAAAAGCAAAAAACCCCTAAGAAAAGCCAGAAAAAAATAAAACAAATGTAACAAAGATGTAAACAAAATGACAAAAACAAAGTAAAAGCAAAAAATCCGTAAAAAGAAAAGCAAAAAAAGCAAAAAGGCACAAATTGACACAAAATGACAAATAAGATAAAGTAAAAATATAAGACAAAAGGAAGAATTGCGTCAAAACACAGAAAAAAGAAAATCCGCCAAGTCAAAACACAGAAAAAAAGTAAAAAATAATAAAAGCCATAATACAGCAAAAAACAAACAAAAGAAACAAAAAATCTGGGAAAAGGAGGAAAAGCAAATGCTAGAAAGAAAGCTAAAAAAAGCAATAGCACAAATACTACTAATAATAGCAATAGCAACAGTAACAATAATAAGTATACCAGCAGGAAAAGTATATGCAAGTACTCTAGAACCAGCAAACGACCAAAAAATAGAATACAGAGCGATATCACAAGAAGTTGTAAACGGAAAAAAGCAACTAATAATAGAAGTAAGAATAAGAAAACTAAAATTCAAAGGAATAGACTTAAGATTACAATATAATACAGCCCTCTTAACACCATCAAACATAGAAACAAACGCAGCAATAGACGTAAATGATGCAGACGGGATACCAAGCAACTACACATATATAAACGGATTCGAAAAATATATGGACATGTTAGAAATAGAAGGAACAACAGGAGAACTAAGAATGGTATACTCAATACTAGGAGAAGACGAAAGAACAGGAACAAACAACTATTATAAAGAAGAAACAGCAAATCAACCAATAGTAGAAGTAGCAGACGAAGCAATAATAGGAAAAATAAGTTTTCAAATGGAAGACGAAATAGCAATAACAACAGACGACATCAAATTAAAAACAGGAAGCACATCACCAACAACAGGAATAAAAGTAGTAACAAGCGAATCAAACAACTATCAAGCACAATCACTATTTGAATTTACATTAGATTTAAAATCAAAAAACGCAAATCTAAAAAAGATAGAAATAAGTAATGGAAACAATGAAGAAGGAAACTACAAAAGTTACGACTTAAACCCAACATTTGACAAAGACACATTAGAATATGAAACAAAAATATTAGAATATATAGACAGTGTAGATTTAAAAACACAAGTAGAAGACGCAAAATCAACAATAAAAATAAAATACCCAAAAAAAGATAAAAACGGAAAAACAGAAAGAGACAGTAACGGAAATATAGTATATGAAGAAAAGCAAATAACAGACACAAGTCAAGAAATACAAGAAAAAATAGCACTAAACAAATTAGGAGAAGAAGACACAATAATAGAAATCACAGTAACAGCAGAAAAGCAAGAAATACAAAAAACATACAAAATACATATAAAAAGACCATATGGAAAAATAAAAGGAAAAATACAACTAGGAAACGGACTAAAAGAAAGTATGGATGGCTCATATGGAATAAAAATGAATTATGTAGCAGACTTAAGAATATACAAACAAGACCAAATAAATTGGGACGACATCATACAAGGAAATCTTTCATTAGATGATGTAGACAGCGAACAAACAGAAAAAACAACAAAATCAGATGATGAAGGAAACTACGAAATATATGTAATCCCAGGAAAATATGATTTCTATGCAGAAAGACAAGGATTCCTAGCAGATATAACAACCAAAATAACAATAAACGAAAATGACGAAATAGACTTAGGAACCAAAATACTATACGAAGGAGACGCAGACAGAAGCGGAATTATAGACTTAAATGACACAATAGAAATAGTAAACAGCATGGGAGCAAGCAAAGGAGACAGCACATATTCAGAAAAATATGACTTTGGACAAAAAGGATATGTATCATTAGATGATATGGTAAGTGTAGTAGGAAACCTATATAAAACAATAACAATAGAAGAACACACAGGATAAAGAGTCAATGAACAAAACGACAAATAAACAAAAAAGGAATCAATAATTCAAACGACAAATAAACACAAAAAAGTGTCAATAACCCCAAAGGCACTCCAAACAAAAAAAGCAAGGCAAAAAACAGTCAAAAAAATAAAAAACAGTCAAAAAAAATAAAAAACAGTCAAAAGAAAAAAATAAAAAACAACAAAAGAAAAGTAAAAAAGAAAATAAAAGAAGGAGAAAGAAATATGAAGAAAGAAAAGAAAATAGCACTCATAACCCTATTAGTGATGATATTAAATATGTTCTCACCATACAGTATACTATTTAATAACATCTCAAAAGCAGCAACAGGAGTGTTAGGAGAGAACCCAATCATAATAAACAACTTAGGAGTAACGAAAAAAGGATCAAACAAAATCCTAACAGTAGAAATCGCTGCAGTAACAGAAGCAATCCTAAATGGATTCGACTTCCAATTCAAAATAGACAAAAGCAAAATAACACCATGTAACAAAAACACAGGAGCATCAACAACATCATTAGGAATGATAATGGCACAAAGTGATTATTTCCTAGGAACACTACAAGTAAAAAACTATGACAAAAACTCAAACACATTCCATTTCTTAGCAACAGAGCCATCAGGAGGAACAGACATAGCAGACAATGGATACATACCAGGTCAAGTAGGAGATGATGCAATAGATGTAAACGGAAAAGACTTTTCAGTATATTATCCAATACTAAAACTATCATTCAAACTAGACAGTTCAGTAGACGAAGCAAATTTACCATCAGACCTATTTTCACTAGTACCATCAGGAGTAGGACTACCAACTGGATTAAAAGTAAACTACACAAATGAATCAGGAGTAAAAATAAGTAAAGACCTAACATTAGCAACACACGGATTTACACAAGCAGAAAAACAAATAACATCAATATCAGTAAAAACAAATCCAACAAAAACAGCGTATGACCATGGAGACACAATAGACCTAACAGGAGGAGTAATACAAGTAACGTATGATGACAACACAACAGAAGACATAGACATGACAGACCCAGCAGTAACAATAAAAACAGGATCACCAGCAGATGTAAATAATCCAAATGTAAAATTAGAATACAAAAGCCAAGAAACAACCTTTAATATAACAGTAAATGATCCAATCCAATCACTATCAGTAGCAACACCAATGACACAAGGAGAATATGATCATGGAGATACACTAAATTTTGCAGGATTAACATTAGCAGCAGTAACAAAAAGTGGAGCAACAAAAACAATAACAAATACAACACCAGGTTTAGCAATAAGTGAAACACAAGCAGATGTAAATTCACCAAACTTCACAAAAATAACAGGAACCAGTAATGTAGAAGTAAAAGGAACACAAATAATCAAATTTACATATGACGGAAAAACAGCACAACAAACAATAATAGTAAATGATAGAATATCAAGCGTAAATATTGTAACACAACCAAACAAAACAGCAATCAAATATGGAGAAGCATTAGATTTAACAGGAGCAACAGTAAAAATAACACTAGCAAGTGGAGACACAACAAACATAAGTCTACCAGATGGAAGTGCAACAATATCAGCATTTAATAACAAACAAATAGGAAGCAAGCAAAAATTAACAGTAACAATAAACAACAAAACAGCACCAGAAACAATAGATGTAGAAGCATATAACTATGTAAAAGAAACAACACTAACAGAACCAACAAAAGTAGACTATGCATATAATGAAGCATTAGATGTAACAGGAGGAAGAATAAAAGTAACATGGGCAAATGGAACAGTATCAAATGTAAATTTAACAACAAATATGGTAACAGGATATAACCAAACACAACTAGGAGTACAAACACTAACAATATCAAATACATTTGAATACACATTATCAAATGGAACACAAATACAAGACCCAAAAACAATGACCTATGAAGTAGAAGTCACAAACCAAGCAAAAACAATAACAATCACACCACCAACAAAAACAGAATATGAACATGGAGACAAACTAGACTTCACAGGAGGAAATATCAAAATAATATATGCAGATGGAACAACACAGCAAAAACAAATTACATCAAATATGGTAAGAGAGAGTAACGGAAGTCAAGTAAACATGGCACCAACAGCATCTGATTACATAAATAATGAAATATCAAAAACATTAGTAATCAAATATAAAGAAGACAATGCAACAGGAACAGTAAATTATCCAATCAAAATAAAAAATGTTGTAAGTCAAATATCAATGTCAACAGAACCAACAAGCAAAACATACAACATAGGAGACACAACATACAACTTAGCAGGAGGAACAATCAAAGTAACAAGAAAAGCAGGAAACACAGAAACAGTAGCATTAACAGATCAAGGAATAACACTAACAAACTTAAGCACACTAACAACAAATAAAGGAACAAAACCAGTAACAGTTACTTATGAAGGAAAAACAACAACATTTAATATAACAATAAAAAATGGAGTAAAAAATATAAACATAACAGCTCCAACAAAAACAGAATATGAACATGGAGACACACTAGACTTCACAGGAGGAAAAATCGAAGTAAAATATGCAGACAGCACAACATCAAATGTACAAATAACAAATGCAATGGTAACAGACAACGCAACAGGAACAGCAGTAAACATGAGTCCAGCAGCAGCAGAATACACAAACAACAAACTAACAAAAACACTAAAAATAGAATATACAGAAGATGGAGTAACAGAAACTGCATATTACACAATAACAATAAAAAATCCAATAGACCAAATCACAATAGTAACATCGCCAAAAACACAATATAACTTAAATGATTCAACAACAGGAGTTGGAGGAACATTAAAAGTAACAAGAAAAGCAGGAAATTACGAAACAATAAACATATTAGATTCAATGGTAAGTGGATTAACAACATCAGTAGCAGGAACAGGAAAAACAGCAACAGTAACATACACAGATGATGGTATAACAAAAACAACAACATACACATACAACGTAAAAGACAACATAACAAGTATAACAATCACACCACCAACAAAATCACAATACAATCATGGAGAAGCATTAGACTTAACAGGAGGAAAAATAACAATACAATATGCAAGTGGAACAACACAAGACAAACCATTAGATGCAAGCATGATAACAGAAAGTGATGGAAGTACAGTAAACATGTCACCATCATTATATGGAAACACAAACAAAGAAAGCAAAACATTATTAATAAAATATGAAGAAGATGGAATATCATCACAAGAAAATTATCCAATAGAGATAATAAATGACATAAAACAAATAGCAATACAAGGAACAGCACAATCACAATACAATGTAAATGATCCATTACAACCAGGATTATCAATCTTAGTAACAAGAGCATCTGGAGTACCAGAAGCAATCACAGTAACAAGTAGTATGTTAACAAACTTCAGTACAGCAACAGAAGGTACAAGAATAGCAACAATAACATACACAGAAAACGGAATAACAAAAACAACAACATTTACATACACAGTAACAGACACAGTAACAAACATAAATGTAAATACACAACCAACAAAAGCTACAAAATACGGAGAAAACGCAGACTTAACAGGAGCAACAATAGATGTAGTAAAAGGAAGTGGAACAACAACAATACCAGTAACAAAAGACATGATAAAACCAGGAACATACAATCCAAATCAAACAGGAAACCAAACAATTAAGGTTATATATGGAGGAAAAGAAACAAGTCTAACAATAACAGTAAAAGACTATGTAACTGGAATAACAATAAACCCAGCAAGTGTAACAGGAAAATACAACGACACATTAAGTAAAATGATCCAAACAAATAACATACAATATACTGTAACCTATGCAAAAGCCGGAGCACAAACCCCAGAAACTCTAGCAGAAAGCATGGTATCAGGATACTCAGCAACAACAACACAAGATCAAAACTTAACAGTAACATATAAAGACACAGACACAGACAGTTACACAAACGGACAAGACTTCACAGCAAACTTAAAAGTAACATTAAGCAAAGAAGTAAAGAAAATAGACATCACAGTACCAAGCAAAACAAAATATGAACACGGAGAAACAATAGCAACAGACGGAACAATAACAGTAACATTCACAGACAACACAACAGAACAAAGAACAATGAAAGCAAACATGATAACAGAAAACGACGGAAACCCATTAAATATGAGCCCAGCCGTATCAGACTATACAAACAACAAAATAAACAAAACATTAAAAATAACATACACAGAAGAAGGAAAAACAGGAACAATAAATTATCCAATAGAAATAATAAACAAAGTACAAACAATAACAATAAAAGGAACACCAAAAACAACATACAATGTAAACGAAGCATTGGATAATAACATAACAATAACAATACACAGACAAACAGGAGCAGACGAAGATGTAACTGTAACAACAAGTATGATACCAAGTTTCAACACAACAACAGAAACTTCAGGAACCCCAAGAAGTTCAGACATAGAATACACAGAAAACGGAACAACAGTAAAAGTACCATACACATACACAGTAACAGACACAGTAACAAACATAAATGTAAACACACAACCAACAAAAGCTACAAAATACGGAGAAAACGCAGACTTAACAGGAGCAACAATAGATGTAGTAAAAGGAAGTGGAACAACAACAATACCAGTAACAAAAGACATGATAAAACCAGGAACATACAATCCAAATCAAACAGGAAACCAAACAATTAAGGTTATATATGGAGGAAAAGAAACAAGTCTAACAATAACAGTAAAAGACTATGTAACTGGAATAACAATAAACCCAGCAAGTGTAACAGGAAAATACAACGACACATTAAGTAAAATGATCCAAACAAATAACATACAATATACTGTAACCTATGCAAAAGCCGGAGCACAAACCCCAGAAACTCTAGCAGAAAGCATGGTATCAGGATACTCAGCAACAACAACACAAGATCAAAACTTAACAGTAACATATAAAGACACAGACACAGACAGTTACACAAACGGACAAGACTTCACAGCAAACTTAAAAGTAACATTAGACGACACAATAACAGGAATGACATTAAAACAAACAGGTACAGTAAAAACAAACTACAAATACAACGAAGAAATTGATGTAACAAATCTAGTAATAGTAGTACACAAATTAAGTGGAGACGAAAATGTACCAGTAACAAAAGACATGATTAAAAACTATAACAAACAACAATTAGGAAACCAAACAGTTTCAGTAGAATATAATGGAACAACAGTTGGAACAATTAATGCAACTGTAAAAGATTATATAGCAAGTGTTGTAATAACAGCACCAAGCAAAATAACATATAAGTATAATGAAGAATTAGACTTATCAGATGCAAAAATAACAATAACAATGGCATCAAAACCAAATGCACCAACAACAATATCAGTAACCCCAAGTATGATAAGTGGATATAATAAAACACAAGTTGGAGCACAAACAATAACAATAACATACACAGACAGTGAAAACAAAGTACATAAGCAAACATTTGGAGTAACAGTAAATGACGCAATCAAAACAATCACCTTAGAAAACAACAACTTCAAAACAAATTACAAATATGGAGAAAACTTAAACCTAAGCGGATTAAGCCTAAAAGTAACAAAAGAAAGTGGAGCAACCACAACAGTTCCAGTAACATCAGGAATGATAAGTGGATATAATCCAAACAAACTAGGAAACCAAACATTAACAATAAATTACGAAGGAAAACAATTCACAACAGTTGTAAATGTAGTGGATTATGTAAAAGACATAACACTAACACCACCAACTAAAAATGAATACAAAATAGGAGAAACATTAAGTTTAGTAGGCGGAAGCATTACAGAAAAAATGGCAAGTGGAGCAAACGGAAGCATAATAGCATTAACAAATAACATGATAAGCGGATTTGATAGTACAACCCCAGGTACAAAAAATCTAACAGTAAAATATGTTAAAGACGGAAAAACATACACAAAAACATTCCAAGTAGCAGTAATAAACACAATAAACCATATTGAAGTAATAGCACCTACAAAAACAAACTACAAATATGGAGAAAACTTAAACCTAGCAGGTGGAACAGTAAAAATCCATATGGAAGACGGAACAATCAAAACAGTTCCATTAACAGACAAGATGGTAACAGGATATGATAAAACAAAACCTGGACAACAAATGTTAAAAGTAACATACACAAGTGAAGACAACAAAAAATATGAAGGATACTTCAAAGTAACAGTAGGAGAAGACTACATAAAAGACACAAAATTTGTAGCACCTACAAAGAAAGAATATAGAATAGGAGACACAATAGACTTAGCAGGAGGATCAATAACAGAAATATACGCTAGTGGAAAACTAGGAAACAAATACGAATTAACAAACAGCATGATAAGTGGATTTAACAGTACAACCCCAGGTACAAAACAAATCACAGTAACATTCAATAACAAAAAATACAACTACAGTATAACAGTAAAAGACAAAACATTAGGAATATCAATAAAGACATTACCTAATAAACTAGAATACAAAAAAGGTGAAAACATAGACTTAACAGGAGCAACATTAAATGTTGTAAAAGAAAGTGGAACAACAACAATAAAAATAACAGCAAACATGGTATCAGGATATGACAAAAACAAAACAGGAATGCAAGTAATAACAGTAACTTACGAAGGATTTACAGCACAATTCAGTGTATTAGTAAAAGAAGAAGCTCAAACAAATCCTGAAAAACCAGACAATAACAAACCAAACACAGACAATAACAAACCAAACACAGACAATAACAAACCAAACACAACAGATAAAAACAATAACAGTACTTCAAACACTACCCCAAGTGTACCAAGTACAACAAATAAAAATACAACAAATATAAATAATGAAACAACAACAGAAGAAAATAAAAATGAAAAAACAGAAGAAACAAATAATGAAGAAATAACAAACGACGAAAACAAAAATGAAGAAACAAAACAAGAAGAAAACAACAAAAATACACAAGAAGAAAACAAAGTACCAATGGTACCAGGAACAAATGATAATAACAACAATACACCAAAAGACAAAGGAACAATAAACATACAAGGATTATTAAACATATTAGGATTATTATTAGCACTAGTAGCTTTAGCATTTATCATAATTGTATTAGCTAAACGCAGAAACAATGTAAAAATTTACATTGAAGAAGGAGACGAAAAAGTCTTAGTAGGAAAAGAAAAAGTAACAAAAGACAATAGAGAATTAGACTTAAACAAATATTACAACAAATACAAAGAAGAAGAATACAAAATAGTATTATCAAAATCAATCAGTAAGAAACTAGACAAGAAAACTGTAAACCTTACAGTACACGACAAAAAAGAAAGTTTCGTAGTAGACTACGATTCAAAAGAATACATTTATAGAACATAAGCAAAAATAAAAAAGCTAAACAAGGCACCCCAGCCAAGTTTAGAAATAAAGAACAAAGAAAAAGCTAAACAAGGCACCCAGCCAAGTTTAGAAAAGAAAAAAAGAAATAAACAAGGTTTCCCAAAACCAAGTTTAGAAAAAAACAAGAAGAAAAAGAGCACGAAAAATATGTTAGTAAAGAAAAAAATATAATAAGAAAGTAGACAGAACAAAGTAGTAGTAATAAAAAATACAACCAAAGAAAAAACTAAAAAAAGATAGCAAAAGAAAACTAAGAAAGATAACACAAGAAAAGTATAGAAGAAAAAATAACTAAAGTAAAATAAAAAAAACAAAAGAAAGCTAAGAATAAAAAACTAAAGCAACAATAATTATAAAAAACAAAAGAAAAAAGTATAAAAACAAAAATAAAAATAAAAAAGCAGAAATGCAAATAAATAAAAAAACATGTTAAAATAAAAATAATTAATAAAGCAAGCGCTTGAAAAACTAAATAAAAAGGATCCAAATAAGTTTAGAAAGCAAGGAAAGTTTACTATTACAGGGTAGATATATATAAACCTGGTAATATCCTGTAAAGTAAATAAGTACAATACTAAGGTAGTTGGAAAGTTTGCAATTCAGAATAGATATATATAAACCTGGTAATATTCTGAAAAGCAAACAAGTACAATACTAAAGTAAAAGGAAAGTCTGTTATTACAGTATAGATATATAAAACCCGGTTATATCCTGTAAAACAAGCAAGTACATACTAAAATAGGAATAGCTGCAATATATGATAGATATATAAACCCGGTTATATCATATAAAGCACATATATCCCTATAAAAGTAAAAAAACTGTGAAATAAGGGACATATATTAACCTGGTAAATCTCTTATAAGCAGAAATATATAGATATATAAAATAGGTAAAAGTAACTGTTGTATGAGAAAAAAATATATAAACCTGGTATTTTCTCATATAACAGAACTAATACCATATAATTTAAAATTGCATGCAAAAAATTAAAAAAAATTAAAAAAAATTGAAAAAATGGCAAAAAAAGACTTGAAAAGTGCCAAAATTTTTAAAAAATCACGTTTTCAGGTCTATTTGCCATGCATAAAATTAATTCAAAGAGCTAAGGCTATTCATATAAATAGAATAAGTTTGTTCACCAATAGCAGTAGAATAATTTTTCATACGATTATCTTCACAATATATGTCAATGTTCTCACCATTAAGACTAATAGTAGCAGAACCCATATACGTTTTTTCATGAGTTTTACCAAACAATTTAGATTGCACAGGATGAAGCATAAATACCTCATAATGATGCAAATCTACAGGTTTTATGGAAAACTGCATAATTAAACATCCTTTCAAATAAAATTAAAGTTTAAAATCTAAGCATAGTATATGCAAAAATCAAAACAATACTCATCAATTATAACACAATTAACATAAAAAGTAAACAAAAATATAAAAATTATATTATATATAAACAAATAAGTTAATTGACAATATAAAATAAATATATTAATATAATCATGCCGACTTGCTAAGAGGCAGGAAGGAGGTTCATTTATAAAATGAAAGACTTTTTAGAGTTGCTAAAACTTATAGTAATTTACTACATAGTAAAACATTTAAGTAATTAGCAAAAGAAAAAGACTAGGAAAAATGTTTTGACAGACATTCCTAGTCTTTTTTAGGTTCATTTTTTGAAAGACTTACTTGCAATTGCTAAATATATATTAGCACATATTTTAAAATATGTCAAACCATTGATCCAAAAAACACATACAAAAAATAAAAAATGCAAACGACAAAAATAAAAAAAGAAACAACAAAAAATATAAAAAAGTATCGAAAAAAAACGAAAAAAGAAGATTAAACAAAAACGTCGAAAAGCAGCAATCCCTAACGAAAAAAGCAAAAAAAAGACGAAAATGTAACACAAAAATAAAACAAATGTAAAAAAAGAGGTTTTAGAAAACAAACCGCCAATTTCCGTAACTTTTAAATAAATAAAATAGATGTAACATAAAAAAACACAGATTGAAAATAGAACAAAAAAAATAATATAATAAATATATATTACTTGTAGAAAAAAGGAGAGAAAAACATGAAAAGAAAAAGCGAAAGCAGACAAGAAAGAAAAATGATAATAGGAGCAGTAGCAATGTTGATAATAGCAACATTACTATTTGGGTTAGCAACAGAACCAGGAATGAATTTAATGCAAAAGGTAAAAAATGCAGTAATGCCAAAAACAAGCATTACTATTTCTGCTGCAAACAATGAAACACTAAAAAACAAAATCACAGAAGCAAAACTAGTAGCAGGATACAACCATTTTATAGCATTAACAGCAGATGGAAAAGTATATGGATGGGGATATAATGGCTATGGACAACTAGGACTAAACAATACAACCAGTTACAAAGAGCCAACATATCTAGGTATAGACAACGCAATAGATGTAGCAGCAGGAGGAAACTATACAATTGTTCTAAAACAAGATGGAACATTATGGGCAACAGGAAACAATGAAAATGGTGAATTAGGAATAAACAACACAGCAACCCAAAAGACATTTGTACAAGTAGTAGATGAACAAGGAACCGGAAAACTAAGTAATATAAAATCAATATCAGCAGGAGCAAACACCACTTATGCCATAACAACAACAGGAGAAATGTATGGATGGGGATATAATGGCTATGGACAACTAGGAATTGGAGACACAGCAAACAGGATAAAACCAACAAAGAGCAATCTACAAAAAATAAAACAAATAGCAGCAAATGAATATTCAACAATAGCACTAACAGAAGATGGAGAAATATATGGAGCGGGATACAACACAGAAGGAGAGCTAGGATTAGGATACAATCAAGAAAAAGTATTAAAATGGGGGAAAGTAAAAGATCCAAATGGAAAAGATGACATATCAAATGCAACACAAATAGCAACAGGAAGATATCACATAGTAGTATTAACAAACAATGGAAAAGTATATTCAGCAGGATATAACAACGTATATCAATTAGCAGATGGAACAACAACATATAAAAATGTATTAGCACCAATGAAAGACAACTCAGACAATGAAATGACAAATATAAAAAATATATACGCATCAGGATATTGCTCATATGTATTAACAAATACCAACGAAGTATATGCAGTAGGATATAACAACTATGGACAACAATTCCAAAACAACACAGCAACTAACACAAAACTAACAAAAATAAAAACAGATGTAGAAATAACATCAATAGCAGTAACAACTTCACAAGAATATCAAGCAGCAGCGTATGTAGACACATTAGGAAGAATATACACAGTAGGATATAATGGAAATGGAGAGCTAGGAAATACAACAACAACATCATCAACAATTGCATATAATATAAGTGACGGAAAAATATTAACAGACGAATCACTAGTAAACATAGAACAAGGAACATCAAGTTACATCAATCCAAGATATGAATCAAAATTCACATTATTAAATAATGAAGTAACAATGAATTTAAAATATGAATCATTAGACACAAGTATAGCAACAGTAAGTGGAAATAAAATAACAGGAGTAGGAATAGGAACAACACATATAAGAATTTCAGATGACACAAACAAAGTATATGGAAGCATAAAAGTAAATGTAAATGTACAAGGAGGAATAGCACAACCAAAAGTAGTAGGAGGAGAAAACCACTTTGCAGTACTAAAATCAGACGGAACAGTATGGACTTATGGATATAATGGAAACGGACAACTAGGGCTAGGAGATACAACAAACAGAACAGAACCAACAAAAGTAAACATAGAAAATGTAATAGACATAACAGCAGGATATCAATATACAGCGATACTAAAAAATGACGGAACAGTATGGACAACCGGATATAGTGGATATGGAACATCAGGAATAGACGCAAAACCATCAAAAGAATTTAGACAAGTACCAAATCTAACAGATGTAATAGAAATCTCATCAGGACATAACACTATACATGCACTAAAAAAAGACGGAACAGTATGGTCATGGGGACTAAGTGACTATGGAGAATTTGGAAACAACACAGCATCTTCATCAGCAATAACAACACCATATAAAATGCTTAGAACAGAAAATATAATGCAAATATCATCTGGAGAAAGCCATATAGCAATGTTAGCAGCAGATGGAACAATATGGGGAGCAGGAAGAAACACAGAAGGGCAATTAGGACTAGTAGATACATCTAACAGAGTAATGCCACAACAAATGTTAAACACAGAAGGAACAGACAAATTAAGAGGAATAAAACAAGTAAGTTGTGGAATGTATAACACAGTATTAGTAACAGACAAAGGAGATACTTATGGAGTAGGATACAATTATTATGGAGGACTAGCAACAGGAAACACAACAGGAACAAGCAAACCAGTACCAATGCTAGAAGAAACAACAGGAAAACAATTAAAAAATATAAAAAATATAACATCAAATGCATATTTAACAATAGCAATAAAAAATGATGAAAAAGGAATATATGTAACAGGATATGCAAACAATGCACAAGATTTCACAAAAAATGTAACAACAAAAACAAAGTTTGTAAAAACACAAGAAGATAAAAAAATATTATCAGTAGGAATGACAAGAAGCGGAAGTACACAAACATCAGCACTAATAGATGAAACAGGAAAAATATGGACAGTAGGAAACAATGCTTATGGACAAATGGGAAATGGAACAACAGAAAGTTTAAGAAAACCATGGTGTATACAAGACAACAAAATAGATATAAGCAAAAACAATACAATAAATTTACAAGTACAAGGAGACAAAAAACAAATACAATATTCAGAAATACTAGGATTTAATGTATTAACAAATAATCCACTAACACCAAATGTAACATTCAGAACACTAGACAGTAATATAGCAACAGTAAGCAACACAGGAATTGTAACAGCACAAGGAACAGGAACAACATATATAGAACTAAAAGACGAACAAAAAGAAATAATAGCAAAAATAAAAATAAATGTAAATGGAAAAGGAAACGAGACAGCAGCAAAAATAGTAGGAGGAGCCTACCACTATGTAGCATTAAAAGGAAATGGAACAGTATGGTCATGGGGATATAACAAAAATGGAGAACTAGGAGTAGGAGACAACACAAACAAAACAAAACCAACACAAGCAATAGCAGAAGTAGAACAAAGTGATGGAAGCAAAGTAGACCAAAAAATAGAAGACGCAATAGACATAGCAGCAGGAGCAAACCACACATTAATATTAAGAAAAGATGGAACAGTCTGGGCAACAGGATATAATAATAAAGGACAATTAGGAGATGGAACAACAAAAACAACAAATAAATTCCATAAAGTAAAAGGCCCAAATGGAGAAGGATATCTACAAAATATAGTACAAATAGCAGCAGAAAACAATACATCACATGTATTAACAGCAGATGGAAGTGTATATTCTTTTGGATATAACTATTATGGACAATTTGGAAACAATACAAGAACAGACGAAAATGCAAATCCATATCCAGTAAAAATGCAAAAAGTAACAAATATAGTACAAATGACAGGAGGAGAAAACCATCTAATAATGTTAGATGCAGATGGAAGTATATGGACAACAGGATGGAACTCAAATGGACAACTTGGAAAAAACAACACAGTAGATAGTGTGCTTCCACAACAAATGATAGATGCAAAAGGAAATATTATATATGGAATAAAAGAAGTAGCAGCAGGAGCATATCACACATTAGCAATAAAAGAAGACAACACAGTATGGGGAACAGGATACAACAATTATGGACAAGTAGGAGATGGAACAAAAAAAGAGCAATATGTATTAACACAAATGAAAGAACAAGATGGAACAATAATAAAAGACGCAAAACATATAACAACATCATCATATTCAACAATAATAACAAGACAAAAAGACTCAAATGGAAAAGGTCAAGGAATGTATATAGTAGGATACAACAATTATGGACAATTATTTACAAAAGACCAAGTTTCAAAAGACTACATAACAAAAGTAGAAACAGACAAAGACATAATAACAGCATCAATAACAAAAAATTATGACAATCCAACAGGAGCAATAGCAGACCAAGATGGAATGGTATATACAGTAGGATATAATGGTCATGGGCAAATGGGAAATGAATTTATACAAAGCCTAATAACACCATGGTGCATAAGTAAAAAGAAAATAAATGTAGATAAAAATATAATAACAATGCAAAAAGCAGGGGAACAAAAACAAATAACATTTAATAGTACATTAGAATTCAATCTAATAAGAGATGATGTACCAAATAGTAAATACACATATAAATCAATAGACACAAATATTGCAACAGTAGATAATAATGGATTAGTAACAGCAAAAGCAATAGGAACAACTTATGTAAAAATAACAGATGAAAGCAACAATGTATCAGCAGCAATAAAAATAAATATAACAGGAGAAGGAAACTTAACATTTGCAAAAGTAATAGGAGGATCCAATCATTTTATAGCATTAAAAGGAAATGGAGAAGTATATACCTGGGGATATAATGCAAATGGAGAATTAGGATTAGGAGACAACCAAAAAAGAACAGAACCAACACAAGTAAAAGCAGAAATAACACTAGAAGATGGAACAACAAAAGAAGAAGAAATAACAGACGCAATAGATGTAGCAGCAGGAGCAAACCACACATTAATATTAAGAAAAGATGGAACAGTCTGGGCAACAGGATATAATAATAAAGGACAATTAGGAGATGGAACAACAACATCATCAAACAGATTCCATAAAGTAAAACTAAACAGTGAAGGGGACTATTTAGAAAACATAGTACAAATAACAGCAGAAAACAATACATCACACGTATTAACAGCAGATGGAAGTGTATATTCTTA
>OLRY01001470.1_pt1 | contig 21576 bp, 7 predicted proteins | sample 1672541 | NCBI WGS metagenome assembly OLRY01 (sample SAMEA3136697, study PRJEB25190) | human gut metagenome | biome: human gut; feature: human-associated habitat; material: faeces | place: Austria | collected 2013 | reverse complement strand
CGCGCCATCGAGGCCGCCGGCTCCATCGAGGCCGCCGGCACCACGCTTGACGAGATTCTGGCCGTGGCCGCCCTGATCGGCGCCGCCGGAACCCGCCGCGTGCGCGAACTGGGCCTGAACCCCAAGTACGGCGAAGCCAGCCCGATGCTCTCCGTCAAGGGCGCCACCCGCGCCCAGGTCGAGGCGCTGGTGGCCCGCGTCAACAACGCTCGCGGCCCGATCTCCATCGCCGTCACCAACTCCGACAACCACCACGTGCTGTCCGGCTACCCGGAAGACCTGGCCGCTTTCGCCCTCGAAGCCGAGCGCGAACACCAGCATCAGGCCAAGCTGCGCGAGCAGAAGCTCCACGGCGGCACCGTGTTCAACCCGACCCTCGAATACCTTGAGGTCACCCTGCCCTTCCACTCGCCGCTCATGACCGACGCCGTCGAACAGACCGTGGCCTGGGCCGGCGCCTGCGGCTTCGACCAGAAGCGCACCCGTGCACTCGCCGAGGAAGTGCTCCTGAACCACGTGGACTGGAACGCCCGCGTCAAGGCGCTGTTCGACGACGCCGACCCGTCCAAGCTGTGGATCGTGGACCTCGGCCCCGGCAACACGCTCGGCAAGCTGATCGGCAACGTGGTGCAGGGCACCGGCATCGGCGTGGTCGAAGCCACTACGCTGGCCGAGCGCTCCACGCTCTCCACGCTGGAAAGCGAGCCTGAGCGCACCCAGAACTGGAAGGCGTTCGCCCCGCGCGTCATCAACACCCCGGCCGGCGCCAAGCTGGTCACCAAGTTCTCCAAGCTCACCGGCAAGCCGCCGGTGCTGCTGCCCGGCATGACCCCCACCACCGTGGAACCGGAAATCGTGGCCGCAGCGGCCAACGCCGGCTACTGGGCCGAGCTCGCCGGCGGCGGCCAGGTGACCGCCGAAGTATTCGACCGCCACATCGCTGCCCTCGAAGACGAGCTGGAGGAAGGCCGCACGGTCGAATTCAACGCGATGTTCATGGACCGTTACCTGTGGAACCTGCAGTTCGGCTCCTCCCGCATCGTGCCCAAGAAGCGCGCATCCGGCGCGCCGATCGACGGCGTGGTCGTCTCCGCCGGCATCCCTGAGCTGGACGAAGCCGTGGAGCTCATCAAGAACCTGCAGGCTGACGGCCTACCGTACGTGAGCTTCAAGCCCGGCACCGTTGACCAGATTCGCCAGGTTGTGCGTATCGCCAAGGCCGTGGCCCCCACCACCATCATGGTTCAGGTTGAGGGCGGTGAAGCCGGCGGCCACCACAGCTGGGAAGCGCTGGATGACCTGCTTGCCGCCACCTACGCCGAAGTGCGCGCCTGCGACAACCTCGTGCTGGTCGCCGGCGGCGGCATCGGCACCCCTGAACGCGCTGCCGACTACATTTCCGGCCAGTGGGCCCACGCCTACGGCCTGCCCGACATGCCGGTCGACGGTGTGCTTATCGGCACCGCCGCGATGACCGCCAAGGAGGCTCACACCAGCCCCGAAGTCAAGCAGCTGCTCGTCAAGACGCCCGGCATTCCGGCCGACGCCAAGTCCGACGACGTGTTCGCCCCGCAGGCCGCCCACTGGGTGCCGTCCGGCAAGTCCGTCGGCGGCATGTCCTCCGGCCTGAGCCACCTGCACGCCGACATTTACGAGCTCGAGAACGACTCCGCTGAATGCGGCCGTCTGCTCGTGCGCGTCATGAAGCACCCCGAAGAGCTCGACTCCCGCCGCAAGGAAATCATCGAAGCCCTGAACAAAACCGCCAAGCCTTACTTCGGAGACCTGGCCTCCATGACCTACCTTGAGTGGGCGCAGCGCTTCGCCGAGCTCGCCTTCCCGTGGGTCGACCCGACTTACGCCGACCGCTTCCAGCACCTGCTGCAGCGCATCGAAGCCCGTGTGAACGACACGGACTCCGGCGAATTCACCTCCAAGCTGTTCGTCGCTGATGGCGTTTCTGTTGAAGAGGCAGCTGCCGCTGGCCTGCTGAACCACGACGACATTCTCGCCGATCCGGCCCCCGCACTCGAAAAGCTCGCACTGGCCTACCCGCAGACCGCCGAACTTAAGGTGGTTCCGGCCGACGTGGCTTGGTTCCCGGTGCTCGTGCGCGAATACCCCAAGCCCATGCCGTTCGTGCCCGTCATCGACAACGACCTGCTGCGTTGGTGGGGTCAGGACCAGCTCTGGCAGTCCGAAGACCAGCGCTACTCCGCCGATTCCGTGCGTGCCATCCCCGGCCCGATCTCCGTGGCCGGCATCACCACCATCGACGAGCCGATCGCCGACATCCTCGGCCGCTTCGAAACCGCCGCCATCAAGCGCGTGCAGGACGAACAGCAGGCCGCCGATGCCGCTGAGAACGACGATTTCGCCGCACTCGGCGAGGCCACCAGCGCCGAGGACTTCATCCGCAAGTCCCCGAACATCTCCTGGGTCGGCCACATCACCGACAACCCCGCCTACGGCACCGCCCTGGGCGACCAGTACTACGAGATCCGCGCGTTTGACGCCGCGGCCGGCAAGTACGATCTGGACATCCACCTCGACACCTACTGGGACAACGACCCGGACGGCGGCACCTCCAAGCACGCCGTGCGCGATATCGTCATCCCGCTCATCGTGGAAGGCACCGAGCCCGGCCGTGTGCCGGTCGTGGACCGCGAACGCCTGATTCCGGACGTCTACGCGATGCTCGCCGCCACCGCAGGCATCGGCAACACCGCCATCACCGGCGACAAGCTCACCGAGATGCCGCAGCTTGACGGCAAGACCTCTGACGAGCGTCCGTTTGCTACCGCCACCGCCGCCTACACCCTCTCCGCCAACCTCGGCTTCGACCACGAAGCGGCCACCGGCGCCGCTCTGCCGACGACCCTGCAGCCCAGCCGCATCGCTCCCGATGCGCTGGTCGGCCCGGCCTGGCCGGCGATTTACACGGCGCTCGGCTCCGTGTACGTCAAGGGCTACCCGGTGATTGAAGGCCTGCTCAACGCCGTCCACCTCGACCACCTCATCGAACTTGAGGTGAACGAGGAGGACCTGCTTAAGCACACCGGTGAAACCATCACCCTGAAGTCTTGGGCTGAGGATTACTTCGAGTCCGCCTCCGGCCGCGTGGTCACCATCCACGTGACCCACACCGCTGCCGACGGCACGCTGCTTGCCCGCGAAACCGAGCGTTTCGCGATCCGCGGCCGCGTCTACTCCGATGCTTTGCCGGCAGACGCCCCCGAGTTCGGCGACGCCGAGCACGAGGAGATCGCGCCCACGCCGCGCCGTCTGCTGCGCCGCGTGAAGGTCGTCGCCCCACACGACATGACCGCCTTCGCCCGCACTTCCGGCGACTTCAACCCGATCCACACCTCCACTCGTGGCGCTCGCATCTCCGGTTTGGCCGCTCCGCTTGTGCACGGCATGTGGCTGTCCGCCACCGCCCAGCACGCCGTGCAGGCGCTGGACGAGAAGGATGCCCACTACGAGATTGCCGGCTGGACCTACAACATGTACGGCATGGTTCAGCTTGACGACACCGTCGAAATCTCCGTCGAGCGCGTCGGCAAGGTGCGCCACGGCGGCATGACCCTCGAAGTCACCTGCCGTATCGACGGCCAGCTCGTCTCCCGCGGCACCGCACTGGTCCGCGCACCGCGCGCCGCCTTCGTCTACCCCGGCCAGGGCATCCAGAAGCAGGGCATGGTTCTGGACGAGCGTGCCAAGTCCGCCGCCGCCCGCGACGTGTGGGAGCGCGCCGACAAGCTCACCCGCTCCAAGCTCGGCTTCTCGATCCTGGGCCTCGTGCGCGATAACCCGAAGGAGCTCACCGCCAACGGCGTGACCTACCGTCACCCCGAAGGCCTGCTCAACCTGACGCAGTTCACGCAGGTGGCGCTCGCGACGGTTGCTTTTGCCCAGACCGCCCGTCTGCGCGAAGCCGGCGCCGATATCTGGCCTGCATACTTCGCTGGCCACTCGCTCGGCGAATACAACGCGTTGTCCGCGTTCGCCGACGTGATTCCGCTGGAAACCGTGCTGGAGCTCGTGTTCCACCGTGGTTCCACCATGCACCACCTCATCGAGCGTGACGCACAGGGTCGCTCCAACTACCGCATGGGTGCCCTGCGCCCGAACCAGTTCGGTGTGGACGACGCGCACGTCAAGGAATACGTGGAATCCGTGGCCAAGGCGTCCGGCGAATTCCTGGAGATCGTGAACTACAACCTCGCCGGCCAGCAGTACGCCATCGCCGGTACGATCGCCGGACTCAAGGCTCTGAAGGCCGATTCCGCCCGCCGCGTGGCCGCATTCGGTGGCAAGCCCGCGTTCATGCTGGTGCCCGGCATCGATGTGCCGTTCCACTCCACACTGCTGCGCAAGGGCGTGCCGGAATTCCGCGACAAGCTCGACGCGCTGCTTCCCGCTTACATCGACTACCGTGGCCGTCTGGTGGACCGCTACATCCCGAACCTGGTGGCCACCCCGTTCGAGATGACCAAGGAATTCGCCGCCAAGATCCTCGAAGTCGTGCCGTCCGAGCGTATCAAGGCCGCGCTCGACGACCCGGCCGTGTGGGATTCCTACGCCGATGACGACCAGAAGCTCGGCCGTCTGCTCTTGACCGAACTGCTCTCCTGGCAGTTCGCCTCCCCGGTGCGTTGGATTGAAACCCAGGCGCTGCTCTTCGGTCAGCGCGAACAGGGCGGCCTCGGCGTGGAAGAATACGTCGAAGTCGGCCTCGGCAACGCCCCGACCCTGGCCAACCTCGGTGCCAAGACCCTGCATCTGCCCGAGTTCGCCGGCAACGATACGGTCGTCTACAACGTCGGCCGCGATGAAGGCCGCGTCTACATGACCGACACCGATTCGCTGGTTCCCGACGATGAGCCGGAAGAGGCTGCGGCCTCGGCCCCGGTCGAAACCGCTCCTGCCGGTGGTTCCGCCGTTGCCGAGCTCGGTTCCGGTGCCGCTCCGGCAAATGCCGTGACTGAGGCTGCTCAGACAACGGATGGCTCCGTCGCCGGACAGTCCACTGGACTGTCCGACTCCTCGCGCGGCCTGCAATCAGGGCAGGCCGCGGCCGGCGCGCCGTCCGGTGCCGCCGTCGCCGACCTGCCCTTCAAGGCTTCCGATGCCATCGGCGTGCTCATGGCCTACTCCGCCAAGGTGCGCATCGACCAGATCGGCAGCAACGACACCACCGACACCCTGACTAACGGTGTCTCTTCTCGCCGCAACCAGCTGCTCATGGACATCAGTTCCGAGCTGGGAGTCGCCAGCGTGGACGGTGCTGCTGAAGCGACGCTCGACAAGCTCGCCCAAATCGTCAACAAGGCCGCCCCGAACTACAAGCCGTTCGGTGCCGTGCTATCCGAGGCGCTGCGCGACCGCCTGCGCTCGCTGTTCGGTGCCGCCGGCGTCAAGCAGCAGTACATCCGCGACCGCGTGACCAACGTATGGCAGCTCGGTGAAGGTTGGGTGGCCAGCGTGCTCGCCACACTGCTGCTCGACACTCGCGAGGGTGCCAGCTCCCGTGGCGGCGACCTGGCCAAGCTGCCCACCGCCGCCGTGCAGAACAAGCCGGAAGCCGACAAGCTGATTGATGCGGCCGTTGAGGTCGTCGCCCAGCTCAAGGGTGTTGCCGTGGCCCTGCCGTCCGCCGGTGGTGCCGCTGGTGGCGCTGTGGTCGATTCCGCCGCGCTCGACGCCTTCGCCGAGAAGGTCACCGGTTCCAACGGCGTGCTCGCCGCCACCGCCCGCTTCGTGCTGAACGAGCTCGGCGTGGCCGCTCCGGCTCCGGAAGAATCCGAGGACGAGAACGCCGCCGTCGTGGCCGCGGTTGAAGCCGAACTTGGCTCCGACTGGCCCAAGCAGGTCGCTCCGCGCTTCGACGCCAACAAGGCCATCCTCTTCGATGATCGGTGGGCCTCCGCCCGTGAAGACCTCGCCCGCGCCTACTACGACAACGATCCCGCCGCCTTGAACGGCAGCTTCATCGGCCTTGGCAAGACCATCGCCGCCGAAGCCCAGTGGTTCGCCAACGAGTCGGAGAGCGAAGAACTCAAGGCCGCCTTCCAGAAGGCCGGCTCCGAGGCCCTCGAACAGGTTGCGTCCAACAAGAACGCCTCCCGTTACGCGAATGATATCGCCATCGTCACCGGCGTGAGCCCGAACTCGATTGCCGCTCAGGTGGTCGAAGGCCTGCTCGCAGGCGGTGCCACTGTGGTGGCCACCTCGCACAGCTTCAAGCCGTCCATTAAGGCTTGGGCTAAGCAGGCCTACCGCGAGCACGCTACCGGCAACGCCAAGCTGTGGCTGGTTCCGGCCAACCTCTCCAGCTACCGCGACGTCGACGCACTGGTCGACTGGGTGGGCCACGAGCAGAAGAAGACCTCCGGTGCTACCACCACGATTCTGAAGCCCGCGTGGGAGCCGACCCTGTTCTTCCCGTTCGCCGCTCCGCCGGTCCATGGCACGCTCGCCGACTCCGGCGACCTGTTCGAATCGCAGGCCCGACTGATGCTGTGGGGCGTGGAACGCGCCATCGCCGGCTTCAGCCACATCGGTGCCGACACCAACGTGCAGCACAAGCTCCACGTGGTGCTGCCCGGTTCCCCGAACCGCGGCGTATTCGGCGGCGACGGTGCCTACGGCGAAGTCAAGAGCGCCTTTGACGCCATCGTCAACCGTGCCCGCGCTGAAAAGGTGTGGTCGAGCCGCGTCACCTTCGCTCACCCGAAGATCGGCTGGGTGCGTGGCACCGGCCTGATGGTCGGTAACGACCCGCTGGTCGCCGTCGTTGAGCGTCACGGCATCCGCACCTACTCCACCGCACAGATTGCGGCCAAGCTGCTCGACCTGTGCACTGCCGAATCGCGCGAGCAGGCCCTCAAGGCCCCGCTCGATGTGGACCTGACCGGTGGCCTCGGCTCCGAGCCCATCGACATCAAGGCCCTGCGTGCGGAGGCCATGGCCGACGCCGAGAAGGAAGCTGCTGCGGCCTCGTCTCAGGAAACGGATGGCTCCGTCGCCGGACGGTCCACTGGACTGTCCGACTCCTCGCGTGGGCAGCAAATCAAGGCGCTGCCCACACCGATCGTCACCAAGCAGGCTCCGGTCGACTTGAACGATTGGACCAACGTCACTGCCAAGCCGGAAGACGAAATCGTCATCGTTTCCGTCGGTGAGCTGGGCCCGTGGGGCTCCGGTCGTACGCGCGCCCAGGCCGAGCTCGGCATCCACTCGGACGGCACCGTCGACCTCAGCGCCGGCGCAGTGCTCGAACTCGCGTGGAACATGGGCCTGCTGACTTGGGCCGACAGCCCGAAGCCCGGCTGGTACGACACCGACGGCAACCTCGTGCCCGAAGAGGACATCGCCGAGCGCTACCACGACGAGGTCGTGGCCCGCTCCGGCATCCGCCCGTTCGAGGAAGGCATGGGCAACGACTACAAGGACGGTGCTGACGAAGAGGAAGCCGAGGTCTTCCTCGACCACGACGTCACCTTCTCTGTGCCCACCCGCGAAGTCGCCGCCGAATACGTCAAGTTGGACGAGGCTCACACCACCATCGCCCCGGATGAGGAATCCGGCGAATGGAACGTGACCCGCCACGCCGGCTCGATGATCCGCGTGCCGCGCCGCGCCACCATGACCCGCACAGTCGGCGGCCAGGTCCCGAAGGGCTTCGACCCGACCCGATGGGGCATTCCCGCCTCGATGGTCGGCGACGTCGACAAGATCGCCCTGTGGAACATCGTCACCACTGTGGACGCCTACCTGGGCGCCGGCTTCACCCCGGCCGAAATCCTCGAGTCCATCCACCCCTCGCTGGTGGCTTCGACCCAGGGCACCGGCTTCGGTGGCATGATGTCGATGCGCAAGCTGTACCTCGACCGCTTCCTCAACCACGAGATCCCGACCGACATCCTGCAGGAAGCCCTGCCGAACGTGGTCGCGGCTCATGTGATGCAGTCCTACATCGGCGGCTACGGCAACATGATTCAGCCGGTCTCCGCCTGCGCCACCGCAGCCGTCTCCCTTGAAGAGGGCGTCGACAAGATCGCCCTCGGCAAGGCCGACTTCGTGGTCACCGGTGCGATCGACGACATCGGCGTGGAATCCGTGATCGGTTTCGGCAACATGAACGCCACCGCCAACTCGGAGGAAATGTATGGCAAGGGTATCGACGCGCGCTTCTTCAGCCGCGCGAACGATCGTCGCCGTGGCGGCTTCCTGGAATCCCAGGGCGGCGGCACGATCCTCGTGACCCGCGGTGACATCGCCGAAAAGCTCGGCCTGCCGGTTGCGGCCGTGGTCGGCTTCATCCACTCCTACGCGGATGGTGCTCACACCTCGATCCCGGCTCCGGGCCTCGGTGCCCTGGCTGCCGGCCTCGGTGGCAAGGACTCCAAGCTCGTGCACGACCTGGCTAAGCTCGGCGTCTCAGCCGACGACATCGCCGTGGTCTCCAAGCACGACACGTCCACCAACGCCAACGACCCGAACGAATCCGAGCTGCACAACACGCTGGCCCACGCCATCGGCCGCACCGACGGCAACCCGCTGTTCGTGATCTCGCAGAAGACGCTTACCGGCCACGCCAAGGGTGGTGCCTGCATCTTCCAGGTCAACGGTCTGACGCAGCTGTTCAAGTCCGGCGTGATCCCGGCGAACGCGGCGCTCGACTGCGTGGATCCGAAGCTCCAGCGCGACGACCACATGGTCTGGGTTAGGAAGCCCCTGCGCATCGGCGGTGGTGAGGACGAGTTCGGTCGCGAGACCGCTGGTCGCCCGGTCAAGGCCGGTCTGGCCACCTCGCTCGGCTTCGGACATGTTTCCGGCTTCGTGGCTCTGGTCCATCCGGGTGCCTTCGAGGCGGCCGTGGCCAAGGCCGATGGTGAGGCCGCACTGGAAGCTTGGCGTGAGCGTGCCAACGCCCGCCTGGCTGCCGGCCAGCGTCACCTTGAGGAAGGCATGATGGGTCGCGCCGCGCTCTACGAGCCGATCGACAACCGTCGCTTCCGCGAGGATCACCGTGGCTACGACCACCACGAGGTCGAAAAGGCGATGCTCCTCAACCCGGACGCCCGCCTCGGTGCCGACGGCTACTACGAGGCCTGATATTCTCTGGCTCCCCCCGGTCGGTGAATGCCGGCTGAGGGGAGTGTCTCGCGATTAGGGTCGGGAAGAACGTCATTTACGGTGTTCTTCCCGACCCTATTGTTTTTTGACGCTATTGCTGTTTTCGTGGATGTCGGTTCGTCGTCTCTTACTCCCGCAACGGTTCAACAACGAACCACCACCCACGAAAACAGCAATAGCGCCTTCGATATACAGTCGAAACCGGGTCAAGTAGGATAGATGCGTGATTTTTGGGCAGGCTATCGCTGGGAGCGGGGCCGGACCCAGGATTGCTTGATGCGCAGCTGGCATTCAAGCTGGGGTGACTGCTCGCTCAGTGGCGGCGGCTGAACCTTCTCGACCGGGTATCCGGCACGAGGAAAGGGATCGGGTGCCTCGCCTTCGATGAGCGAGACCAGCTTACCGACTGCCCAGTAGCCCATCTCGTAATGCGGCAGTTCCACAGTGGAAAGCGGCGGATCCAGCGCTTCGGCCACAACCTGGTGGTTGTCGACGCCAACCACCGCGATATCTTTGCCGATAATCAGCCCGCGACGGGTGGCCTCGGTGTAGATGGCCCAAGCGCGGGTGTCGTTGAAGCAGAAGAAGCCGTCGACATCCGGGTGCTTGTCGAAGAACGCGGGCATGCGGGCGGCGTCTTGCGCGCCCTCAATCATGCGGCCGGCAAACGGCGTGGTGGCCACTTCGTCGCTGAGGAATCCGATGGTGCGGGTACTGCTGGTGCGCAGCCCGCTGGCCAGACGGTTGGTCAGGTAACCGAGTTCGGCGGCGATGTCGCGGACTCGCTCGGCGACATCGGGGCTGACGCGGCCGATATCGCGGTTGTTGAGCACCAGAGAGACGGTGGAGATGGAAACGCCGGCGCGGTTGGCGATTTGCTTCATCGTGACCACGGTTCTACCTCCTTGCTGGCTTCATTGGCTGGTTGTGGTTGGTTGTTGTGAAGTTATCCTTCATTGGATCATTGTGTTAACCGCGTTAAAAAGTCAAACGTTTGACGTCAATCGATTTACGTATTGGAGTGTCGGGCGGAATATCGACATTTTACGCCGTGTCCACCGTTAGTCAACAGTTTGACTTGGTGTTGACTTTCAGGATTCGGCTTGCGGAGCGGCCGAGGGTTTCCGTTTGTGGATGCCGCGTTCCGTGTGAACCTCGTTATTCTGGATGTGTTGTCAACGTGTTGAATGGCTGATAATAGGTGCTATGGGCACATTTGGTTTAGGTCATGACGTGGTTGACGTCGCCGCATTCGCCGAGCAGCTGTCTGAACCCGGCTCGCGCATGCGCTCGCTGTTTTCCGTTCGTGAGGTACGTCAGGCGGCGGATCGTGCACGGCTGAAGAACGATGACGAGGCCGTGCATCTGTCCGCCAAGTGGGCAGGCAAGGAGGCGTTCCTCAAAGCGTGGTGCGATTATCTTGGCGATGCCCCCTATCCGTTCACGCTTGATAATTTCCCGTGGCCTGAAATCGAGATCTTGGATGATTCCCGTGGTGTGCCGCATGTGTCTCTGGGTAAGGGGACGGCGTCAGTCTTCCAAACTGATTACGCGAATTCGGCTGCAGGCGCTCGCTATTCCTCTGCTTATTCCCCTGCTTCCGATAACGGGCCTTATGCAGTGATGCAGGAGCGGCGGAATGCGCGTTCGGCGCAGCGCTCGGCTTTCGGTGCGGGGTCGATGCCGCATATCCATATTTCCCTGAGCCACGATGGTCCGATTGCCTCCGCGGTGGTGACGATTTCTGTGGAATAGCGCCGGTGGCTCGGCGAGTCTTGGGTTGCGATTGTCGAACCGGTTTGATGTTTTGTAATACAAAGCGTCAAACGATTGACGCGGGCAACGGATAGAGACAAAGGAGTTTCCGGTGGCTCAAAGCAACCAGTCGGCACAGGCAGTGGAATCGGTCGAGAAGACCGAGGTGGCGAAGAAGGCTGCCAAGACAGCATCAACCCGAGCGGCCAAAACCGCTACGACTTCCACGGCAACCAAGACAACCGCAACCAAGCGCACGACGTCTCGTACGGCCAGAACCACAGCGACTAAGGCGACGACTGCCGTCCGTTCGGCCCGTACCTCCAAGGCAGCGGCGACCAAGTCCGCAACCGCCAAGCGTCCCGCTTCGAGCGCCGTGTTCAACGCTCGCCTTGCTGCTCATCAAGACGAACTCGAACAGCTCTTCATGAGCCTATATAACGATCACGACGCCTTCGACGCACTCGTCGCAAGCATGGCCGCAGCCTACGCTGACCGTCCCGCCGATTTGAAGCGTCTCGACAAAACCCGCGAGCAGGACCCGGGCTGGTACAAGCGCGGCGATATGTTCGGCATGACCATGTACACCGACCTGTTCGCCGGCGACCTCAAGAAACTTGCCGACAAGATTCCGTACTTGAAGGAGCAGAAGCTCACCTACCTGCACTTGATGCCGCTGCTTGACATGCCGCACCCGAACAACGACGGTGGCTATGCGGTCCAGGACTTCGACACCGTGGACCCGAAGCTCGGCACCAACGAAGACCTCGCCGCGCTGGCCAAGAAGCTGCGCCGCGCCGGCATCAGTCTGTGCATCGACTTCGTGATGAACCACACCGCCTCCACCCACCGCTGGGCCAAGGCAGCCGAAGCCGGCGATCCCGAGTATCAGGACTATTACTTCTGCTACCCGGACCGCACCATCCCCGACCGCTACGACCGGGATGTGCCGCAGGTCTTCCCGAACACCGCGCCCGGCAACTTCACTTGGAATGAGAAGATGAACAAGTGGGTGATGACCCAGTTCTACCCGTTCCAGTGGGACCTCAACTACCGCAACCCGAAGGTGCTCGTAGCCATGATGGGCAGCGTGATGCGCCTGGCCAACCTCGGTGTCGAGGTGTTCCGCATCGACGCCGTGCCGTACATCTGGAAGCAGCTTGGCACCAATTGCCGCAACCTGCCGCAGGTCCACACCATCGTGCGCATGCTGCGCATCATTTTGGAATGCGTCTGCCCGGCCGTGGTGCTTAAGGGCGAGGTGGTCATGGCCCCCAAGGAGCTCGCCGCCTACTTCGGTACGCCCGAGGCCCCCGAGTGCCACATGCTGTACAACGTCTCCATCATGGTCAACCTGTGGAGCGCGCTCGCCAGCCGCGACGTGCGTCTGCTCAAGAACCAGATCGACAAGCTCAACTCGCTGCCCGAAAACTGCTGGTTCGTGAATTATTTGCGCTGCCATGACGACATCGGCTGGGGCTTGGACGAAGACGTGGAGCGTTACCTCGACATCGACCCGCTCAAGCACAAGGAATTCCTGTACCACTTCTACGAGGGCGCAACCCCCGGCAGCTGGTCGATGGGCGAACTCTACAACTACGACGAAGCCACGCGCGACGCCCGCAGTTGCGGCACCACCGCCAGCCTGTGCGGCATCGAAAAGGCCATCATCACGCACGACAAGCCACTGCTAGAGACCTCGGTGGATCGCGACCTCATGATGCACCACGCCATGAGCTTCCTGCGCGGTTTCCCGATGCTCAACTGCGGCGACGAAATCGCCCAGCTCAACGGCTGGGATTACAAGGAAGACCCGGATCGCGTGGAAGACAGCCGCAATCTGCACCGTAGTAAGTTCGACTGGACCAAGGCCGCTCTGCGCAAGAAGTCCGGTACGTTGCAGAACCAGCTGTGGAAGGGCATGGAGGATTTGCGCGCGATGCGCAACGATCCCTGCTTCGCGCCTGACGCTTGGGTGTCCACGTGGGATACGTTCAACGATTCGGTGCTCGCTGTGATTCGTCAGCACGAAGGCAAGACGCTGGTCGGCCTGTTCAACTTCTCGCCCGACCCGCAGCACGCCCACCTCAACGCCTGCAACGGCATTCTGAACGCGATGGACGCCGACCTCCAACCATACGAGTCCCAGCTCATCCATTTGTGATTTCGACGGTTTCTAGCTCCCCTCTTTGAGGGGAGCTGTCGCCGTAGGCGACTGAGGGGAGTCCTCGGCAAAGCCGCAATCCATCAACTAGATTGGCTGGTCCTGCTGCAGCCACACGCGTTTGCCATCCCCGAAGAAATATGTATAATAACTCAAGTCGCCAAAAGCGACGCTTAACGCGGATGTAGCTCAATGGTAGAGCCTCAGTCTTCCAAACTGATTACGCGGGTTCGATTCCCGTCATCCGCTCCACTATATAGGTTTGTGGCTAGGGTACTACCCACAACATTGCCCGTAACACCACCGCCCGCAACAGAACACGGCCTTGGTGAGTCGTATGTTTGCGTTCACAGAAATTGCATGTAGTATGTCTCCGTGTATGCGTAGCGGTATGTGATACTGCACACATGCGGAGCAGTGGCATACTGACGGTCGTCAGTAACTCCGGCCCCCGCGCAGCGGCGGCAAATCCGCCTCAGTTCCCAGATGGTGGGACCGGCACGCCCCGTCGAGAAGAAAAGTGCGTTATCGCAGGGTGGATGACGAGGGTGCCACTTTTCAAAAATTCCAAGGTTCTTTTCAGTGTCAGGTAAAAAATTCCCTCTACCCGGGTGTACGCATTCGTGCTTTTTGCTTAATACCGTAACGCCGGGTTTTGGCGTACGTGATCGTAAGAGACAGGCAAGGTTATGAAGAGAATTGCAGAATGGTTCGCAGCGGTAGGGGCCGCGGCGGGCAGGAAAGGCAAACGGTTAGTGGCGATCGTTGCCGCCGTGGCGATGCTCGGTGGCGTCGCCGGTGTGAGCGCGACCGCCATGGCCGACGACCAGTCTGCGGCCGATACCCAGCAGACCACTGCCACTACCGAGACCGAAACTCCGGCAGATACCGCCGATGGTACAGGTGCGACTGCGGGTACTGATGGCACGACCGGCACCGATGCCGCTGCCGGTGCCGAGAATCAGAAGGATTCGGCCAATGGCGATGCCGCTGCCACTCAGTCCGGTGACGCTGCGGCCGACGCCAATGCCGACGCCTCCGCTTCGGAGCTTGCCAAGCAGGCTGCTCCGGCTCCGGCGTGTGTGGATGCCGTGGCAGCGGCGTCTCCGTGCATTCTCGATAATGTGCCGAGCACGAATGGCAGTATCAAGGTCAACCTGTTCGATTACAACACCAACGACAGGAACGACAACATCAATTACGCGTCCGGCAGTGACATGCGTCCGTTCAGGTTTGGCCCTACTGATTCGCCGGACAGTCATAGTCTGAACGCTTGGACCGGCAATAACGGTGGCCTGTATCAGGGCATCGTCTCCTCGGAATTGACGGGGGACGGATATCCGCAGTTGGCGAGTGGATCGACGTCGCTCGGTTACCTGTTCGGCGGGGAGAACAATGTCAATGGCTTGGCCGATACCGATAGTCACATGGATGTCGATGGCCTGTTCCAGAAGAATGATGAGGGCTATTACACGTACAACAGCGCGGACAACTACGCGCAGTACGACAGCAAGGACAACAAGTTCCGTTTGTATAATGTCGGGCGTTTCGACGGCGGCCTGCCGAACAGTGCCGGTGCGTTCATGCCGTTCAATTCATTGAGCAATAACACGGGTAATTACGATGGCACTAATGGTTATGGACTGAACGAGCCCGCTAACTACTACTTCGGTATGACCGTTTCCACGCAGTTCATGATGCCGAAGGATGGCAAGGTCAACAACAACGACATGGTCTTCGAGTTCGAGGGCGATGACGATGTGTGGGTGTACCTCGACGGCAAGCTGGCGCTCGATCTGGGCGGCATCCACAACAACTACGGCGGTTCCATCAACTTCGCGACCGGCGAGATCACGTACAGTGATGGTGCGCTGCCGGGCGCTCATGCCAGCAGCAGTCCCAAGAATCTGAGTCAGGTGCTGGGCGAGGGCTGGAATAAGGCCTACCAGAACCACACGTTGAAGATGTTCTACCTCGAACGTGGTGCGGGCAGCTCGAACTGCAAGGTCAGGTTCAACCTGCCGACCATCGACTCCGGCCAGATTCAAATCGGCAAGGAGACCGAGGGCGATGTTTCTGCAGATACCGAGTTCAAGTTCAACGCCAACGTCAACTACGACGGCGAGGGCGACGACTACGAGCTGTACACCGGCGATTACGACGTGTACGACACCGTCATCAGCACCAAGGTCGGTGAAACCCAGACCGCGATCGACGGTGTGATCACGCTCAAGGCCGGCCAGTATGCCGTGCTCAAGGGCAGTGATGAGAAGAAGATTGCTGAGTCCTCGAAGTATTATGTGAAGGAACTCGACGTTGCTCAGGATAAGTATGCGGTGAGCGCCAACGGCGGTCAGGTCAAGGTGACGCAGGAGGAGGATTCTGCGACCACGACGGAGGTCGCGGTCAGTGATGTGCCGCGTACTACGGTGACGAACACGGTCGTCACGGCGCCCGAGCACCGCAAGTACATCAAGGCGAACAATGATGGCACCTATGACCTGTCACTGAACGTGACCGGCACGCAGTCCAGCTCGTCGCAGACGACCGTGTCCCCGGCCGACATCGTCGTGGTGTTCGACACCTCCGATTCCATGAGCAACAGGATGGGTAGCCAAACTCGTCTTCAGGTTGCGAAAGCTGCCGTCAACAGCATGGCGAAACAGTTGCTGACGGCGGAGAATGAGGCTGCCGGCAAGGATAAGAATATCCAGATGGCATTGGTCTCCTTCTCGACGACGGCGGGCACGGTGTCGAACTTCACTGACACCGCAGCGGACATAACCGATGCTGTCAAGAGTCTGAAGGCCGGTGGTGGTACGAATTGGGAGGCCGCGCTTAAAGCCGCCAATGCCAAGCTGGATTCCGGTCGTCAGAACGCGAAGAAGTACATCGTGTTCATGTCTGACGGCGACCCGACGTACCGTGTGTCCTCGTATGACGGATGCCAGCAACGTGTTTGGGGTGTCTTGGGTCCGTATTGGGCAAATCGTCCGAAATATACTAATCAGGTTTCATGCGTGGCCAATGGCCGCTGGTGGCGTTGGGTCGCCGATCCGGATGATGTCTATACCTCTGGTGTGCATGGCCAAGGTGACGGGGATGATTACGGTTTCAACTATGCTGCTGCTGTTGCCGAGGCTTATAAGCGTGGCGATGCGACATTGTTCTCGGTTGGCGTGTCCTCCGATCCGGACAAGATGAATAGTTTCGCCCAGCAGACGAAGGGCACCTATTTCAGCGCCGAGGACGAGGAGGGCCTGAACAAGGCGTTTAACGCGATCATCGGGCAGATCGAGAAGCATTCTTCGTACAAGAACGTGTCCATCACCGATACGCTGTCGGACTACGCGGAGTTCGCTAGTGCTAACTTTGGCTCGAATGATGTGACGGTGACTGCATCTAAAGGCGGTAATAGTGTCGATCTCAACAAGAGCGATTACATGGTTACCGTTTCGGGCAAGACGGTGAAGGTCACGTTCGCGGACGGCTATGAGCTTCAGGATGGTGTGACGTATACGGTCACATTCAAGGTCAGGCCGACGCAGAAGGCCTACAACGATTACGCTGCAGCCAAGCAGGCCGATAGTGGTTCGACCGGTTACGGACAGGTGACAGGCGATCCCGGCACCGATGTGCCGGATGTCAAGCCGGGCGAAGAGACTTCCTCCGGCAAGCCTGGCTTCCATTCGAACGCGGATCACGAGGCGAAGCTGACGTATACCGCGGTCAATCAGGTCGGCGACCATAAGACCGAGACCCTGGGTTCCGTGGAGTATGATCACCCCGTCCTGCGGGTGAAGACCGGCAAGATCCAGGTGACCAAGAACTGGGATCCGGCCGGTTCCGCGCCGACGGATGATACGAAGGTTACGGTCAACGTCTACAAGGGCACGGATAATAAGGGCGTTCATGTCGGCACGCTTGAACTCGGCAAGTCCGACACCCCCGCCGACAACTGGACTGGTTCCTTGGGAACTTGGCCCCAGGCACCTATTTCGTGGAAGAGGCCAATGTAGACGGTTACACGGCGTCCTACAGCCAGAGTCAGACGGTGAACATCACCGCTGCCGATTTGTGGACGGCCGCGCCGAACATGACGAAGTTCGACAATGTCAAGACGTATGGCGTGGCTATCACGAACACGTTGAACCGCGTCGATCTTGACGTCAATGCGAACGTCAAGGTGCACAAGACCGTGCAGGGTGCTGTCGCGTCCAGGGACTTCACGTTCAACCTGACCTGCGCCACGGGTAACGCCGCGTGCGAGGATGGCGTGACCTGGCCGAAGGACAGCAACGACTCGTTGACTGCCACCGTGTCCAAGGACGCTTTGCAGACCATTGACACCCCGGCGGACGCCGAGTTCCCCAAGGGTTCGACGTTGCAGCTCAAGGCCCCGACCGGTACGGATCAGGCCGTCTACGAGTTCAGGGTTTCCGAGAATCAGTCTGGCAAGTCCGCGGGCTGGAAGTACGACACGGATGTGGTGACCGTCAGGGTCACGGTGAGCAAGAAAGCCGACGGCTCCGGCTATGAGACCAAGGTCGAGTACGTGTACGCCGGCGGTGATTCCGACAAGACGGACAATCCCACGTCGGCCGACTTCACCAACACGTACGTGGCCGTGTCCAGCCTGCCGCTGACCGGTGGCAAGTCTGCTCGTGACTGGCTGGTCTACGGCGGTGGCCTTGGCTTGATGGCCCTGTTGGCTGCTGCGGGCTACACGGTTTGGCGTAAGCGTCAGCTGGTCTGATTTCAGGAAACTTGAGGTGGTTTTGGCTCCTCTCGCTGAGGGGAGCTGGCCGCCGAAGGCGGACTGAGGGGAGTCAATGAAGGCTTCCCTCCCGAAAAACAATAAGGATTTGCGGATCACGGAGGCCCTGCTGTGGGTCTGCAGCCTCCGCGATTGCAAGAAAATCAATCACAATAAGGAAGAGAGGGTTTCTCATGAAGTTGAGGAAGCTTTTCGCGGGTGTCGCTGCTGCGGCCACCCTGCTCGGTGGCATGGCCTTCGGCGCCACCACCGCCAACGCGGCTGAGGCCAACATCTCCAGCACGACTATCACAGTCAACGCCACGGATGCAAACCAGTTCTACACCAAGCCGGTTGACACCGCTGACCTGCAGGCTAACCTGCGCATGTTCAAGTACGTTGAGCTCGCCAAGTATGTGTCTGATGGCAACACTGGCGTTGAGCTGGAGGGTTTGGTCTCCGGTGAGGCAGTGGATGCTGCTTTCGCTGCTGCTGGTTACAACGACCAGACCAAGGGTGATTCCCTGAACGAGTGGGCCTGGCTGGGCAACACTACCCTGACCGCCGCGCAGACCACCGCTTTTGTGAACGCGCTTAAGGATCTGGCTGTCACGGACATTACCCCGACGGCTTCTAACGGTGGCAAGACCCAGACCTTCACCTTCGCTGAGGGTGGTCTGTACTTGATTGTCGACCAGAGTGGAAAGCTGGTCGTCGAAGATAATGACACTCACAAGCTCGTGTGGAATGGCAATGCTCCGATTCTCGCTGGCACTGCTATCACGGGCGCCGCGCCGTCCGTGAACAACGCCACTGGCGTTCTCGCCGCTGCCGGCGTTGTCGACCTGAAGAGCAGCAAGGAAGAAACCACCAAGGCTGGTGCCGTGACTTGGCAGAAAGTCGACAAGAACGCTGCTGCTCTGACTGGTGCTGAGTTCCAAGTGTACGAAGGCGATGTTAGCGGTCTGTCCGCTGACGAGCTCAAAGCGAAGACTCCGCTTAAGTTCAATGGCTCTAACGGTGCGTATTCTCTGCCGACCGCCAATGCTGATGGCACTTACCCTGAAGGCGCCACGGACACACTGCAATCCAACGCTGAGGGTAAGTACACTCTGAACGGTCTTAAGCTCAACACCACCTACACCGTGATTGAGACGAAGGTCCCGACTGGCTACAACGGCACCTTCGTTGGCAAGTTCACGATCACTACCGGTGCAACCGCAGATGCTGCTGCCACCTTCGCTGGTAAGGATGCCTGGAACCTGTCCAAGGACAACAAGGGCACCTTCCAGGTCACCAACGTCAAGAACATCACCCAGCTGCCGCTCACCGGTGCCGCCGGAACCATGCTGTTCTCCGTGATCGGTCTGCTGATCGCGGGTGCCGCGGTGACCGTGTTCGTCAAGTCCCGTTCCACCAAGCGCGCTCTCAACGCGTGAGCTTGACTGCTGCTTATAACTGAGCAGCTATAACAATGGCCGATCTGATTATTCAGATCGGCCATTTGTCATATTGGCGGCATCTCAGACGGATGACTTGTGGACCATCTCCGAATCTTATGGGCAATGTATGGCATTTTGATTTGAATGTAATGGGGCCGGGCATCGAAAATAACTTGTGTTTCACCACAACAAACGTTTCACGCAGGCTCGGTAACAATCGCCAAGCGAACACAATCGTAGGGGAGGTGAAGGATGGGCCTGTATACCCCATTCGTGGGCCGATTATCGTTCAGTTGCCGTCCAGCCACTACTCAGGCTCCACTTAAACGGGGATAAAAACGACCCTACTAGGGGTTAGGCATGTCCGAATTATAAGTATTACTATCCCGAACTATGGCATTCACCCCATAATCAAGGGGGGTGTGCAATGAGCCTTCCGACGAGTGTAAGGGATGAGGATGACCAGTGGTGGAGGGACTTTTAGCCCCGAGGAGATCAAGTATCTGAAGTCGTTGTCGGCAGTGGCGGAAGCCACGGCGAAGCGCATCACCTATACCGATGATTTCAAGCGTTACTGTGTAGTCCACTACAACGAAGGTGCCTCACCCGTGCGCATGTTCCGTGAAGCCGGATTGGATCCGGCTCTAATCGGGTACAAGCGCATCGAACGTTGCCTTGCCCGCTGGCGTGAATCGCAAGACGAAATCCTGAACTCCGGCAATGCCAAAGCCGGCGTGGAAAATAAGCTGAGGGGGGGGGCTTCAGATTCGGAGCTTTTCCGCTCGGGAGCCGCGGGCGCACCAAACATTCCGGAGAGTGCGCGAGCAGCGAGAGCTTGGCGCGACTCGGCGGAATCGTCACTTCCGGCTGGTACCGGCAGCGAATCCGATTTCCACGTATCGCCCGAACGTCGCGCCATCATCTTCCCCGTCTCCCGCAAAGAGCAGAACAATGACCTACGCGACTTGCTGATTTCGCAGCAGGTACGTCGTATCGACGAACTGGAGCGTCAGGTCGACATGCTCGAGGCCCTGCTGCACGGCAGGCGGCGTAAGGAACAGGCTGCCAATACGTTGCCTGAGGAACAGACGGATACAGCGGCGGACAAGTCGCCGGATACAGACGGGCAACAGCAGTAGCCTGTCTGTATCCAATCAGTGCGCGAAACCACAGGGAACATCAGGTACTTGCCCAACACGCACGCTAAGATAGGCATCGCAATAATCGGCATGGCAATACATGGCAATAAGCAGGTAATCGGCGAGGCGGTGCATGGAGCAGGAATCCAACGAGCAAGAACCTAACGAGGCGACGGAAATCGTAGGCGGCAAAGTAGAGACCGTCGAGGTTTCCAGGCACCCCGAGGCTTCCATACCCGAGACCGATTTGTCTTTGGCTGATATCGAGCGCCGTCGCTCCCATCCGTTGCGTTGGGCGTTGATTATTCTTGCCGTACTGTGCGCCATCATCGCGCCATACTGGTTCGGTCGCTCGCTGGCGGTGAATAATACTGACTCCATTGTGGCCGTGCTCGGGGGAGTGTCTCCGCAAGGTATCGCACTGGTCGGTTGGGTGGCCGTGGTGATCACGTACGTCGGATTGGCGATGGCGGTGGTCGTCTCGCCGTCCTGGCCATGGCTGATCGTGTTCGTGCTCGGGCTGGCCTGTGAGCAGTTCATCGCGGGACTCAGCATGCTCAATCTCAACTTCTGGTATTCCACGTACGTGGTCTACGGCAAGCAGGCCGGTCTGGCAAATGCCGCGAATCTGGGCATTATGGGGGCGGCGATCGGCATCGCCGTATACGCCCTGGTGTTTGTTGGTCTGCTGGTGATTATCCGGAAGACCTCGCCGCTGAACGTACTGACCAAAAGCTGGGCGAGTTTCATTCTGTACTTCGTGATTGAAACCATCGCCCTGCTCGTGGTGTTGTTCGGCGGATTGCTCACCACTGTGTGAGCGCACGTGAGTCGCCGTACGTCGCTCAATACTCACCACTCACTGCTCACCGCCGCGCAAACCGTGTGCCCGATGTCTATTTAGAGGTGCAACACCCCTGTTGGTCCTGCAATTCTAGCAGTTCGTCGGCGAATGCCTCGGCGGGCGTCCGGTAGTCCAGCACGCGCATGGGACGGTTGTCGGCCTCGTCGACAATCTCCCGCAGTTCCCCGGCCATGCCCATCTGGATCTCGCTGCGTTTGGGCAGATACCGGCGGATCATGCCGTTCCGGTTCTCGTTGCTTCCCCGCCGCCGGCTGGAGTACGGGTCGGCGAAGTACGTGAGCATGCCCAGCGCCTCGTCCACCAGCATGTGC
>OLRY01001462.1_pt1 | contig 21684 bp, 18 predicted proteins | sample 1672541 | NCBI WGS metagenome assembly OLRY01 (sample SAMEA3136697, study PRJEB25190) | human gut metagenome | biome: human gut; feature: human-associated habitat; material: faeces | place: Austria | collected 2013 | reverse complement strand
CCGCAATGCGGGCCGCGACCTCCCCCATCTGCCGCTTGTCATCCCAGTCCGGGCGGCCGTCCGCCAGCGCGTCCACCCGGTCCAGATCACACGTCATTCTCCCGCCCCCCTTCTATCCTGTATGACGTCCGGTTCCCCCAAAAGGTTCCCCTCCGCCAGAATGGTTCGCAGCTGCCGCTTGGCCCGGCTGATCCGGGACTTCACCGTCCCCTCCTCCAGACTCAGGGCCGCCCCGATCTCCTGATAGGACAAGCCCTGCATCTGCCGCAGCAGCAGCACCTCCCGGTGCTCCGGGGTCAGCCGGTCCAGGGCCTGCTGCACCGCCCGGTGCAGCTCCCGCCGCTCCAGCTCCTCCTGGGGGGTATGGGGATCCGCCGGTTCCCCGACGTTTTCCAGGGGCACCGCCGCCGGCCGGCGCTTTTCCCTCCGCAAATGATCCACGGCGGCGTTGGCCGTCAGCTTATACAGCCACGAGGAAAACCGGCACTGGCCCCGAAAGCGGGGCAGCCCTCGCCACGCCGCCAAAAACGCCTCCTGGGCCACCTCCTGGGCGTCCTCCGCCCGGCCGCCGCACATGCGCAGCGCCAGCCGGTACACCGGCGCCTCATACGTCCGCACCAGCTCCTCAAAGGCGGACGCGTCCCCGCCACGGGCCTGCGCCACGCACTGTTCCTCCACCACGGTCCACGCCCCCCTTCCCTTATCAGACGGCGAGAGAGCCCAAAAGGTTCCCCCGCCGGCTGAAATTTTTACGTCAGGTCCCGGCGGATGCCCTCCGTTACCCGATAGACGTCCTCCAGCGTGTTCATGCGCACGATCTGCTCCTTGTAATATCCGGCATGGGGCACGCCCTTGAGGTACCAGGCGTACTGCTTCCGGGCCTCCAGAATGGCGATATGCTCGCCCTTGTCCCGGGCCGCCAGCTCAATCTGCCGCACGGCGGTGTCACACCGCCGGCTCAGGGGCGGCAGCGGCGGGATAGGCTCCCCGGCCAGCGCCGCCCGGGCCTGCTGAAACAGCCACGGATTTCCCAGACAGCCCCGGCCGATCATCGCGGCGTCTGCCCCGGTAAAGTGCAGGATACGCACCGCATCCTCCGAGGTAAACACGTCTCCGTTGGCGATGACCGGGATAGACACCGCCGCCTTCACCTGGCGGATGGTGATCCAGTCCGCCTGTCCGGCGTACATCTGGGCCCGGGTGCGGCCGTGGACCGCCACGGCGGACACCCCCGCCTGCTCCAGCATCCGGGCCAGCTCCACGGCGTTGACGCTTCCCTTGTCCCAGCCCCGGCGCATTTTCACCGTTACCGGCACCGGTGAGGCCTTCACCACCGCCTCGGCGATGCGGGCCGCCTTCTCCGGGTCCCGCATCAGCGCACTGCCATCGCCGTTGGACACGATCTTGCCCACGGGGCAGCCCATGTTGATGTCGATCAGGTCCGCGCCGGACAGCTCCGCCGCGATGCACGCCGCCTCGGCCATGCACCCGGGGTCACTGCCGAAGATCTGGGCGCTGGCCGGGTGCTCCCCGTCGGACAGCTTCAGAAGTCCCCGGCTCTTTTTATCCTGATAGCACAGGGCCTTGGCGCTGACCATTTCCGTTACGGTAAGGCCCGCCCCCAGCTCCCGGCAGATCAGCCGGAATGCCAGGTCCGTTACCCCGGCCATAGGGGCCAGCACCAGCTGCGAGGGAATATCCACCGTTCCGATCCGCATGCCGTTTCCTCCTCCAATGGGTATTTTTTGGCTATTATATCACAGTTCCCGGCAAAAGCCAACCCCATCCGCCAGCTGCCCGGCACATCTTTCTCTCCGTCGCATATGCGCCCAATGGTTAGAGCGCGCTAACTGTTGACCTTTTAAAAAACCGCATTCTGCGGTTTTTTAAAAGACTCAGAAGCATTCTCTGCCGGCTCCGTGCGTCCGAATGATCAGCACCCGGGCCATTCTTTCGGGCATATGGCAGCAAAACTTCCTTTCGATGTCAGGCTTTCGCCGCCAGTTTTTTCACCAGTTGGCCGTCCGGCACAGCATATATTGTCTGATAGGTGGTGTATACCACCATGCCTGGCCGGGACCCGGCGGGCTTTTTCACATACCGCACCGGGGTGTAGTCCACCGGCACCTTCCCGGCCTCCCGGCCCTGGGAATAGTACGCCGCCAGGCAGGCCGCCTCATACAGGCTGGTCTCATCCGGCTCCTGGCCTCCGGTGCACAGGATCACATGGGAGCCGTGGATCTTCTGGGTGTGGAGCCAGATGTCCCGGCGGTCGGCGTCCTTGGCGGTGAGGCGGTCGTTCTGCCGGTTGCTGCGTCCCACCAGGATTCTCAGTCCGGCGGAGGAGGTAAACTGCCTGGGCTTGGAGGCCCGCTGGAACCCCGGCTGCTTTTTGCCCCGGTTTTTCAGATAGCCGCCGCTCTCCAGCTCGGCGCGGATGTCGTTGAAATCCTGCTCCGCCTCCGCCTGGGACAGCTCCTGCACCACGCTCTCCAGGTACGTCAGCTCCTCCCGGCCCTTTTCCAGCTGCTCCGTCAGCACCCTCTCGGCGGTTTTCGCCTTGGCGTACTGCTTGAAGTACCGGGCGGCGTTCTCCTGGGGCCCCAGGCGCACATCCAGCGGGATATTGACCGGCGGACAGCCGTCCTCATAGTAGTTTTCCGCCGTCAGGCGGCTCATGCCCCGCTCCATGCGGTAGAGGTTGGCGGTGATGAGCTCGCCGGATATCCGGAGCCTTTCCCGGTCCCGGGTGGCGGCCAGCTCCTTCTCCTGGGCCGCCAGCTTCCGGCGCACCCGGTCCCGGGCGGCGGAGGCGGACTTCATCAGGTCCTGACCCTTCTGCCGGACCCGGTCCGCCTGGTCCCGGCCCTCATAAAATTCGTCCAACAGGCTGCCGAAGCTGTCGAAGCTCTCCTGCTCCACGGCAGCGCCGTACTGGGTGATGGGACAATAGGTGAAATCCGCCGGCCGGCCGGCCCGTCGCAGCAGGGTGGGCGTAAAATCCCCCCGGGTGATTTTGTCCCGCCAAAGAACGAAGCTGTCCCACAATTTCCCGCCCCTGTCCCGGGACAGGCCGGCGTCCACAGACCCATATGCGGCACAAACCAGCTCCCGGGCCAGCAGCGGCGGCAGGGCCGTGAAGGTGTCCAGCAGCCAGCCGTCCAGCGGCGCGCCCTCCGGCAGGGCGGAGAGCAGCTCCAAAAACTCCTCCCGGCTCACCTCCAGGGGCGAGCGCTTTTCCTGACGGGGCGGCAGGTGATAGAACAGACCCGGCAGCACCTGCCGCTGCTGGGACATCTCGAAATCCACCCGCCGCAGGCAGTCGGTGATGCGTCCCTGGTGATCCACCAGGATCAGGTTGGCATGGCGGGGCATGGCCTCCAGAATCAGCCGCCAGGGCCGCTGCTCTCCCAGCTCGTCCGCCGCCTGTATGTGCAGCGTCACCACCCGCTCCAGGGGCTCCTGCTCCACGGACACGATGCGCCCTCCCGCCAGGTGCTTGCGCAGCAGCATGCAGAACATAGGCGGCTGGGAGGGATTGTCCCGCAGCAGAGCCGTCAGGTGCAGGCGGGGCTGGGTGGCTCCGGCGCACAGCAGCAGCCGCCGCCCGCCCCGCAGCAGCAGCACCACCTGATCCCGGGCAGGCTGCTGGATCTTCTCGATGCGGGTGTTTTCCACCTGGGCGGCGGTCTCCCGGACCACGGCGCTCAGGCAAATGGCGTCCAGCGGCATGTTACTCCTCCTCCATCATCCGGCAGAACAGCTGGTTGACCCGGTCGTGCCTGCCCTGTAAATACAGGTATCCCAGCAGGGCCTCCAAAGCCGTGGCCTGCTGGTACTGGGCCCGGCTGGCGTGGGCCGGGATGGAATGGACGTTGGCGTTGCGGCCCCGGCGGAACACGTCCTGCTCCTCCTGGGTCAGCAGGGGCAGGATCTTCTCCGCCAGCTCCGCCTGCCGGGGGGCGCAGACCAGGGCCACGGTGGCCCGGTGAAGTCCTCTGCCCGTGGCCTTGCCCCCGGCGCACAGCCAGGTGCGCACCAGCAGCTCAAACACAGCGTCCCCCAGGTGGGCCAGGCCGATGGAGCTGATGGCCCGGATCTGCTCCGGGGGCAGCTGCACAGCAAAATAATCAGTCATTGCGTTTGCTCCTTACTCTCGTTAAAACCGGTCAGCCCTTGGCCGCCAGCCAGTTGTGACCGGTGTGGGCCTCCGCCAGCAGGGGCACCGACAGCTCTGCCACCCCCTGCATCTCCTGCTGCAGAAGCTGCTCCACCCGAGACGCCTCCGCCTCCGGGCACTCCACGATCAGTTCATCGTGAACCTGCATGATGAGCCGGGCCTCCAGGCCCTCCGCCGCCAGGCGGCGGTGGACCCGCACCATGGCCAGCTTGATGATGTCCGCCGCCGTGCCCTGGATGGGCATGTTCAGGGCCACCCGTTCGCCGAAGGACCGCATGTTGAAATTGGAGCTTTTCAGCTCCGGCAGGGCCCGGCGGCGGTGCCACAGGGTCTCCACATAGCCCCGCTCCCGGGCCTGGGACACCACCTGCTCCATATACTGCCTCACGCCGGTATAGGTGGCAAAATACCGTTCCATATACTCCTTGGCCTCCGCCACGGTGACGCCGATGTCCTGGGACAGGGAGAAGGCGGAGATGCCGTAGACAATGCCGAAGTTCACGGCCTTGGCCCGGGAGCGCATCTGATGGGTCACCTGGTCCTGGGGCACATGGAACACCCGGGCGGCGGTGACGGTGTGGAAGTCCTCCCCTGACAGGAACGCCTGCTGCATGGCCTCGTCCCCGGAGATGTGGGCCAGCAGCCGCAGCTCGATCTGGGAATAGTCCGCGTCCACCAGCACATGGCCCGGGGCCGCCACGAACATCTCCCGCATTTTGCTGCCCAGGTCCGTGCGGGTGGGGATGTTCTGCAAATTGGGCTCCGTGGAGCTCAGGCGGCCCGTGGCCGTTACCGTCATCTGGAAGCTGGTGCGGATGCGGCCGTCGGGGTCGATGACCTTCAGAAGCCCGTCGGCATAGGTGCTTTTCAGCTTGGCATACTGCCGGTAGGTCAGCACGTCGGCCACCAGCGGCTGATCCTTCAGCTTCTCCAGCACGTCCGCATTGGTGGACCAGCCGGTTTTCGTCTTTTTCCCGTGGGGCAGGCCCAGGTCCTCGAACAGCACCTTTCCCAGCTGCTTGGGGGAATTGATGTTGAATTGCTGTCCGGCGGCGGCGTAAATGCGCTCCTCCAGCTGGCGGATGGTGTCGGACAGGTCCGCACCGAACCGGGCCAGGGCTCCGCCGTCCACCAGAAAGCCGCTGCGCTCCATATCCGCCAGCACCCGGCACAGGGGCAGCTCCACATCGAAGTACAGCTTTTCCATGCCCTGCTCCCGGAGCCGGGGCAAAAGCACACCATACAGGGCCTCTATCGCTGCGCCATAGCTGTGCAGCGACGCCCAGGCGGCAGCCCGGTCTCCCAGAGGGGAGAAGGCGTCCGGCTCCAGATGGGCGGGCTTTTCCAGCTCCTGGTTGAAATACGACACAAACAGCCGGGGCAGGTCATAGCCCCCCGCCGTGGCATCCAGCAGATACGCCGCCAGGGCCGTATCGAATACAAAGCCCTCCGCCGGGAGGCCGCCGTCCAGCAGCGTCCGCATCAGATCCTTCACGTTGTGAGAAATTTTCCGGATGTCCCCGGAAAGCAGCGCCCCCAGCAGGGCGTTCCAGTTCCCCTGATAGCCCCCGGACCACAGCTCCGCCGTCTGTGCCGTGCTCTCGCCGGTATCCCAATGGACAGAGATGGCCGTCAGGTCTGCTGCGGCGTACAGGGCCACGTGATCGGCCCTGCGCCACTCCTCCAGCAGAGTCCGGGCCTGCTCCTCCGTTTCCACGGGGACCACCGTGGTGGTGTACTCGGGCTTCTCTGCCGTCTCCTGGTGGGGCCGCAGGTGATATCTGTCAATGAGCTTCTGAAATTCCAGCCGCAGGAACAGGTCGTAAAGCTCCGGCCGGAAGGGCCTGCGCAGGTTCTCCGCCGGGTCGAAGGCCAGGGGCGCATCGGTGACGATGGTGGCCAGCCAATAGCTGTGCCGGGCGGACTCCTCCCCCTCCGTCAGCTTGCGGATGACGTTGGGCTTGGCGTCGATATCCGGCAGGCGGCGGTACAGTGCGTCTATGTCGCCGTACTGCTGCACCAGGGCCATGGCGGTCTTTTCCCCCACCCCCGGCACACCGGGAATGTTGTCCGACGTGTCCCCCATCAGGGCCTTCAGGTCGATCATATGAATGGGATCGAAGCCGTACTGCTCCCGGAAGGTCTCCGGGGTCATGTCCTTTGTAGTGGTCTGGCCCATGCGGGTGGATACCAGCTTCACCCTGGTCCGGTCCGTGACCAGCTGCAGGCTGTCCTTGTCGCCGGTGACGATGACGCAGTCCCACCCCACCGCCTGGCATTTGCGGCTGATGGTGCCGATGAGGTCGTCGGCCTCGTACCCGGCCAACTCATAGCAGGGCACGGACATGGCCGCCAGCACCTGCTTCATCACCGGCAGCTGCATGGCCAGCTCCGGCGGCATGGGCTTGCGCTGGGCCTTGTAGTCCGCGTCCGCCTGGTGGCGGAAGGTTGGCTCCCGGCGGTCAAAGGTGACGCACAGGGCCTCCGGCTCCTCCTCGTCCAGCAGCCGCTGGAGGGTGGTGATAAAGCCGTATACCGCATGGGTATACAGGCCCTCCCGGGTGGACAGCGGGCGAATGCCGTAATAGGCGCGGTTCAATATGCTGTTGCCGTCGACAACCATCAGCTTCATGGGGACGACCTCCTTTGCGTATTCATTTTATTATACCTCTTTTTCCTGTTTGGCACAAGGAGTGGAAAACAAAAACGGAACGTGATAAAATAAATAAAAAAATTCTCCGGGGGGACGCAATAAAACCGCCCTGCCGTGCATTATCCATATGACAGGAGACAAATGAGATGCTGCACAGGATAGACAACACAACTTCATCCCTCCCCGCGGAGGAGGCGCAGGAGCTTCGACGGCTGCTTTCGGGAGTGGCTGCCGGGAACCGCGACGATCTGGCCCAGCTATACCGCCGCACCCGAACGGCGGTGTACGGTCTGGCTCTGTCCTATCTCCGCAATGCCCACGATGCCCAGGACCTGACCCAGGATGTGTATGTGCACATCTGGGACACGGCGGACCGGTACCGTCCCACAGGCTCTCCCATCGGGTGGGTGCTGGCGGTATGCCGGAATCTGTGCCTGATGCACCTGCGGCGGGCAGACCGCCAGGTGACCATGGAGGACCGGGAATGGCATGCCATCCCCGACGACGGCCCGGGGCTGGATGCCCAGGAGCGGCTGCTTTTGCAGGATGCCCTGGCCATTCTGGGAGATGAGGAGCGTCGTATCGTTCTGCTGCACACAGCGGGCCTGAAGCACCGGGAGACCGGAGAAGCACTGGGGCTGCCGCTGGCCACCGTCCTGTCAAAATATCACAGAGCATTGAAAAAGATGCGAGCTTACATGGAAGGAGATGACGCCCGATGACCAACGATCAGATGGAACGCAGGCTTTCCGCCGCGCTGGACAAGACCGCGCCGGACGACGTGGCTGGCGTGCTCTCCCGCTGTACAGAGCGGAAAGGAACGGTAGTCCCTATGAAAAAGAAAAATCAACGTATGAAGAAATGGATGCAGGCCATGGCGGCGTGCCTGGCGGTGCTGCTGCTGGGCGGAGGCGTGCTGGTGCAGCAGGCCCACGCCGTAACGTCTGTGGTGTCCCTGGACGTGAACCCCAGCATCGAGCTGCGGGTGAACAGCCGGGAAAAGGTGGTGTCCTGCCAGGCCCTCAACGACGAGGCCGCCGCCGTGCTGGCGGATATGGACGGAGGCCGGGACCTGAAGGGCGTCAAGGCGGATGTGGCCGTCAACGCCATTGTGGGCAGCCTGGTGCGGTGCGGATATCTGGACACGCTGTCCTCCGCCATTCTCATTTCCGTGGAGGATAAGGACCAGGCCCGGGCTCAGCGCCTTCAGCAGGAGCTGACCAGTGTTGCGGGCGGCGCTTTGGGCGACTCCCAGGCCGCTGTCCTGAGCCAGACGGTGCAGCAGGACAAGGACCTGGAAAAGCTGGCCAAGGCCAACCACATTTCCACCGGCAAGGCCGCCCTGATCCGGCAGGCCATGGCCCTCAACAGCAGCCTGACCTTCGAGGGGCTGGCAAAGCTGTCCGTGGAGGAGCTGCGGGACCTGATCGAGGCCGGGGCCCCGGGGATGCCCATCGGCATGACGGCGGCTCTGGAGGCGGCAGCCAACTATGCGGGTCTGACCACGGCGGATGTTGCCGATGCGGATGTGGACCCGGAGCTGGACGAGACACCCGCCCACTATGAGGTGGAGCTGGAGGTCCCCGGTCACGGCGAGCTGAAATATCGGGTGGACGCCTACACCGGCCAGGTGCTCAGCGGCCCGGCCAACGTGAAGCGCTCCGCTCCCGTGAACCCCTCCGGTGACATTGGCATGGAGGCCGCCAAGAGCGCCGCGCTGAAGCACGCGGGCCTGTCCTCCGCCACGTTTACCAAGGCGGAGCGGGACTATGACGACGGCCGCTGGGAGTACGAACTGGAGTTCCACACCGACACCGCCGCCTATGAGGTCACGGTGGACGCCATCAGCGGCTCTGTGCTGGATTACGAGAAGGAGAACCTCCGCAGCAGCAGTACCTCCGACATTGGCGCCCAGGCCGCCAAGAGCGCCGCGCTGAAGCACGCGGGCCTGTCCGAAGGCCAGGTGCAGGAGCTTCAGGTGGAATGGGACAACGAGCATGGCCGCGCCGTGTATGAGGTGGAGTTCAAGTCCGGCGGAATGGAATATGAATACGTCATCGACGCTGCCACCGGCTCCGTGCTGGAGCATCAGGCAGAGCAGGACGATTGACCGCAAAAAAGCGAGGGCTGCCGCCCTCGCTTTTTGCATCGGCGGGCGGCGATCTCCGCGCCCGTTTTGTTCTTACGGATAGCAGTGCTCCCGCAGGGCAGCCTCCAGCTTTTCCAGGGCGCGTTTTTCAATGCGCGATACATAGCTGCGGCTGATGCCATAGGCAGCAGCCACCTGGCGCTGGGTCTGGGGCGGGTGGCCGTCCAGACCGTAGCGGCGGCGGATGACATCCGCCTCCCGGGGTGTCAGCCGCTCCGCAACCAACCGTCGGATGAGCTGTTGGTCCTCCCGGCCCTCCAGGTCCTCCTGCATGGTGTCGTCGGCCCCCACCACGTCCTGCAGGTACAGGGCGTTGCCCGCCTTATCCGTCTCGATGGCCTCTGACAGCGACACCTCCCCCTGCAGCTTCCGCTGAGCCCGAAAGTGCATGAGGATCTCATTCGCTATCCTCTCCTGACAGACACATAAGTTGCTCTACGGGCGGCAAATCCGCCTCTCCGTCCTCCGCAAACAGGTACACATAGGCATTTTTGCCGTCCCAGACCACCTTTTTGACGATGGTGCGCAGCAGGCGGCGTTTTTCCTCCAGCGTGGCAGAATCCACTGCGCTGGCAAAGGATTCGATCATTTCCTGATGGAAGGCGAACTCCTGATGGAGCATCCGGCTCTGCTCGGTGAGCGCTTCCAGCTCGGCAAGGCGCAGCTGCTGTGTCTCGCTCTCCTGATGGAGTGCGTCAATCTGCTCCATGACGTACTTCGCTGAGGTGTCGCTGGCAACGGACAGGGACTCCACCAACCGCTTGATGCGTTCTTCCGTCTCGGTGTGCTTTTCCCGGAGCAGCGCAAGCTCTGCATCGTAGCCCTCCTTGCTGCCGCTGATGACCTTCTTTGTCTGCGCCAGCAGCCGGGTAAGGGTCTCCTTGTCGGCGGACAGCTTGCGGATCTCTTCGATGATTTTAGCGTCCAGCGTGTTGCCGTTGCAGTTTTTCATAGAGCAGACCGTGCCGTGGCTGCGCTCCTTGGTGGAGCACATATAGGTGTAGATCAGCTCACCGTCCGCCGTGCGGCGGTTGGTCAGTTTCGGGCGCATATAGTCGCCGCATTCGCCGCACCGTAAAAGCCCGGACAGCAGCGCCACATTGCTGCGGGGTCTGCGGTAGCTCTTGGATTTGTTGACATCCAACATGGCCTGCACCCGCACCCAGTCGCTGCCCGCGATGATGCCCGGATGCTTCCCCACCGCCACGATCCATTCCTCCATGGGACGGATCTGATTCGCCTTGCCTGGGCGCTGGAGGGTGCGGTTGTATGCCATGATGCCGTGCTCGCCGTCGAACTCCGAGCGCTCGGCAAACAGGTCAACATTGTTTTCTTTCAGATACTGATACGCCGTCTCGTCGGCAATCATGTAGACCGGGTTTGTGAGAATGCCCCGGATGGCAAAGCGGGTGAACTGCTTGCCGCGCTTCGTGACGCAGCGGTGCTCCAAAAGGTACTGGTCGGTCTTGCTGAGCGAGCCGGTTTCCATGAACACGGAGAAAATCGTCTTGACCAGCTGGATTTCCTCCGGAATGGATTTGAGCTTGCAGGCTTTCTTTACCTTGCCGTCCACTGTCACGCTGGACAAACTTTCCGAGGCATAGCCCGTGGGCGTGGTGCCGCCCAGCCAGCGTCCGGTCTTGGACAGCTCGTGCATGTTGTCCCGGATGCGCTCGGCGATGGTCTCCCGCTCCAGCTGGGAGAACACCGACGCAATGTACATCATAGCGCGGCCCATGGGCGAGGACGTGTCAAACTGCTCGCGGATGGAGATGAAGTCAATGTGCCGGTCGCCCAAATCCTCGATGAGCTTGGCAAAGTCGCCGATGTTGCGGCTGATACGGTCAAGGCGGTAGACCACGATGGCGGCAAAGGCGATTTTCTGGGAGTCCTTCATCATTTTCTTGAACTGCGGGCGCTCCAGATTGCCGCCGGAAAAGCCCTCGTCCTCGTAGACCAGTGCGTTTTCCGCTGCATCGTCGCCAAAGTGCATGGCGATGTACTGGCGGCACAGCTCGATCTGATTCTCGATGCTCTCGCCCTTGCCGGTGAATTTGGACTTGCGGGAGTAGATGACGTATTGCTTCGGCGTATCTTTCGTTTTCATGGCGGCACCTCGCGTTATTCGTTAGGTTGATGGGTATATTATATCGGATTGGAATCCATTTGAAAAGGTACCCAAGGGAAGAATCTGAAAATATTTCTGAGAAAAATGCTCTCTTTCTCCGGTTTTTGAAAAGTGTCGGTTTCCATGAAAAAAGCCCCTGTTTTACCTCTCGGATGTGTTCCGCAGGAAGACACCCACGCCCGCCCGCTTGCGGTGGTCTGAGAGGAGAAAACAGAGGCTTTCGCACCCTAATTGATGCAGTTTTGAGAGCATCGCTCATGTGAGCGGAAAATATGATTGATGAAATGAGCGATGCATGCTATAATATGGATAGTCAAACTATGCTGTGAGGTACTCATGAAAAACAAACAGCCGCCATTTCAAATTACAAACAAAATCATTGATGACGTTGCAGAAATTTCAGAGCTGACCGGCAGGCTTTCTGCTCACGATCACCTTTTCAGCAATCCCAATCTGCGCCGTACCAACCGCATCCGCACTATTCACGGCTCGCTTGCCATCGAGCAGAACACCCTGAGTCTGGAACAGGTCACTGCCGTTCTGAATGGCAAACATGTTCTGGCTCCGCCCAAGGACATTGCCGAGGTCAAAAACGCTTATGAGATTTACGAGCGCTTGGACGAGCTTGATCCGTATTCCGTGGACGATTTGCTGACCGCTCACGGTATTATGACCCGCGGACTTGTAGAAGAATCCGGCATGTTCCGCACGCGGCCCGTCGGTGTTGTAGATCAGGAGGGACATGTCCTGCATTTTGGCACGCTGCCCCAGTATGTGCCTAATCTGGTCATGGAGCTGCTGGATTGGGCAAAGTCCAGCGACTTGCATATGCTGATCCGAAGTTGCGTGTTCCATTATGAACTGGAGCTGATCCACCCCTTTGCAGACGGCAATGGCCGTGTTGGACGGCTCTGGCATACATTGCTGCTCTCCAAATGGAATCCTGTGTTTGCATGGCTGCCTGTTGAATCCATCATCCACGACCATCAGCAGGAATACTACGATGCCATCAATGCCAGCAACGATGCAGGCGAGTCCACCGCGTTCATCGAGTTTATGCTCTCCGTCATCAAAGCATCGCTCATCGACGCCATCCACACGAGTGATGCAATGAGCGACGGAAAGATGGACAAGAAAGCTCTGCGCTGGCAGAAGATTGAGCAATTCCTGCAGACGCATGAGTATATCATGAACGCCGATGTGCGGGAGCTGTGTGGGGTTTCGGCAGCAACAGCAAATCGACTACTTGCTGAATTTGTATCTGATGGAAAACTTGTTAAATATCGAGAAAGTGGACATTGGGCGTACAGCTCGAATTGACGGAACACAAGGCTGTCCGTCAAATTAATATTCGAAAGCAATAAGATGCTTGGGGGGATTAAGGAGAAAAATGAAAGCTTTTATACTTTTAAGTGGTAGCATTGATTCTATGGCGTGCGTAAATTTCTATAAAGCTCTTAATTACGAAGTAGAGTGTATCTTTTGCGATTATGGTCAGCCAGCATCGATTTCAGAAAAACAAGCATAATCCCTATGTCCTCTTTTATCTTTCCATATATCTCCATCCGTCTATATTTCGGCGCAAACACCACATGGTATTGACATCGCCAACTGGTATGTTCTAAACTACTTACATCTACTTCTTTCATGAATTAGTCTCCTTGTTTTTGTAAGTTTTGGTCGGCAAACCTCTTCCTTACTCTAACTCGGAGACTTTTTCTTGTCTACTTTGCCCCTCGCCATAGGCTATTTTTTCCCCCCGGCAGAGCCGGGGGTTGTCTTTGGTGGCCAATACAAAGGCCGTCCAGCGAAAGCTGGACGGCCTTTGTATCGAAGAAGCCTATTTGTTATCAGGTAAACCCTCTATTCTATGTAACCGTCAGCCCTTCAATTGTGTTGTAACGAGGTTATATATTTTGAAATAGCTTTGGGTCAGGAATCAGCGGCGGGGCGGCTCGTCGCTGCCGGTATCCTGCGCCGGCGCTGCCGCTCGGCCCAAACGTCGGCGGAGTCTGATCACATCCAGGTTTGTCAGCGCCACCGGATGCCAACGGTTCAGCAGCGCCGCCGTGATCCCGGGTCCCCACCCGTATTCCGTATATCGACGCAAGTCCTCCAGAAACTCCGGTGTCAGCTCTGGAGCATCCTCGGTCTGCATGAAGGGTCACCTTCGTTCGTTTTTTGTTGTTACAGTTTTTGTGGTGTTAATAGGCTTTGATGGAGGTTTCAGCTGTCTGTGTTTCCACCAGCTTCCCCGCGGAGTTATACACATAGGCCGTGACCACTACCTGGTACACATGACCGTGGGTGATGTTGCAGGACTTCTCAAGTAAAATTCCACCAAATGTTACAGTGTCTTCCCAACGTGCATATTCCACGTTGCTGCGCTTCAGGACCATAACCAGATTAACAGTGTAGTTTCTGTACGCGTGAGTTGTTCCCCGGCAATAGGCAACGCCATTTTCAAAGTACAAATTGGCGGATATTTCCGAAATGCCGGTGTATTGCAGCGCGATCTCATCCTCCGGTGCGGCATAGGCCTGCACGGGAACAGATACCGCCAGGCAAAGTGCAGCAATAACGGCGCACGCAAAGGAAACCAATTTCTTCTTCATGCTTTCTCTCCTGTCTGTATTTTTCTGCAATAAGAGTCCTGACTGTCTGTCAGGGCAAAACAATACTCTGGGCAATTCTCAGGGCAGTCTCTGTTGAAATGCTGTCGCTGCACAACATGACAATATAATTGGATTTCGGATACATCCATGTGATTTGCACGCACCCGTTCCGCTCAATCACAGTGGCAAGGGTATTCTGTACGGAGACCTGATAAACCTGATCTGCCTCCGTATCGACCTTGAAAATACCCGCCCCATCGAATTTCAGGATTTGGACCTCAATTCTTTGTTCCGCGGTATCGGTCGCTTTGACATAATAATGCAATATTGTCGCATCCGTAGTCCTGCTTCTCACCAGCTCATATCCCTCCGGCAGCCAGCCCACTTCGATGCCCTGATACTGAACACCTCCTTCCGTTTGGTTGAATCGGTACTCCGCATGATCGCCGAAGGTTGCCATAGCCCACCGCAGCGCGTCGCTGCGGAAAACGGGTGACACGGCGAACGCAGCCGTCAGGCAGGAAATGACCAGCAGCATAACGACCGCCGCCTTGCTGAGGACCCGCGACGCCGTCCGGGCTGCGGCGCGGGCGTGGCCCCGCCTTACCTGCCGGGAGATCGTCCGCAGACACCGGCGCTTCGCCGTCTCGGAGGGGCCGCCCTCCTGCGCTTTCAGCGCCTGGTTTTCCTCCTGGTACTGCTGCCCCTGATGCTGTGCAACACTGTGCATCAGCAGCCGGAACAATGCATCATTATACTGCTCATACAGCATTTCCTGCTTTGTCATGCTGGTACCTCCTCAAATCCCTCTACACTAATAGAACTGTTGAAACGGCAAAATGCAACAGTTTTTCTAAATTTTTTCCAAAAATATTTTCTTCCATGGAAGCACTATTGTCAAGATGCGATTTTTTTGCTATAATTTTTCTCGGTTTTTATTGCTTTTCTGAAAAGGAGAGAATACCGAATGATTCCCATCTGCATTCAGACCATAGAGAATGATGATGACCGGGACTTTATGGAGTGGCTGTTTTTGGAATACCATCCGCTCATGTACGCAACCATCCGGAAGGTCATACATGACCAATGGACGTGTGAGGATGTGCTGCAGGAGTCTGTCAGAAAATTCATCGACCATATTCCCCAGCTGCGGGAGATGGACGCAGCCTCCCGCACCAACTACATCGTTGTGGCGTGCCGGCATAATGCCATCGAGGAGGAAAAGCGTCAGCGCAGGGCCCCCTTCCCTGTGGGGAATGGGGTGATCGACATTGCCTCCCGGGATGCAGAGAATCCGGAACGGCAGATCCTGCTTTTGGACGATGCCGATGTGCTTTGGCGTGTATGGCCGCAGCTGGATTTGCGGACGCGGCAGCTGCTGGAGGATAAATATGTCCTGAACATGAGCGATACGGAAATTGCCTCTGCCTTGGGCATCAAGCCCAGCAGTGTGCGGATGCTGCTGACAAGGGCCAGGAGCAAGGCGCGTAAGGCGATAGAGAAGAAAATGTGAACAAAACTAAGCCTCATATATAAGACAGGTAAGCTGTTATACCCGTCTTATATATGAGGCATTTTTGTGGTAAGAGGGACTCCGTTTTTGGCGGTCAGGTCCGTCATGCGGCTGAAGCTGTCGTAGGTGTAGTTGGCGGAGATGGCACCCTCCGTCGCCTTGGTCAGCCGGTTGTCCTTGTCATAGGCATAGGTGCTGGCATAGGTGCTCCCGTTCAGCGTCTGGGTCTGGGAGGACAGGTTGTTCTCGTCGTCGTAGCCCCACTGGACGATGTTGCTGTAGCCGTCGCCGGACTCCTCATACCGCATGAGCCGGTCCAGGAAATCGTAGCTGTAGCGGTTGACCCGGCCGGAAATGCCGTCGGTCAGCTGGCCCAGGTTGCTGTTGGCATCGTAGGTGTAGGACACGGTGCTGCCGGTGTCGCCGTAGGTCACTGCGGTGGTGCGGCCAAAGCTGTCGTAGCTGTAGGACACGGCATCGCCGTTGCCGTAGACGGACCGGCTCAGCCGCCGGTTCTGATCGTTGGTATAGCTGTGGGAGATCAGGGTGCGGCTTCCGGCCTTCACCGCCGTGGTCAGGTCGAACACCCCGTAGGTGAAGCTGTAATCCGTGCCGGAGGCGGTGGAAATGGCGGACAGCAGATCCTTGCTGTAGGTATAGTCCACCGCGGCAGTGCTCTGTTGGACCTTGATGGTGCGGTACAGCTGGTCGTGGGTGTAGTTGGTGCGGGTGCTGGCCGTCTCGCCGGGAGCCTGGGTCCAGTTCAGAACGCCGGTCTGGGTGTCGTAGCCATAGGTGGTGGTCTGGCCCAGTGCGTCCGTGACGCTGGAGACCTGGTCCCCGTTAGCCGTATATACCGCGCTGGCGGAAATGGTCTGGCTGCCGCTGCCCAGCTTTACGGTCTTGATGTTGCCGTAGGCATCGTAGGTGAACCGGGAGGTAACGCCCTCCGGACTTACCGCCTTGGTCACGTTGTGGTAACTATCATAAGTATACGACTGACTGGCCCCACTTGGCAAGGTCATTTTTACCAAATTGTTGTTGGAATCGTAATCATATTTGGTTTCGTTCTTTTGCAGGTCTATCACGCTGATGAGATTGCCGTTGGAGTCGTAGTCATAACTATGTCCAAACTCCTCTTTGAACAGCTGCACATTGTCGAAATAGACGGTGTTCAGCGTCTGGACATAGGCCGTGTAGATGCCCATTTGGGAGTAGGGCTTGGCTGCCTTGACCACGCCGGAAACAAACTGCCAACTGCTCTGGCTGTCCGTATCCGGATTGAACTTGATAAAGTTATCGCTTGTGGTGCCATCTGTGTAATAGAATCGCACCATCAGGGCATACATCCGGCGATTGCTGTCGTCCGTATATACGCAGTCGCCCTTGGCCCAGCCGGCCACCGTATATACATCGCCTGCGGCCCCGCCAAGGCCGCTCAGAATTTGATTGCCATACTTGTGCTTGTTGGGGTCACCGGTGATGCGCATAACCCGCTTGTCCGAGTTCTCCGTGGGAGAGCTGGTATAGGTGATGATCTGGTCCGTACTGGCGCAGCTGGAGTTGGGAGTCCAGGCGGAATTAAAGGAAAAGTCGCTGTTTTCCACCAGGTTATACCGGCTGGGCGAGGCGGTCTGTTCCAGCTGCAAGGCGTCAAAATAGGCGGCCGTACCGGAGGTGTTCTGCAGGAAGGGGAGAACCGAGGCATAGGCGCTTCCGGATGGCAGCGTATACGTCACCTGCAGCCGAGTCCAGGTGTTATTGGCCGGTGCGGCGGTGCTGACAACCAGGGGCTCCGTGCTGCCGGGCTTCAGCAATCCAATGCGAGCTCCGCTGGCTCCGGCTCTGACATAGGCGGAGAAGGTATATGTCTTCCCGGGCTCAAGGGCCTGCACAGCGCTGCTGACCGGCTTGAGGGTGTTGTTCTGAATGGACAGGGAGGTGCGGCCATAATAGGCCTGGGCCTGGCTGTAACTCCAGCTGCCGGCACCGGTGCCGGATACCGTCCATCCGGCCTTGCTCTCGAGGCTGCCGCTTTCCAGCAGATTGATGACGGTATTCTGCAGCTTGGACGACAGCGTCAGCTGACTGGCCTTGGCCAGGTCCGTGCTGTTGGCATATTGGGAGAACTGCGCACGGCCCAGTCCATCCTGCACCGACAGGGTACTGCCGTAGCGGTTGAACTGCATGATCTCCTTGTTGCCGTTGTGATCGGTAAATGTGGTCTGGTTATGTGCATATTCCAGAGACAGTGTTCCGCCTGCGATGCTGCCATCGTATTCCTTGATGGTCGCGATTCGGTTAGGCTGTCCGTTCGTGGTCGTGTTATAGGTATACGCCAGCTTATAGCCGTCAGCATCCTGCGCACCGGTCAGCAGATGTTCTGCACCATAGGAAAATGTCGCATTTTTCCCGTCTGGATATCCGATGGTCCTCAGATTATCGCCGCTGACCTGGTAGGTCATAGCGGACAACTCTGTTGTGCCGGTACCTGTAAAGCTGATCTTGGTCAGGTTGCCGCTGCTGTCATAGCTGAATCGGTATTTGCGGCCAACGCCGTCCGAGATGACCGAGATGTGATCCTGCGATGCGTAGTAAATGGAGACGCTGCTGGCTGTGGCCTGGTTATTGGAGAGTCCAGCCAGCCGTCCACTGGCATCGAAATAGCGTTTGCTGCCGCTCTTTTCTGTGATACAGAATTTTTTCGTTCCGCTGCCGGTATCCGTCAGTTGACGTGTAGGCTCCAGTTCATCCACATACAGCCCGGCAGACTTTTTCATAAAATAGTGGCGGGTGCCGTCCTCATCCTCCCACCGGTAGTAGGTAGTGCCGCCTAAAGTGATCTGCTCAACGCGCTGGTTGTAATTGGTACGCCAGCCGTAGCCAAGACCGTAGGCCTTGTTTCCCTTGTCGTTTGCGTTATAGATGGCATTGATGCTGACGGGCATCCGGTTGCCGGAAAAGCCCAGTCCTGTGTGGACCCACACCAGGTTTCCGGTGTAGTCATTGACATAGCCAGTACCGGCCCGTCCGGCACTGGAGGAGGTATAGTCCCAGGTGCTTTCCAGTCCGCAGTTGTTGATATAGGAGATGACCAGCATGGGGCATTGCTGCGTGTTGCTGTAGTCAGAGGAATAGAAGGACGCTGTTTTTGTTGTCGTCCCACCCTATACGGCTTCTGACATGCGAAGCATGACACCGGTATTTCCGGAGGGCTCATACCATTTTTGGGCAATGTTCGTAATATCCCAGCTATGCCAGGTTTGTCCGGCAACGAATTGATAATCTTCTGAGGTGTGGACATAGTCCGCCCGGTTAGCCCAGGTAATTGTCTCAGAGTCCCACATGCTTTTGACCTGATGCGCCGTCATATAATTGCCCGAGATACTACCAGAGCCGCTATATTTACAAAGCAAGACCTTTGCGCCCACGACCACATCTGCTGAGGTCAAAGAGGGGATATTCTTAAAACGAATATAAATCCGCTCCCGCCCGCGGTCGGTGGAATATCCTGCATCCAGAGAAATGGCATCATAGGCTGGCGGATTGCGCTGGGTCACGGTCTTATCCCGGATAGTGAACGTGTTGGATACCGGCTGGACCACGGGGTCCATTACCACGGGATACGCAGCGTCTGCCATCCAATCCTGGGGCAGATGGTACCGCAGCTCATAGCCCTTGTCGTTTTCCTCCAAAGTCACTTTGATATCATTGGAGTACGCGTTTTCTGCATCCAGCAGATACGGAGCCGGCATATAGAACACCGGTTCATCTTGGGGACCGGCGTCTTTGGCATAGGCCAGAATACGGTTGTCCTCTTGAAGCTCCAGCCGCAGGCTGTCCGTTTCCAGGCGATAGCGGTAGCCCAGCATTTCCTTCGGGCAGCTGCGCAGAATCAGGGACTCCTTCAACCGATTGGAGTCCAAGTCATAGGCCACATCTGTGTCGTGATAAACATTCTGATACAGGGCCTCACTGCGCTGATTCTTCAGCGCAGCCTCTGGCTGAAGCTGGTCATCGTCTGCCAAAGTGGAAGTGGTACTGCTGATTGCCGCAGTGCTTTCGCCTGCGGAAACGCAGATCAGATCCTCACCGGGCAGTTCCTCCCCCATGGAGGCGCTGCCGCTTTCCGAGATAGCGCCTCCGTCTTCAAACAACTGACCTGTCAGATAAAAGGATAGACTATATCCATTCCGACTGACAGTGATTCCGCCGGCGGTGTTCAGTTCGGCGGGTACCGAGACATCCCACATACCGGCGGCATTCTGATAAACCATCTCGCCGTCCCGCGTAGCCGCAGGCAGAAGGCGATTATCGATATCCTCCCACTGGCCATCTTTTTGATAATGAACGGCTGCAGGATAGATAACTACCTGCCGCACGCCGTTGGCCAGCAGAAATTCTTTCTGGTTTTCGCCCCGTCGCTCCAGGACTTCTCCTATTACATCGGGAGGTGTCTCTGCGATGTTTTCCGTTGTCAGCGGCCACAGGTCCCCCAGCTCTTCAGCCATGACCTGCACAGGGAGCAGGTATACGGTCAGAAGGAGCGCCAGGAAACAGGACAGTATGCGTTTCCACAGTTTCATTCGTTTTTCTCTCTTTCTCTTTGTATTCAGACGCTGATCTATGCGTCTATTTATAGAACTGTCCCGCTTCCTGTTTTGCAACAAAATTCGACATATTTTGCAAAATTTGGAACAATTGCCAATATACCGCATTGAAATTGAACCTTTTGACTAAGGAAATTGTCCGTTTGAAATAACTGATGTGCCGCAGACCAATGCCAGGCGTCAACCTGCCTTCGCCGTTTTTACCGATTCTTATGTTTTGAATGGGAACTGCCGGGTTTGTAGGTTTGTCAAACATATTGGACAGAGAACTCTGCTGGGGAGAGCCAGTGAAGGAGCCTCATAGGTAAGCTGTTAGAACGGCGGTTGTGGACCGCAAGCTGCTTTGCGAAATCGTCCAGAGAATAGAATGCGTGGCAGGAATAGAAGCGCTTCTGGTCCTCGCGGTGGCTGCGCTCCACCTTACCGTTGTGCCGCGGGGTATACGGGCGAATCAGCTTATGCCGGATGCCCAGCTCAGCAGCCGTCCGCTGAAACAGCGTCGGCAGCTCGCGCTTCCTGCTGGAGAAGCAGTTGGTAAACTCGGAACCGTTGTCCGTCTGGACACACTCCACCTTGATCCCGCGGCGTGCATACCACCAGGCGCGGCCATTGCCGCCTTGACTCATGTGGTACACTTAGCCGGACACTGAATATCCCGTGGGTGTACGGCCCCACGGGAGCCCGCCGCCAAGGCGGGCCGGTGTCTGGCGGCAAGTCCCGGAGACAGGGAACTTGCTTCCGGTAGGATACCCCCGCCGCAGCGGTCTACCCCTGTCCCGATAAATCACCGGGACAGGTCAGGACGGGAACCCCGCGTTTTCCTGGTCCCGGAGCCACCGCAAAAGCAGATTCTGGGCCAAGCGGTACGGGGTCACGCCAGCCCAGAAACAGGCGCAAAACAGCCTGTCCGCCTGGCTTTTCGTCAATCTGGTGCTGATGGTTCTCATGTGTTTCGACCTCCATTTGTCTTGTCTGGTGGGTAGTTTCTTGCCCATGGCTACGACCTCCAACGTAGTGAAAGCTTCCGGCATTGCACCACATATTGTAGCACACCGGACCGCAGAATACAATATCTTGCGTCAAGTTTCTTGTAAGCGCCAGGCCACCATAACAAGATTCTTGTTACCTGGGGTCCCTGGCCCGGCAGGGCCATACCATAGCGGAACACTGTTGGCGTACTTCATTAGGGATTGCCGATAGGCCATGTCTTGTGTTATACTCTTGCTCATGAGGGATATGATCTCCTTTCGGGCTGGTTTGGTATGGTAACTTAACTATAACCCATGAGACCATATTCCTCATAGCTTTTTTCTTCAATTGTCCAATATGTATTGTAGTCCTACATCCCTTATTGTACGTTATCTAGATTTATTCATCAGAAGACATAATAAGAGGCAGGAACCATAATGGCTCCCGCCTCTCTCACTATTTACCATCTTTTGAACAAACCAACCTTCTTTGGCTTCTCCCCCTTAATACTTAACTCGCTATAGACAAAGCCAAGCATCTCTGTAAGCACATTTTCAAAATCTCGTGTGTTATCTGCATAACCAGATACATAATGTGCAAATTCGTGCATAAGCACGCCGGCAAATGTTTCTTTAGACTTCAAAATACTTCTCTTGATGATTATAGCATTCTCTGCCGGATCCCATACGCCATGAGTTACAAAGCCAAATTCATCCATACGAATAGTCTCGGAAATTTTAATGCTTGGTATATTTCTCCTGTATTTCTTATTAACGAGTTCAGTAATTGGTGTTACAAGGTCAAAAGTTTCTTTTGCAACGGTGTACAAAGGGAACATAATAAAAAACTTAATAATGGACTGCCAAT
>OLRY01001459.1_pt1 | contig 21737 bp, 31 predicted proteins | sample 1672541 | NCBI WGS metagenome assembly OLRY01 (sample SAMEA3136697, study PRJEB25190) | human gut metagenome | biome: human gut; feature: human-associated habitat; material: faeces | place: Austria | collected 2013 | reverse complement strand
CCCGCCACTCACCTCCACGTGTTCTGTAGTGTGTCAGTCTTATAGGGAAACTATATCAGGAAATTCAAAACGGAACCTGGGAAGAAGAAAGTGAGATTGAAAAGTACCGGGAGATTCGAACTCTTGTGGAAAATCTGAATATATCAACATACTTTGCCGCAATGGGGGCCTCCAATGCCTTTCAACTCAGAGGTCGATTGCCAGAGGATAAAAAGCAATTACTGGATACACTTGACAGAATCATTTCTGAGGTCAGTGAAGAAGATCTACGCCATTACAGGAAAAACCTCCGGCATCTGTGATAAACTATATTTGCAGCTTCGCAATATCCTCAAAATCTGATACCGCTGGTAAATGTATTTGCCATCAACATATCATACAGCACTCAATATCAGTACATAAAGAAAGGGGCATCCAGCCAAGCTGCCAGATGCCCCTTTCGATTCGTGTTTCTTCATATTAAATTGTAATCTCAATCCCACCTCGGAAGACTACCGTGCTGCTTTTCTCATCGATGCGGATGTAATCGACCAAACCACCCCACAGTTCTTCCCGGAACTCCGTCTGTTCTCCGGTTAAATCCTCCAGCTTAGTGATGAAGTTCGTGAGTATCTCCTTCGTGTCATTCTTTTCCTGGATGAGTGCTTCCAGTTCCTGAAATCGGCTATGCTTTTCGCCATAGAGGTTGCGGAGCTTCTCTTCTTGCTCTGCCTGCTCCGTCTGATTCAAAGCAACACTGGCATTCTTCTGGATGAGGTTCGCAAGGTTCTCCGCGATAATCCTCAGTTCCTGCTCCAGCCGTTCCTGCTCTGCGTCAAGGGACTCCGTCTGACAGACCGTTTCAATCAGCCCTTGCAGATTCTCTATGGTTTCCTCTTTCGCATCAACCAGGGCATTCAGTGCCTTGAGGAACAGCTGCTTGATTTCTTCCTCAGTCAAATGCGGTGTGTTGCAGGGTGGGGTGTCTTTGCCGTACTTCCGGTTGCAGCGGTAGATGACCTTCCGGTATTTGTCGGTGGAATGCCACACCTTTGAGCCGTACCATCCACCGCAGCACCCACACTTGATTTTATTAGAGAAGATGCTTACTCCGCTGTACCGACCATTCTGCTCCCGGCGGGCAAGTTCTGCCTGCACAAAATCAAACTGGGCAGGGGGAATGATGGCTTCATGGTGTTCCTCCACATAATACTGGGGGATTTCGCCGTTGTTGGTCTTCCTCTTCTTCTGCAGGAAGTCCGTGGTGTACTGCTTCTGGAGGAGCGCATCCCCTCGGTACTTCTCGTTGGTAAGGATCGATTTCACCGTGCTGATGTGCCATCTGTCTTTGCCAGAAGGTGACTTGATACCCCGGCTTTCCAGTTCCTTTGTGATAGCATAAAGGGAAAGGCCGCTGATGAAAAGCCGATAAATCAGCCGAACCGTGGCTGCCTGTTCCTCGTTTATCTTGAAGTCCTTGTCATACCCAAGGAACCAACTGTAGGCAACACTGCCTTTGCCGTCAGCAAACTGCTTTCGCTTGCCCCAGGTCGTGTTCTCGGAAATGCTCCGGCTCTCCTCCTGTGCCAGGGAACTCATGATGGTTATCATCAACTCGCCCTTGGCATCCAGCGTCCAGATGTTCTCCTTTTCAAAATAGACCTCTATGCCTTTTTCCTTCAGCTTTCTGATGGTGGTAAGGCTGTCCACCGTGTTTCGTGCAAATCGGCTGACCGACTTGGTTATGATGAGGTCAATCTTTCCGTCAAGGGCATCTTCCACCATTTGGTTGAAGCCGTCACGCTTTTTGGTGTTCGTGGCGGTGATACCCTCATCTGAGTACATCCCGACAAACTCCCAATCCTCATGACCTTCAATGTAGGTCTTGTAGTAGGTCATCTGTGCCTCGTAGCTGGTTGCCTGCTCCTCACGATCCGTGGATACTCGTGCATATCCGGCTACCTTCTTTTTTCTTCTGACTGCCACCGGCTCCGATGTGAACTGATTGAGGGTAGCAGGTATTTTTCTTACTTTCTTTGCCATGTCTTTACCGTCCCATCCTTGGAGAATAATGTGCCGAATATCGGGCGGTATTTTTGTTGCATCTTTGTATCAAACTGCTTGTAGTCATCCACCGAAATCAGCCCCTTTTCGAGCATCTGACGGGCGGCACTCATAGTCATCTGAAAGACGATCTCACGCTTTCCTTCTTCCTGACTCATCTACTGCCACCCCCAAACCGATCCTCGATGTAGCACCCATGGGAGCAATACTTCCTGTTCGCATTTCCATAGACCGTAAAGGGCTTCTTGCACACCGGGCATACGAAGTCATAATTTGCTTTTCTCTGTACCTGGTCGAGATGGCTGTTCCACCATTTCATCCGACAGCGGTCAGAGCAGAACTTCTTTTCCTTTCGACCTTTGGTCTGCAGTACTGCTTTGCCGCAACACTTACAAACAGAAACGCCTGCTGCCATCTGAACGACAACGCCTCCAAGGTTTCTGCGCTGGCAGAAGCTCTTTACTGTATTTTCGGATAAGCCAAGAATCTGACCAATCTTCTTATAACCATTCCCGGCTTCCCGGAGATTTGTTATCTGCACACGTTGTTCATCTGTCATACCTGATGTCCTCCTATCGTTGAAGGGTCATCCCTTCTGCCAGCTATGCAGTCATATCGTTACAGATTCCGAAGTTTCAGAGTAAAGAGTAAAAAAAAATAGGCTCAGCAATACGGAGTTACCGTACCACTGAGCGTATTGGCATTCATTATTGATTTTCGACCAGTTCTCCATCGACATAGAGCCTGAACTCTTCCGGGTTATTTACAATGTCGTATTCCTGGTTCCACTCGTCCGGTTTGTATTCTACAGTCATGATGGGGTCATTGCCTTCGACCTGATCCCTCCACAGATACACACGCATATCCAGACTTGTCGCATACCCACGATCCGTTGAGAACTTTATGGAATGAAATGAGTTTTCTTTGCACATCCGCACAAGCTGCCGAGCAAACTCATCCTTATCATCGATCTCATTCCGATTTGCTATTACGACAAGATTTTCATCACGATTCATGCTGAAGCTACTCAGCAAATCCGGCTCTCCTTCTTTTTTACTACTGCACCCAGAGCCAATGCAGCATATTAAAAGAGCCAGAAGCATGAACCTCCTGCTATTCCTGCTACTTTTCATGAAACCGCCTCCTGTGAAATCTTCAGCTGACTTACTAGGTATGGGATTACATCTTCCGGGGTCGGGCGTTCCCCTTTAAAAGGAATCTTCGCCCATTCTTTTTGGACTTTTGGATCTTTACTCATAAATGCGGCTTCTATTGCAATCTGCATTTCGGAATAAACTTCTTCCGGTGTTGTATTATGTGCCTTGGCTACTTTCTTAATGATTTCATTGACGTTCATAGAAACACCCCTCTTTTGTTAGACTTATAACTTGTTCTTTAGAACTAATATAGCACAGATAGACACACAATGAAATCTTTTTTACTCGACACGAATCTACAAAAAATGCGAAAAAAGAGGCAAAAAAAGAAGCAAAAAAAGAAGGGCGGTACTGAAACACCCTTCTACTAATCCTCAACATAAGCCCTTACAGCTTTGATTATTCTCTTTTGTTCGTCCGGCGGATACTTCTTAATTGCCTGTGACAGTTCATTTGCCACTCCATCGACAGATCGTGTCACAACATCAACCAAAAGTCTATCCGCTGAAACATCAAGCGCATTTGCGATTGCCACGAACTTATCCAGTTTTACAGCTTTCAGACCACGCTCAATTACACTGATATGTGTCGGACTCAGGTCAACAAGGGCTGCCAGGTCTTCCTGCGTGAGATTCTTCGCTTCTCTTGCTTCTTTAATCCGTAGACCAACAACTCTCAAATCCATTGTAACACCTCCTTCAGAACGATTGTTAGTTCTAAAGATATTATATCTGCTGTCTTTCAGCCTATACAGAAGCTAGGAAACAAGTATTCGTTCTTTAGAACTAATCAACATGCATTGATGCGAAAAAGGCTTTGCACTATGGCGAGAAACCATAATACAGAGCCTTGATAACGCTTTACAGCCTATTGGCATAGTCGAGGGAAATCCAGCCGTTACGCTTATCCGCATATGACTTCAAAAGCCCCCACTTGGATGCACCGGAACCATCGGCTTCTTCCACAATGGTGAACACTCCGGCACCCGTGTACTTGCCCCATTCGCAGGAGTGAACGGAGTTTCGCCACCGCTCCTTGCCGCCTTGACCGCCTTTCGGAAGGTATCCATCGTGTATCCCATCTTTAGCCCATTCCAAAGATGCTCCGGATCACCGTGGTTGGATGCGATACCCTTTGCATGACCTTCTTTATGGGAAATGATGTCCGTCAGCGGATTCAGCCCATACTGTCTGCACAGCATGGCGAACAGTTCCACTGCCGCTTCATAAGTTCTTTTCGCACAGGCTTTTGCTGTGGCAGTATCAGAGCAGGTAAAAGACGAACCGCCCGTATACTTGATACAGGCAGGTTCGCACATTTCCACACCGATGTGGGTGTTGTTAGAGGAACCCCCACCATGCCATCCTCTGTGATTCCAGGGCAGGGTCTGATAGACCGTGCCATCGTTGGCATCAATGAAAGCGTGAACGCAGGCACGGTCATACGATGCACTGTTCCAAGAATTAATAAAGACCGATGCCTTTGGTTGCGGACAGCCAACTGAATGGAGCATCAGTCCTTTAACGTTGATCTTTCTTCCTGCCGTATAGCAGGGATTCTTGGTAAGAATAGACTGCACAAGTTTCATAATTATTCATCCTCCTTATCTTCTGCACGGTTATGGAGCTGCTCCAAAACGACCTTGATTTTCTCTGGAACAGGAAGTCCAAGGTGCGCTGCATTCTCCATCAGAGAAACACCCTCATTGGAGATATAGAAAAAAATCACAGCGGTACGAAGAACGCTACCCGTTCCGATAACATTGACATCCAGAATGTTTGCGATACCGACCATAAGGAAGATCAGCACCTTGCGGCAGATACCACGGAATCCCACCTCGCTCGAAAGGCTCTGGTCATTGATGGCGCACATGACACCCGTGATGTAGTCAATGACAACAAAGGCAATCAGTGCATACAACAGACCGTCACACCCTCCGAGAAACCATCCGAGCCATCCGCCGACTGCCGTGAACATCAACTGAATCGTGTTCCAAAATTCCTTCATGATAAAATCCTCCGTTTCAAAAAATTAGAGCCATGTCAGTTTTTCTGGCACGACTCCTGTGTTGGTGGCATCAAGCCATGCCTGATACCACCTGGTTAATTCGATTTTTTGCTTTACCGACAATGTTTCATACCAAAGCAGACCTCTGTTGATAACAGGAAAGCACTCTGTTTCTCTTCGTTTCCTGATATTCTCTGTCTCTTTTGCCTTGTTGAGTTCCTTTTCCCAGACATCATCGAAGTGAATCTTTCCTTCGGAAAAACCATAGGATTCATAGTGTTCTTCGAAATGCTCGATGTCTTCAGGGTCAGACACTTCAATGCCGCCCACAAGATTGCCTACGATTGCATAGCTTTCTACATATCCATCATCATTCAACAGCACAAACATAACCGCACCCCTCCTTCTTAGTTGACTCCGTATATCTTTAGTATCTGCCCAGAACTGCTTCTACCTCTGTAGGCAAGAGTTATCGTTGATCCCGAATACGAGATATTGAACGAATAATAATTTGATTCATCCGCTATCTGATAATGAGCCGAAGTGGTAGAAATCTGACTTCCAGGTAGTACAATGGCACACCTTGAACTACTGGAAGTCGGCTGACCGATGATGACATACAGTTTATAACCGGTAGAAAATGTCGTACTTCCTGTTGTAAGCGTTCCGCTATAGAGAGAAGTTGCTTTGATTCCAAGGTTAGACCTGGCACTCGCTGCAGTGGTTGCTCCTGTGCCACCATAGGAAAGACCCAGTGCATTGGTCAGCGTAATGCTGTCCCATGAATTTCTATCATAGGCAGCCTTTACCGCCGATGCTGTTGCCGCCAGAGTTGTGCTTGTTGACGAAGTGCTGGAGGACAGTTTAGTAATACCATAATAAGACGTAGTTGCCGTGGACATATTGACAGCCTGCCACGAAGTACCATCATATAAGAAAAGCACAACCTGTCCGGCCTTCCAGTAATAGGTGCCAATTGCAGTTGTGCCATAAGTAACAATATTCTTAGCCCCAGTGCTATTAACATTCAATGTTGGGGAAGCCGATGAATTGGCATTAGCGAATTTCACGAGGACTGCTGCTCCGGTTTCAAGTTTGAATCCGGTACACGCTGCCACCTTGGCAGCTGTTCCCGCAGCAGTTGAACAAGTAGCAAAATCAAGACCCCCGCCAGTCATAAGGCTCTGGATATAGGCACTGAGAAGCATACCGTATACCTTCACATCCCATGCATCCGATACTTCAAAGCACCGATCTGTTTCGGATACTTTTCCTACAGCCACCCCCAGACCGCCGCTCTTGAAATCCATGACTACCGAAGCTGTCGATAAAGTATCCGTAACTTCAATGGTCGCAAAAGCATCTTTCAACGTGAACTTCACTTCGTAAGAACTTTCAGCTGAGATATTTCCTCCACCAAAAGTAAAGGCCGTACCGGAAATAAAGGTCTTATTGGCATTTGTCCAGGAGGTATCTGTTGTTTTCTTGTAGTATGTCGCTGTGGTTATCGTGTTCTTACTGCTGCAGGATGCATAACTGAAATTGACCGTTGATTTTATATAGGTTCCGTTGTCTGCGGCAGTTCCCGCACTGTTACACCTTTGAGAGATATACTTGGAGAAACTCGGCGCACTGTATGCCACAACAGTTATCGTAACTGTGGCATTGGCAGACACACGGCCTCTCGAATCCGTAACGGATGCCGTAAAGGTAATAGACCCGGATGTATTAAGGAAGCCAGTAGTAAACGAGGACGCAGTACTCGAATAGCCACCACCCGTAATACTATAAGATGCAATAGTCGACCCATATGCCCCCGCCGCACCATTGATAGTAAGCGTTGCCTTCGACTTCGACTGTACATAAATACCCCATGCTGACGGCACTGTTCCATCAACTCTTGCCGCCGTCAGACTTGTAATGGTTGGTTTTACCGTTGAAGGAACAGTCAGTGTCATCGTACAGGTCTTTGAGCCTACCTCCGTAGTTCCGTTATAAGTCTTGCAGGTGATGGTGCATTTACCGGACACTGCATTCGGTATCTGATTTGCCAGTGTAAGTGGCGGAGTCCAGGATACCGAGGTGGATGTGGTCTTAGTAGCTATCGTTCCTGTCGCACTGCCGAAAGAATATGTCAGCGTGTGTGTAAAAGAGGATGATGCCCTGGTAATCGTGATCGATGATGCCGAACCCATGTCCACGCTTGTTGCCGATACCGTAGATGCTCTCGGAATCGTTGTCAGTGTATGTGTTCCGCTTGCTGTTGCACTAACGGCATAGCTATAAATGCCCGCCTCACAACTCAAGGAAAACGATTTTGTACCATCTGCATTATGTGCGATAGTGGTAGATCCTGATGCAACAACGGTACCATTTCTCAGTTCAATACGATTGTCTGTGGATGTTGAATAAACAGTCGTACCATTAATAACAGCTTTAAAACCACCAGACTTCACATACCCTGATGCCGAACCTGAACCCTGAAGCGTCCATGCAATCGTAGAGGTATTTTTTTCAATGCTCTGACTGCTCAGCGTCCATGATAAGGTAACTGAACGCCCTTCCACTTCATTTGTTGTAATACTTCCGCTGGAAGCCATAGATCATACCTCCTTTAAGATGTTACTGCACCACGCCATACAATGGAGAGGTTGCCTGAACTTCGTGGAATAAAGTCAAACCAGCCACGATCTTCCGTACCGAGAGACAGTTTGTATCTGATCTCAGCATTGGTAATAACCAGTGACTGGTTTGAAATGTAAGCAATGGTCTGTCCATTCTCCTTGAAGGCAAGCTGTTCATTTGAAAGTTCTGCTGTAAAGGAGTTTCCAACCTTTCCCAATTCAATCAAGGCTCCTTTGAAACGAATGTATTCTTCAAGAAGCTGCTGATTGGCGGCTACATTATCCTTAATCTCATCCGTAACAGCGGTGAAATCCATACGAATCTCACTGCTGTTCTGGGTGATACTGGACTGAAAATCCTGTCTTATCATCTCCATATCGGATTTTGAGATATAAGTATCCTGCACAGTACCGATGATCTCACTGGATGTTTTGGTGATTTCCGAATAACACTCATGCACCTGCACCTTGAGTTCATCCACATCTCCGACCATTTCTTCGTATGCTGTCACATTCTGAAATGTCTGCTGACAACAGGTTAAAAGTGCCATCCGAACACCCCCTTAGTTAGAAACATCACACTGGAGTGTCATGATACTGTCGATGTCCGCAGCAGACAAATAGATCACCTTTCCCATCTTGCCAAAGGTCATCTCCTTGCCATCCTTATCCTGTGCATACCAGGTATAGGTCAGACTCTGTGTATCCGTGGTCGATGCCCATGCCGTTCCGCTGTATTTCATTAAGGTTACGGTCTTTGCCGAATGGTCGATTTTATACCAGTAATCTCCGCTCTTCGGTGTGGACGGTTCTGCCTCGCTGATGACACCAAGCAGTTCATCCACTTCCTTCTGATTTGTGCGAACAATAACATACGGCACAACGCCCCCAAGATTATTCTTCACGGTAAAACCACCGATGGAGAGCATCTCGGAAACATACGGGTCAGACTTATCTTCCACCGTAATAACGTCCACATAGGTTTTGCCGCTGTATGTCATGGTACAGCGGTAAGACTGGATATTTACAATATCCGCACCGGATACGGTAAGGGTCGAGGATGTTGCACCGCTGATATTCGTCCACGTGCCGTTCGCATACTTCGCCCACTGATAAGTTGCATTTGTGATGGCGGTCGTTCCGCTATAGGCCGAGGTTGCGAGAGTCAGCGTACCGGATTGGTTCTGAACTACGGTTCCATTAGGGGCGTACACAGAAAAAACGACAGCATTTGTTCCGTTGCTACCTGCTTTGGCTTTTGTCCAGGAAAAGGTCTTCACCACACTCTTGCCTGAAATTGTGAAAGTTAAAGTGATGTTTCCTGTCAGGACAGCTGTGCCGCCCAAATCGGAAGAAGCAGCTACCGACAGTTCCAGTATCCCAGCGGTCGATGCAGTTGCTGCCGTATTGCTCTTGACCGTGATTCCGGTAGGCAACGTACCCACCGAGCAGGTACAGGCAGTCTGTGTGATACCTACATATCCCGTAAACGGAATAGAAATAGTCGATGCAGTTGCTGTCTTGCCTTCCGATGTGCAAGCAATGACCTGGGCTTCATTTCCAAGTATGACGGAAAGGCCGCCACTGCCAGAACTTCCCGGATCACCTTTATCACCCTGGTCACCTTTTACACCATCAAAAATTTTTGTGATGGTAATCGTATCAAACACATCAGTATCACTGGTCACCACCTTGATCTGTGCCACATTGTTGGTAAATACAGCATGAGACGGTTTAACGACCAGTGTGCCGCTTGTGATGTTTGTATTATCTGTGGTGGTTGGATAGTCCACCCAAGAACCGGAATTATCTTTATACTGCCACTTGGAAATTGTCACCCCCTGCACCTGCGCCGTCAGGGTAGCCTGGGTTGCACCGACAAGTGCAGAGTCCTTATCATACTTAAATACATAGGTATCTGCGGTCACATAAGCCAGTTTCGCATTCTCCGCATTTTTCACCAGAGTGTAGGTGATATCCGAAGAAATATTGACAGTATTCTTGGTTTCAGAATCATAATAGCTAATGTAGCAAATATAAGTAATCATACCGGAAGTCGATGCAGACAACTTGTTCTGCGTGACCTTCAGCACCCCATTCGTCACCGTTTCACCCGTTGTAAGATTTGTCTCCGCCCCCGTGCCGTCCTTTCTCTTCCAGGTAATCGTCAGTCCCGTGGAATTCAGAGCAATGCTTGTCTGGTCAAGGAATACGACCGGGGTAAGCACAAGATTTGTAGATGCCCAGCTTGGCGCATAGGTATGCGGCAAGACATTCGGGTCTTCACTCTGCGTTTTCGGCAGATTGGAAGTAATATAGGCCGACAGTTTCCTTTGGTCCGTAATGTCCACAAAAGTCTGCTGACTCGAAGTTAATACTGTAGGCATTGCTTTAATCCTCCTTATAATGTTACTTCACAGAAGAAGGATGCGTTGTCCTGCACATCTTCTGTGGTAATAATGATCGATTTCATTCCGCTGTGGGAAGCATCCCATTCCTCATCAGCTGCGGAATTGCCGGAACGGCGATGCCATGCAAATGCCGATGCGGATAATGTGTCGGTGATATTCTTGTCCCAAGAATACACCTTGCAGTGCATCCAGCTTGTCTGACCTCTGTCACGGAAGATGTTGACCCCGTCAACCACCAGTTCTGTTCGATACATCTTCTGGGCATTGATATCATCGACTTTCCCGGAAATCGTTTCTATTTTTGAGGTCTGACCAAACAGGTCCTCCTCCAGTGCCTCGATATTTCTGTCTTGCTTTGCCGATGCCGAAGTAAGGGTCACTCCGCTTGCACCAATGGTGATGGTATTGCCGGACGGATTCAGATAGTCCCTTGTCCGGCTGACAACCAAGTAGGTACCGCTGATTCCATGCGGTTTGGAGATGCACTCGACATACATCCTCGCCCGGATGTCTTCAATATCCGCTCCGGTATCAGATTCATCTACGATGGTAAGTTCAATGCTCGTCACACCTTTTACCAAATCAGCAAGTCTGGTCTTTGCCTTTCGGAGCAGATTGGAAGGAAGGGTCACATCCTCCCACACTTCACTTACCCATATCCATCCGATCTCGGCAACGGCGGTTTCATCGCAGATATAGTTTTTGCCGTCATTGACAGACGTGATATCCACACGTGTACTGGTTTCTGTTTCATTGCCGTCCTCATCCGTACCCTTCTTTTGGGCACCAAGCGGAATGAGCGCAGTTGCCCTCTCTGTATGGTCTCGGCTTATCTTCACATCCAGAAGGTTTTTACCAAACTCCACGGTCTGCAGCGTCCGGGTGTTGAAATCTGCAAGGTAATCCAGATACTTTGTTTCTCCGGTATACCGCACTTGCAGATAGCCGCCGTGGGTATCGAGCAGCTTGCTTTTTATGGCATCCATCGTCACAGAGTATTCGGAATTGCTGTAGGAAATGTAATCATTGTCATCTGTGACCGTAATAGTTCCCAAGGTAAACTGCTTCTGCTCTTCCACTGTCGAATTGTGAACACTGATAAAATGTTCAAGCAGCCCTCGGATCGGACCTTTATAGGAAAAAGGAGGCTGAACAGTGTCCTTAAGATATGCAAGGCAGGACTCGCATTTCCATGTGTGTGTATTATAAAAATCTGATCCGTCATCCATCGCACGGCCTTCAAAAACAATGGTTTCACCCTTTTTACAGATGATGACCGATGCCATTGGATGTACGGAATCCAGATAAGGATGATTGTAAGGAGCAGAAAGGGTAAGACAGTCGATGCTCTCCGCATCCTCGGACACCTTTGCCTGCGTGATTGCCAGCTTGGAGAGGTTCGGATGATAGAACAGACTGCCGTCCACATAAATACGAAAAAAGCTCATAGCCGCCCCTCCTTATATCGAAAAGTAGTACTTCCCGTACCACTGACCTTTACTGTATTCTCTCCTCTTGTCAGTTCCAATTCCGGAAACTCCCATGTTCCGGTGCTCACAGATTTCTGAAAAGTATCTGTACCGACCTTCCAACTGAAAGCTGTCTCTGCTGTGGTGGTAATCACCGGAACAACAGGCATGAAGTCATTAAGCAAAGTTACCGTACCGCTCCCAGAAATCGTCACCACTGTTTCTTCAACATGGTAGCGAAAAGAATCCCCATCTGTGCAGGAAATGGTAAGCTGTCCCTTGCCCGTCAAAGGGTTGTACGCAGATATACATTCCAGAGTGCCGATGGCATACAGTTCCGGCTCATCATTGCAAATGACACGGCAAAGCCGTCCTGCAATACGGTTGACCGTGTTTTCCACCATCGTGTTGAACATACTTCTGCTGCCGAGCATGGACAGCGTGATATCAAAAGAACGAGGCTGGTAGGAAACTCGCCCTAAAGCCTCAGTGTATCTGATTGGGGAATTTCTCCCCGGTACGGTTATCGTCTCAGACTGAGGCTGCGGTGTGGGGAAGTCGATGCTTTCCCTTAACCACCCCAGCCCGAGCATGGAGATACCGTTTATCAAAATATCTGGTTTCATAGGCTCAACCTCGCATTCAGTTTCTGATTCTGACCAAGACCGCTGTCAATTGCCGGAAGAAGCCTGCCGACCAAAGTTCCATCATCCAGATAGATTCCCTTGCCGCTGTTCGCTGCAATGATAGACAGGTATTTCTCCACATTGTTGTTATTCAGTCTGCTTGTCAGAATGTTTTCGAGTTCCTTATAAAAAGCACTCAACGGAAGAACTGCCTCCGCTCCAGCTTCTCCTCCTGCCATTAACGAACTTCCATTCATACCGAAAACGGTAGGTCTCGTCAGAATGCCGCCCTCCTTATACCAAGAGATAGACAGATGTGGTACGCTTGGCGGTGCAATAGACAGGCTTCCCGAAATATTGAAATGTGGCAGCTTGATATGCGGCAACTGAAGTTTCAGTCCGGAGAAGAATCCGCTAATCTTATCCAGTGATGCCTTTATAGTGTTCTTCGCCGCCTCGATTGGTGTAGTAATAGCACTCTTGATGCCATTCCACACGGAAGTGGCTGTGGACTTGATGCCGTTAAAGACAGAGGATACTATACTCTTTACCGAATTAAATACGGAAGACACCTTACTGCTGATGCCGTCCACCACCGTGGATATGGTGGTTTTAATGCCGTTCCACACGGTGGATGCCACTGTTTTAATGGTATTAAATACAGTACTGACGGTTGTCTTGATGCCATTGAGTACCGTGGATACCTTAGTACTGATTGCTGTCCAAACAGTAGAGATGACCGTACTGATGGCAGTCATTACTGTGCTGATCACATTGCTGACCGCATTGATGGCACCGGAAACAATCGACTTGATGGTCTCCCACACAGTTGTGATAGTTTCTTTGCAATTTTCCCAGATAAATCGGAATGGCAGTGTGATAATATCAAAAGCCGCCTCCAGAATTGCTCCAATAAACTGAATTCCAACAGATACCACATTTTTGATTGACTCCCATATTCCTGTAAAGAAGGCCACAATGCCGTTCCAGATATTCATAAAGAAAGTGGAAATGCCTGTCCATACTTCATTCCAGGAAGTACCGAACCACCCAAGAAATACATCAGCTACTTCTTTCAGCATTTCAAGAACCGTAGAGAACACACTCGTGATGCCATTCCAGATACCGGAGAAGATCTCCGTTATGCCGTTCCACATCTGCGACCAGTTTCCTGTGAACAGTCCTATGAAAACATCCAGTATACCGACGATCACATCAAGTACCGTTCCAAGGACTGTACTGATAAGGGAAAAAGCCGCCTCAAATACCGGAGCAAGCATGCTACAGAAACCATCCCAGATTGATTTTAGGACTTCCACAATATTCTGGAAATCAAATCCGAGAGCATTCAGTCTCTCTGTGATTGCCTGCCCGAATTCCTCAAATTTTGTTTTGATTCCTTCCCAGATACCTGTTATCGCAGCACGAAATTCCTCATTGGTATCCCATAGATGTTTGAAGGCAGCCACAAGTGTTGCCACAATTGCCACTACTGCAAGAACAGGACCGGCAACGGCTCCGAGGGCACTGCCGAGTGATGTGATCGAACTGCTGCTGCCTGCAATCTTCACTCCGAGTTTTGCCACCCCTTTCGTCAAAGACGAGAAGGTCTTCATGGTCGTACCCACCGTGGATATGGTTTTACCAAGTACGATAAGAAGCGGTCCTATTGCCGCTGCAAGAGCTGCGATCTTTAGTATGGTTTCTTTCTGCGCATCACTCATACCGTTCAGCTTATCCACGAATGCCTGGATCTTCTCCACTGCACTTCGCACCATCGGCATCAGTATCTCACCGAATGAAATAGCCAAACCCTCAAGAGCCGATTTCAGCAACGTCAGCTGACCGGAAAGGTTATCAAGCTGTGTATCTGCCATCTGCTGTGCAGCACCGCCGCTATTGACGATGGACTGCTGCAGTTCATCCCAGGTATCCCCGGTATTTGCAAGAAGGGCATTTACCGCAGACAGGTCGGTCTTATTGAAGATCTGACTGATGATATTTGCTTTCTCCTGGGAAGTCATGCCTTCCATACTGGCGTTCAGGTCACCCAGAATATCGTTCAGCGAACGCATATTGCCTTCGGAGTCATACACAGATACCCCCAGTGCCTCCATCTGCGAAGCCGCCTTATCAGTCGGATTCTGAAGAGAAAGGATTACATTTCGCAGATGGGTACCGCCCTCGGCACCTTTGATACCGTTATTAGCGAGGATACCGAGTGCAGTATTTAGTTCCGCAGTACCGCCTTTGACTGTTCGTGCCGTAGCGCCAATAGTCAGGATGCTGTCTTTAAGGATTCCAGTTTCTCGGATGTGGCGGCAATGGCATCCTTCAGCAGTTTCTGCTTCTGTGTCAGCAGTTCCGCATTTGATGGGTCAAGTTTCAGTAGCTTATTCACATCCTTTAATGCAGACTGCGTATTCTTAATAGTGGAATTGACTCCCTTCAACGCATTCTGCAGGCCTGTGGTATCACCGCCAATCTCAACGGTTATGCCCTTGATTCTGCTTGCCATATTCGCTCACCTCCTTAGAATTTGTCAAATTCCTCCTGTCCTGCGATTACGGTATTACTGTATTTCACACTGTCATTTCCTTTTTCCGTCCACATATCCATAACAAGACCGATAGTAAGAAGGTCAAGGTCGGCAATGCTGATACCTATTTCCGTGCAGCGCAGAAGGAATAAGGGAGTTGTCATTTCCCGGCTACTGCGGTTAAGTTTTTTTTAGACTGAACATCTGTGATAAGGTTCGTACCCCACAGTTCCAGGATTTCCGGCAGAATCTCATAAATTGAGAACATTTCAAACTGATCAAGCCAGTCATCAATGTTATCCGGGATGGTATGGTCTGCATGGAAAGCCATGATGTACGCCACATTCTCGAAGATCTCCAGGTCTTCGATTTCAAAAGACCCGCCCTCGCTGGTCTTTCCCTTATAGGACTTTTCCAGTCTGGACAGGTCTTTAAAAATATCCCTCTTGAACTTGATACGGTACAATCGGGGGATGGTTGCGGAGGATCGGAATGCCACCTCCTTGTCACCGATCTTTACTGTTTTCTGCAGCATATCTCACACCTCCATTAACCTTTTGCTTCCTCTTCCTGAGGAATGTAGACCGACTTATACCAATTCGCATAGGTTTCCGCAGAGGTCGTATCTCCGGTACGGCTCTTTACAAGACCATCTTCACGAGGATCGGCAGTCAGAGAAAGCGTCTCCGTTCCCGGCTCAATCTTGTCCTCTTTGGTTTCAGACTCGATGGAAGGACGGGATGCGGTGCAATTGTACATCACATGACGAATGGCACGGACATCACCGTCAAACTCAAAGAGCAATGCGAATTTCACACTGCCCGCATTATCTGACTTCTCCACAAGGACTCCATTGGAATCCAGTTTTTCCTGAAGAATATCGGTACGGAACCACTCAGGAATGAGTGCAATTTCCAGATCACCGCTGTAGCCATTGTTGGTATTAGATCGGAAATATACAATACCGTCTGCATAGAAGGGACTGGAATCACCCTCGGCATCCAGACTGATGCTGACTGCACCGGGAATTGCCTGGGGTGCTTCATAGGTATATTTGGTAACACCGTCTTCCGTAGTTTCCGTCAACTTTGCCGCATGGACATTCTTCAGATTGTATTTCACTTTATTACCCATAGCTTTTAAGCCTCCATTTCAAAAGAGTAAAGGACTTCATACAGTTTCTCGCTCTCGATCCAGACCTCAGAGCGGTCATAAAAAATGCCATGCTCATCCAGCACAGCTTCCAGTTGTCTCTCCACCGATAAGTCCTTGGTATCGGTATAGAGTTCAATATGAACTTCGTTGATTTTGTAATAGGCTTTACCGTCAGCGGAAAAGTTGTCCGAATCCGGCAGCAGATAGCAGATGAAAGGCGGTTCTGGAGATTCGCCCTCTGCAAAATGATCGTAGGCAAAAGGGATACCCACTGCCTTCAAAATCTCTAGCAGTTTATCCATTGCGTATACCCCTCTCGATTTCCTGTTCTAGCCGTTCGATGCCGGACTGCTCTGCCGAAGCGATGTGCGGTCTTGCCGCTACACGTCCACCGCCACGCTTTGCATGACCGTGTTCCAACAGATGGGCAAGCTGATAGCGGTTACGGGAATACACGGTGATATCTTATTAAAAGAAACACCAATCGAAACGGTAAGCCCTAACTCTTCCTTAACTGACCGCCGGATTTTCTCTGCAACCTCCATACCAGTTCCGCAAACACCCCGGCTGGCAGTAACATCAAGCCAACACTCATCCATGCCATAGGGTTCCACCTGGTCGGTGTATCTCTGGTAGATGTTACGGGCAAGTTCTGAATACTTGAGGTACTCCTCATACTGCGGCTTTACCATAATAAGGTTTGGGCAGCACTGCCTTGCTTCCCAGTTCACCATGCCCGTTTTCACTCCTGCTTTTTTTGCGAGTTCGGACTTGGCAAGAACAATACCGTGTCTGTTCTCTGTGCTACCACAAACAGCCACTGCTTTCCCACGCAGGGATGGATCGAGCATCATCTCAACAGATGCATAAAAACAATTCATGTCACTATGTAATATGATTCTTTCACCCAACTTCATCACCTTCCTTGCAAAACTTCATCTTTTCCCATTGACAAGATGAAGTTTGAAACATATAATAAACTTATAACTTCACCAAATTTCACCCGTATAATAGCACCGAGATGAAGTTCCGTCAATATACTTGATGAAGTTGATGAAGTTATAAGCAAAGAAAAGATGAAAGGAAGGGCTACCATGACATTTTCCGACAAAATCAAAGTCTCAAGGGAACTCTGCAATTTGACACAACAGCAACTTGCCGATAAAGTCGGCGTATCCAAGCGCACTATCGCTTCCTATGAATCCACCGATGCAAAGGCACGGTCTTCTACTATGAGGAAATTGGCGGTAGCACTGAATGTATCCTACGATTATCTGGCAAATGACGATGTGACCGACCCGAAGCAGGGAATCGAAAAAATGAGCCATATCGAAGCAGCCAGAAGCCAATATGGAAACAAAGCTGCCAATGAGGTGGATGAACTTTTGGAGCGTAATGCTGCCCTGTTTGCTGGTGGTGAATTAAGTGAAGAGGCCAAAGATGCCTTTTTCACCGCTGTTACAAAAGCATACCTGGAGTGTAAGGAGCAGGCGAAAAAAACCTATGGCCGCAAGAAATAAGTCCGCTTTATAGGACAGCATATTTTGTATAATTATTAAAATACAGAAAAGAGGGATCTGAATGAGCGTGGATTATATCTGCCGTGAAGTCAAACGGATGAAAAAGAAATACCATGAATCAGACCCGTTCAAGCTGTGCGATGCTATGGGCATCATACTTCTGGATGCGCCAATGGGTAACTACCAGGGAGCCTGCAAAGGTTTTTTCTTGACACAGAGCCGGAAACGCTCCATCACAATCAACAGTGATCTCCCAGAAGAACTTCAGCGTATTATTGTCACACACGAACTGGCTCACGCTGTACTCCATGCCAAAGCCGCCGGAGTGAATGCCTTCCACGACTTTGAACTGTTCGACAGCGCCTCGATCATGGAATATGAAGCTAATATTTTCGCAGCCGATTTTCTCATGGATGATGACGACGTCCTGGAAAAACTCAACGAGGACATCTCCTTTTTTGGTGCAGCCGCACTCTTAAGAGTTCCACCAGAACTACTGGATTTCAAATTCCGTCTTATGAAACGGAATGGCTATAAAATGATCGATCCTCCCTTAATGGCAAACAGTAACTTCCTCAAAAATGTAGAAACGGAGGTACATAATGAATATTAAAGTTTATGTAGATGTGACCGCCCGGTTCAACAGCGAGGGCGGTCTGATTCCTCTCAGCCTAACCTGGGAGGATGGTGAAGAATTTGAAATCGACCGCGTTACCGACATCCGGCAAGCCGCCGCAATGAAGGCTGGCGGTCAAGGTGACCGATACACAATATGGGTCAGAGGAAAACAAAGCTATCTTTTCTTTGAACGGAACCACTCTCTCACCGGGAACAACCTGGGTCGTTGGTTCGTAGAGAGGAGAACCACATGAATACGGAGATTACATACACAATAATCGATACGGATGCTCTCGACTTTCTGAAGGTGATTTATTTTGGAGGGATCACCAATCCTTACGAGGCTGCCAGCAAGAGAGCCTACCTGGATATGAACCGGACGATTCGTTTCAAGGGGATGCCAGAAGAAAAGAGGACTGAACTCCGTACATCCGTCACTGCTATGCTTGAAAAAGAAATACGACTTTTGTCACCAGATATTATCACAAACCAGAAGGAATACGATGCCTGGCATCATGCCCGGTGTACAGAAATCCGTTCTCTTTACCGTGATAACGGTATCGAGTTCCATTATGGCCAGTCCCAGAAATGGCTGAACATGATGATAAAGTATCTCTATATGATCGGTGAATGCACCTTTGACGGCTTATTTGAATTTCTCCATGTGCCCCTGGACAACTATGTATTTGATGTTGCCCAGAAGGAACTTGGAATTTTTCGCCCTAAAATCCCCTGGAGCAGATGGGATGACTACACGGGGCAATACGAAGCATATCAGAATGAGCTGCGTTCCAAAATCCATGAATTCCCACCGCTGCGTTGGGAATTCAAGTATTGGATGAAAGAAGCACGACAGCACTCATTAGAGTAGGTCATACTACTTGCAGAGGAGAAATGATGACAAATACAGAAAAACAAAAAGTTCTCCAAGACCTCAAGAACACTGATACCTGTTCGGTAAGTAGCTACTATGAGGCTTTGGAGAACATCGGAGATATGAAATACAACTATGGTGATTATATGATCACCGAACCAATAGACTGCCACGAGGAATTGAAACGGTTGACGGAAGCTGACTATGACCTGTGCTGCGCACTTCTCACGATGCTCCTTCGGGAAGACCATTTCTGCAACGGTTCCTTTGAGAGACGGCATAGAGCCGGAGAGGTTCAGCCCATTCTGGACCGGATGATTGCTCTCCTGGAAGACAGGGAATAGGAGGCGGCGATGGCAACACTTGAATCATACGGTCGAGAAGTACACTGCATCTTCTAACTCCTCGGCGAAAAGGAAAATGATATCACGCTTAGTATGTCCTGGGCGTTAACAAAATGCCCGGAGTTCCTAAAAGCTGTGGTGCAGCATATCTGTGGTTTGGTGCCGGACACAGATGCCATCACGGTCATGAACCAGAAGTATGATGCCGACACTGGTATCACTGATATCGAAGTGACCGACTACAAAATATTTCATATTATTTTTGAAGCAAAGCGTGGGTGGCTTCTGCCTGGATCAGATCAGCTTACGAAATATTCTGTCCAGCTGGCAACGTCCCTGGCAACATTCAAGCAGATCGTGACCTTGTCCGAATGCACACAAGCTTATGCCAAGTCATATCTATCTTTTACCGTTGCACCTAACGGAATCCCTATTTCGCATCTCTCCTATCGGGAAGTATATCAGATGGCAACCGATACCAGAGCAGCTTCTAACCATGAACAAAAGCATCTCCTTTCGGAATTCTGCGACTACTTACGGGAGGTAATGACCATGCAGAAAAAAGACTCAAACATGGTGTATGTTGTTGCCCTGGGAACCCAGAAGCCTGACAGCTGCGACATCACTTGGATAGATATCGTCCAGAAATATAGTAAATACTTCTGTCCTGTAGGCGGGAACGGCTGGCCTAAAGAGCCGCCAAACTATATAGCGTTCCGTTATTATGGACAACTCCAGTCCATTCATCACATAGAAGGGTACACCGTTTCCCGGAATATGCATGATGAAATCCCAGAAATGCCGGACGAGATCTGGGATAACGACTGCTATATTTACAAACTGGAATCGGCGATCATTCCCGGCAAGACGGTCAAGACCGGGAAGATTTTCAGGGACGGACGAGTATGGGCAATACTAGACACTCTCCTGACCTGTGATACCATCAGCGATGCCCATGACTTGACCCAGGCTCTTCTTGGATAGTAAGGAGGATATATGCCCAGAGAAACCACACCAAAATAATCACAGATGCTATAAATAGTTTTTGTCGTTCTATTCGACAGACAGAGAAACCATTCTATGTACAAGTATATCCATTTCCTGGAATGCTGATTAACGAGTGTTTTCCTAATGTGAGTTCTGTGGTAAGCACATTAGGAGGAAAATTGGTCAACGGTTGTGCGATATGGCAATGGGCAAATATTATGATTGAGGCAGAAGCTCATGCTATTTGGGAAGCCCCAGACGGGAAATTGGTAGATGCAACTCCACACATTAACCACGAGGAACGCATTCTCTTTCTCCCGGATGATGCCATATATTACACTGGAACACCCATCCCAAATCAGAGAATCGCATTGACATCTTATCCATTGGTTGCAGAATTGATTTCGCTCTTTAATCAGCGTGATCAAATTGCTGCGACCAGCAAAGGAGATACATATTCAATCCCTCTTCACCTTTATAATCGGATGACTGAATTGCAACAGATTCTTCATCAAGCAGCTGGTAGAAATGACCCCTGTCCATGTGGTTCTGAGCTTAAGTACAAAAAATGCTGTGGTCGATACGAATGAGGTAATATCATGCCAACTGAACAGGAACTCCGCCTTCACCGTTATTGTTTCACTGGACATAGACCGGAAAAGCTACATAAGTCAGAAGTACAGATTAAAAAGGCCTGGAGGCGGCAATCCTCCAGGCAGTAAATGCTGGGTTTGTCACTTTTGTCTCCGGCATGGCTCGTGGTGTAGACCTCTGGGCGGCCGAAATTATTCTTCGGCTCCGGGAATCCAATCCTGCAATCCCCATTGTGGCAGCTCACCCTATCGTGGGTTTGAAAGCCGATGGTCTGTGAATTGGCAATCGAGATACAATGCCATTCTGCGGCAAGCCGATCTGGTAAAGTTCGTATGCCCCGGCTACAGCCGCGACTGCTTTCAACGCCGGAACGAATGGATAGTTGACCGCTTCGCCCGTGTAATCGCTGTCTACAACGGAGAACCCGGTGGCACACGGAATACAACCGAATACTCCAGAGCGAAAAAAGTGGAGTGCCTTTCAGTGTGAGGGCACTCCATCTTTGTGTCATACCTTGGTAGTCATTATAAAAAATAATTTTACGAAATATAACTTGCTATGTGCCTTGGTCAGAGCTAATATACTCTAAACATCCAAGGAGGATTAATTATGGAAATAAAAAGCAAAAAATTCAAGACTCTGCGTGCGGCTAAAAAGTATGCCTCTGTACTTAAAAAAGACGGACAACTAAATGTTCAAATCTGGGAGCTACCCACCTCGACAAACAGAAATATCTATGTAGTTTTATGGGAAGAAAGAGACTAATTAG
>OLRY01001447.1_pt1 | contig 21883 bp, 20 predicted proteins | sample 1672541 | NCBI WGS metagenome assembly OLRY01 (sample SAMEA3136697, study PRJEB25190) | human gut metagenome | biome: human gut; feature: human-associated habitat; material: faeces | place: Austria | collected 2013 | reverse complement strand
ACCCGTTTTAATCTGACGGAAAAGGCAGCGTTTAATTTGCCGAATAACAAATGGAGTCAATAATATAAGTTGTTCCAGTTCGCTTCCTCTATCCCTCAGAACCCGGAAGAAATTCGTTATTTCACCATCAAGGTCATTCACCGTTTCGATATGGCTTTTTGGCTTGTTGAAAAGTACGGCCAGACTCCCAGCAAATGGTTCAAGATACACATCATGCTTTGGTATGTATTCACATATCCACGGGGCAAGACGATTCTTTGCTCCCGAATATCTCAAAACACTCTTCATAATCTCTCCTTTATCTTCTAAATTTCAGTTTTAACGTCATCAAACTCTTTACGCTTCCTCTCATATAGTTCTTTAATTCGCTCCGGCTTTTCTGTTATGACCTCATAATCATCTCCGGTAAATCCCGGTGGCACATCCTTTAAATATTCGATATATACCTTTTCCGGATGAATTGGTGGCAAATAAGGAAACGTAATATTTTTTCGGAATCTACCACTTGAAAACCATGTTATTCCACCATTATCAGAAACAATTATTCCGTCTATATCTTCAAATGTACCGTCTTTTTGCTTGAAAACACTTGAACATCTCTTATTTTGTAATACGCCGTCTCTGGAACATTCATTCCACTCCTCCTCTTCTCCCGTAAGAGGTGAAATTGGTTTGAATCTTAGCAATCGTTCTAAAATGCTAAGTGTATAGCTGGCAGAAAATCCACTATGCCCTTGATCGCTGAATTTCTCTACAATTTCAAGAATGTCTTTATTTATCATTTCCTGCATTCCGTCTTTATCTTTACCGATTTGTTCAAGTTCTCTTTTTGCATAATCTAATAAACTCATATACTTTCCTCCACTAAATTCTAATTTAGTTACTAACCATAACCAGTAGTATAGATTACAACTGCCGGTTATTGCCTAATTTCATCATCCTCACTGATTTCTTGATACTGCTCATATGTTAATTCTTCCACTTCTTCACTTCCAGAATATTCTCTAAATGCCTCAACCGGTGCGGTGCTTGCTCTTGATCCATCAACTATAGTCAATGCTGCTACCACTTTCTGATCTCTGATATAAAAATATCTCTGCATATTCTATACCTCCAAAAAACTTACGAACTCTTCATAACATGAAGAACACAACGCCACCGTTTGCGGTTTTTCCGACTTATTCTGTTCTGGCTGCCAGATATTAAGCTTCGCATAAGAAACATTGGTTCTCCATGTCGGTCCATTTATACAATTAAAATATTCCCTCTGATGAGTTTCTCTTATTTCTTGTCCGCATCTACCACATATCATGTTTTTCCTCCACTAAATCCTAATTTAGTTACTTAGTTAATTCTATCTAACCCAACCAGTAGTATAGGACACGCACTACTGGTATGGGTTCTATACTATTCATCGTCCTCCTTGTCTCCTAAGGACGCATGTGTTATAATGTCCTTAGAAAGATGAGCAGTGGACGGTCTCCGGCAAGACATATAGTCCGCTGCTATTTTTTTTTAGTTACGCATACTCACCTTTATTTTTTACCCTATCTTTTTATTGCTCTAATCCTTGCTTTCAGACTTTCCATTACCCAGTTCTGTACATCATTCTTCTTCTCCAGGGCACGCATCACGTCCTCATCCCGGGTATCTATACAAACAAGATGATGTATAATCACTCGTTCTGTCTGCCCCTGCCGATGTAGTCTCTTGTTTGCCTGAGTATACAGCTCATAATTCCACGTTAGACCAAACCATATGACATGATTTCCACCTTGCTGCAGGTTCAATCCGTAGGCACTACTCGCCGGATGGGTCAGAAGAATATCAATCTGTCCGGCATTCCAGTCATCCTCATCCTGCGTAGTTCTCAGCTCCCGGACACGCAGCTTTGTTTTCTTAAGCGCTTCCAATAGCCGGATCCGGTCGTGCTGGAAATTATAAAACACCAGCACCGGTTTCCCCTTAAGAGACTCGATCAGTTCCATAAACGCCTCAATCTTACAGCTATGCACCTCATGATAATTCCGGTCCTCGTCATAGATTGCACCATTTCCGAGCTGCAGAAGCTTGTTGCTCAATGCGGCTGCGCTAGTCACACTGATTTCTTCATCCTCCGGAAGTTCCAACACCATCTTACGTTCTAACTCCATATAGGCTTTTCTGGACTTATCGTCGAGCGCCACAGGAATCTCATGATAAATGATTTCCGGAAGCTGCAGATAATCCTCTGCTTTCATACTGACACAGATGTCCGATATCTTCTGCAGGATACTCTCTTCCGTTCCTGGTTTCGCCTTGTAGTTGTAGATCACGTTCTGCCCCCGGTCTCCGGGATCAAAGTACCGTTCCCGGAACTGTGTATATCTCCGCCCCAGACGTTCACCCTCATCCAGAAGATAAACCTGCGCCCATAAATCCTCAAGGCCATTTGGGGACGGAGTACCCGTCAGTTCCACGATACGGTCAATATGTGCCCCCACACTTGCTAGGGATTTAAAGCGTTTCGCCTTGTGACTTTTAAAGCTACTGGACTCGTCAACAACCACCATATCAAATGGCCAACTGTTCCGGTAATAATCCACCAGCCAACAGACATTTTCCCGGTTGATGATATAAATATCTGCATCCACCATAAGGGCTCTCCTCCTCTCTGCCGCTGTACCGACTACTATGGAGTACCTGAGTCCCTTCAGCTGATCCCATTTCTGAATTTCTGTTGACCAGGTGTGTTTTGCGACCCTTAACGGCGCTATAATCAGCACCTTTGACACTTCAAAGCGATCAAATATCAGGTCATTCAGAGCCGCCAGCACTATACTGGTCTTGCCCATCCCCATATCCAGCAGAATCGCTGCTATCGGATGTTCCTTTATAAAATTGATCGCATATTTCTGATAATCATGTGGCTTGTATCTCATCTAAAATCCCTCCGATTTTCTCCGGACCATCAAGTACATACACCGAAAATCCAAGTTTCTCCATAAGCCTGTGCCTGGATACCTGCAGCGGCCTTGGCATCTTCCCAGGTGCCTTAACCTCCACAAATCCAAAATGCCTTCCCGGCAGAAGCACGATCCGATCCGGCATTCCGTCAAATCCCGGTGATACGAACTTGGGACAGATCCCGCCTCTGGCCTTTACGGCCTGAACCAGTTTCTGCTCCACCTGTTTCTCTCTCATAGCTCCTCCATCAATCGAATTTATGGTGCAGGGGGTGCAGGACATTTCTATATTCCCCTTATAGGGATTTTTCTTGAAAAAATTCTCTATACGCGATATAGGTAATAGTCCTGCAACCCCTGCACCTTTTCGGTATCATCATTCAGCAAAGTCTGTGTCTTTGACCTGCAGCCCCTGCACCCACATGCCGGATTTCTTCTTTTTGCGGGTAAATCCTCTCTTCTCCAATTCCAAAACAAAATCCGCATTTGTACGCTGATACTCTCCGGTACGCAGGCAGTAAGTACGGAACTCTTCATACAGTTCCCCAGACTTATACTCCAGTCCGTCACCGACCTCGCAGCATTCCTCCAGGAAAATGCCCATCCAGTCATTCATCCCGCGGTAAGCAGCAATGGCATCCACAACCACCTTCGGTTTTGTCGTCTTATGGTCATGCCTGATCACCTTCCTTGCGCCCTCAATAATCCAGCTCATGATGGCCGGCGCAGCATGCTCATATAGATAATCCGAGTAATTCTTGATATCTGAATTACCTTCGATCTTTGCATGGAACGGAATCACGATCAGCCTTCGCCAGGTCCCGTCATCGGATGCGCTGACCTTCGGCAGATGGTTCGTATAAAGCACTACTGTGTGTGAAGGGACAAAATCAAAAGGATCTTTGAACTTCTTCTCACCCCGGATCTGATCCGTGGAGCACAGCTGTTTCAGGATGGAAGTTGACAATCTCATCCCTTCTTCCAACTCCGCCGCGATGATGAGACGCTTTCCCTTCAGCTCCGCAATCTCCGGTTTTACATTTCTCCTGCAGCCAGCCGTCAAAGCATCGGCAGAAATCGCTCCGGAATAGGTACCAAGCACTCTCGACACCGTATTCCAGAAAGTAGATTTTCCGTTCCGCCCTTCCCCATACGCAATGATGAGAGCCTCCTCATATACCTTTCCAATCGCCGCAAGTCCCACCGTCTCCTGCACATAATCAATCAGATCCTGATCTTTACAGAAGAATACCTGCAGGGCATTTTCCCACAAGTCTTTTCCCTTATCCCCCGGCGACACATTCGTAATCTTTGTCAGAAGATCCTCTGAATTATGCGCCCTCGTGCCTTCTATCCCCTTCTTCAGGTCATAAGTTGCTTCCGGCGTATTCAGGTAATTCTCCTGCGCGTCAAACAGGTTGATATCTGTCGCAACCATAGGCTTCGCCGCATTCTGCGTGTTGACGATATTCTTGTAATTCCTGTACTTCATCACGAAAGCGTAATAAGCTTTTGCCGCCAGATATTCCTTATAAGCATCATTCAGTTCCGGGGAAATCAGCTTCTCCAAAGCTTTCCCGCCGGTTCTTACAGCCTGCTCCGGAATACCTCCGGAGATAAGCGCCTGCATCGCTGCCGAATACTGTGATCTGGCATCCACAAGCTGCATATCCAAAAACTCTTCCACAGTTCCGACCGCCTTCTGCCTGTTTTCTCTCCAACAGACCCCGTCATAACTTAAGAACTCTGTCGCATCCGTATAAAGAAGCTCGCCGGCATATTCCCTGACCAACACTCGCGCCTCTCCGATATCCGAATAGTCCTCAGGCTTTAAGGAACCAAACTCAGCGTTATATTCCTCCGGCGGCACATAGCCCGGCTGTATCATGACTGTTTTCTTATAAAACCGCACCGCACTTGCCCAGATCGTATTCAGCTCCGATTCCTCCAACGGCGGATCACACCGCTTCGCATATTCCAGAAAAGCATCCTTCGCCTTATCTGTGATCCCATACTTTTTCAGAACCCTGCCAGCAAAATGGCTCATAGAATTGTTGCGGTTCCCCTCTGTAATCGGACCAGAACCCACCGGCATCTCCCCTTCTTCCTTATAGGAAGGATCCACAGACACCTCTTCATCAATGTTCAGCCACCCTTCATGCCAGATGCACGCTCCGGTATCCGCGCCGAAAATGAACCTTGCAGCATCCAGGGCATTCCCGTCAAAAAAAGGATACTTCTCATGAACCGCCGCCTTCAGCGCCGCATAATAATCCGGATCCTCCGTTTCCTCAATCACGAAATATACATGAAACTTTGGTCTGGCAGCCCTGCCGTCCTTTTCCTTCATATGATTCCGGCTGTAGGCAATCGCATAGGATACATCCGGCAGAAGCTCCGCCAGCTTTTCCTCTGTCATCCACTCTTTTGGATCCTCAGAATGGTCGTTGTCACAATCCATCACCAGAACATTCGACTTCACAAAATTATTCTTGCTGCGGTAATCTTTCCTGTATTCTGCGCACACATGATCAAACTTCGCCGCCTCATGCAGTTCCTCCGCGGAAGTTACTTCCACCCTGTTCGGATAAAAGCAGTTCTTCGTGTCGGAAACTACATTGGCTGTATGCAAAATCAATCGCATTCGCTATGCCTCCTGTCTTAAATTCTGTTCCTGCCGGCATCTTCATCACCGGCATACTCCGCATGTAAAAGTATCTTTTCCTATCCCATTGGACCGTTCTCCCTTCAACAGTAGTAAGGCGCTCTGACCGCCTTCTATTGATCCAAGGAGTTTCGGTCACCTGTTTTTTGACCTGATCAAAAAAATTTTTAGAAAAAAATTCCCCCGGAAGTCACAAAAAATTCGCTGCCAAAACTCCTTACAGCAGCAGAGAGGCACACAGCCGCTCAGGAAAATACAGACAAGGAGGCAAAGAGAATGCAGAGTCAACCAGACACAAGACCTAGCAGGCGCAACATGCCGACGGATGAAGAAATCTCGGATTTCCTGATCATCATTAGCGTCATCGCTAAGCGCCTCGCAGGCCTGATCATGAAGGAAGGAGAAAGACAAGATGAGCAAAATGAATGAACTGTCCATGCTGCTGGACAACCTGATCGAATGCGGCGAAACACTAACAGAGACGGCCAGGGCACTGAAAGCGTTCTATTCATCTGACAATGAACCTTCAGCCGCTCCGGCAAAGCCACTTCCTCCCACAGAGGAACCGGCAGCCCCGGAAGCAAAGCAGCCTGAATCAAAACCAGAGAAAACGTATTCAAAGGAAGAGATCAGAGCCATGCTTGCAGCGAAAGCCAATGAGGCAGACGGCATCTATAAAGTGGATGTCAGAAACCTGGTCAGAAAGTACGGCAACGGTGGAAGCCTTACCGATGTAGACCCGAAAGACTATGCGGCTCTTGCAGCTGAAATGGAGGGAATCGGAAATGCCGGGTAAACACGCAATCCTCTCAGCACCATCGTCACACCGCTGGCTTGCCTGTCCACCAAGCGCGAAACTCTGCGCAAAGGAAGCCAACAAATCCAGTCCATACGCCCAGCAGGGTACTGACGCCCATGCACTCTGTGAGTACAAGGTCTTGAAAGCCCTGGGACGCGATTCCCCTGATCCCACGGAGAACCTGGACTACTTTGATACAGAGATGGATGACTGCTCTGACCAATATTGTTCCTACGTTTGTGAACAGCTGCAGAAAGCCCAAACCCTCTGCAGCGATCCCCAGATCCTGATCGAACAGCGGCTGGACTTTTCCAGATGGGTACCGGAAGGCTTCGGAACCGGCGACTGCCTGATCGTTGCTGACAAGATCCTTCATATCATTGATTTCAAATACGGCGTCGGAATTCTCGTAGAAGCTGAGAACAATCCCCAGATGATGTGTTACGCCCTCGGAGCCCTGGATATCTACGACGGCATCTATGATATAGAAGAAGTCCGTATGACGATCTTCCAGCCCCGCCGCGGAAATATCAGTTCCTGGGACATCAGCAAAGCCGACCTGCTTGCATGGGCTGAGAACGTGCTGAAACCGGCAGCAGAACTTGCCATCAAAGGCGAGGGCGACTTCCATGCCGGAGATCACTGCCAGTTCTGCGCAGTCAAGGCTACCTGCCGCAAGCGTGCGGAATACAATCTGGAACTTGCAAAATATGATTTTGAGATGCCGGTAAATCTGGATCAGGCAGAGATTTCTGCCATCCTCCCCCGGATTGACGAACTCATCGCATGGGCCGGAGACGTAAAGGAATTCGCCCTTCAGTCAGCCTTAAGCGGAACAAAGTACCCGGGCTTCAAGGTAGTTGAAGGCAGATCCACAAGGCGTTTCACAGATGAAGCCGCCGTAGCAGAAGCCGTCACAAACAATGGATTCGACCCTTATGAGAAGAAACTTCTCGGGATCACGGCAATGACTTCCCTTCTCGGGAAGAAGAGATTTGAAGAGCTTCTCGGCGGTCTTATCACGAAACCGCCCGGCAAGCCGACACTGGTGCCGGACACCGATAAACGGCCGGCAATAAACACAGCAATCGAAGACTTTCAAGAATAAAGGAGAAAAATATCATGGCAAAATTTGTTAATCCCACAAAAGTTATCACAGGAGTAAACACCAGATGGTCCTACGCGAACGTCTGGGATCCGAAATCCATCAACGGCGGAACACCGAAATACAGCGTCAGCCTCATCATTCCGAAATCGGATACCGCGACCATCAACAAGATCAAGGCCGCCATCCAGGCAGCTTATGAAGAAGGCCAGAGCAAACTGAAAGGCAACAGCAAATCCGTCCCGGCACTGTCCACCCTGAAGACTCCGCTCCGTGACGGCGACCTGGAAAGACCCGATGATCCGGTCTACGCCAACGCCTATTTCATCAACGCCAACTCTTCCACAGCGCCCGGTATTGTAGACGCAGACAGACAGCAGATCATCGACCGTTCCGAAGTATATTCCGGCGTGTACGGCAGAGCCAGCATCAATCTGTATGCCTTCAACACCAACGGGAACAAAGGCATTGCCTGCGGACTGAACAACCTTCAGAAGATCCGCGACGGCGAACCTCTTGGCGGAAAGTCCAGGGCTGAGGATGATTTCGATACCGAAGACGATGATGATTTCCTGAACTAAGCGGACAACCTGCAACACTCAATCCGGCGGCAGTCATCAAAACATGGCTGCCGCTGCCTCCTTAAGAAAGGAACACAGTATGAAAAACATCACACTTATCAAGCCAGTCATTCTCCGCAGCGCCCTGAATGATATGACGGTCTCCCAAAGGGAAATCGCAGTGGATCTTCTGACCAACCGGAAGTTCCTGCTTCCGGATGCAGATGGATTACGGCTCATCGAAAACACGAAAAACAGCAGCAAACTTCCAAAATTCTACCTGTATGGATCAGAAGCAGTCTGCTATTACCGCCAGTCTCTGGGTCTTCCGGATGTATCTCTGACCGATATTGAGGTTGATGATATCGTCATGAATACAGAAGACTTCGATACCCTTTACGATATCCTTTATCTTCTGAACCGCGTCCGTATGAGGAATGCCAGATTTACACGCCTTCTGGCCATGGATGCGCCGGTAATTATCCTCTGGAATGAGTACAGGATGCTGCAGGAACACATGGAGGATCTTCAGGATAATAACTGGTGCGGCCATCCGGTTATCAACCATTTCAACACAGCCTATGAAGATGAAGCGCCGGAATGGCATGATGAAGTCCGTAAATCTCTTACCGATATCAACTACAGCCTTCTCCAGTACAAGAAGGAAAATGAACCGATACCGGCAGAATAGAACACAAACGGCAGCGGGTTTTCGTGCCTGCTGCCGTTCCTGAATAAAGGAATATTTACTATGGAAATCAGAGAAATGTCAATCGACCTGGAGACTTACAGCGACATCGATATCACCAAATGCGGTGCATACAAGTACGCTGAGTCTGATCATTTTGAGATACTGCTCTTCGGAGTCTCTGTGAATGGCGGACCCGTTAAGGTATATGACCTGGCCTGCGGAGACACCATTCCCGAAGAAATCCTTGCAGCGCTATCTGACGAGAATGTAATCAAATGGGCTTTCAACGCTTCCTTTGAGCGTATCTGCCTCTCCAACTGGCTGAAGCGGCATTGCCCGGAACACTTCCGCGGATACAGCATCCCTGAGGATCCGGCTTCAAAATATCTGGATCCTTCCTCATGGAAATGTACCATGATATGGTCCGCATACATGGGACTTCCCCTCTCACTGGAAGGCGTTGGTGCTGTCCTGAAATTACAGGATCAGAAGCTAAAGGAAGGCAAAGACCTGATCCGCTATTTCTGCAAGCCATGCAAACCTACCAAGGCAAACGGCGGACGCACCCGGAACCTTCCCCAGCATGACAGTGAAAAATGGATCCTCTTTAAGGAATACAACCGCCGTGATGTGGAAGTGGAAATAGCAATCAAACAGAAACTCGCACGTTTTCCTGTCCCTGATTTTATCTGGGATGAATATCACCTGGATCAGGAAATCAATGACCACGGCATCATGATTGACCCAGAATTCGTATCGAATGCCATCGCCTTTGATGAAAGATCCAAAGCTTCCCTCATGTCAAAAATGCGGGATATCACAGGGATTGATAATCCGAACAGCGTTCAACAAATAAAGAAATGGCTCTCCGATCGGGGCGTTGAAATGGAATCTCTCGGCAAGAAAGAAGTTGCGAAGTTTGTCAAAGATTCCATTGGCAATATGGATGGTAATATTACAGAAGCCCTGAAACTCCGCCTCCAGCTTGCAAAATCCTCCGTCCGAAAATATCAGGCCATGCAGAACGTCATGTGCTCTGACGGACGTGCCCACGGCATGTTTCAGTTCTACGGTGCCAATCGTTCCGGCAGATGGGCCGGCCGTCTGATCCAGCTGCAGAACCTTCCGCAGAACCACATTCCGGATCTCGCAGAAGCCCGCGCCCTTGTCCGTTCCGGAGATTACGATACCATGAGCCTTCTTTACAACGACATTCCGGACACGCTCTCGCAGCTGATCCGCACGGCTTTTATTCCAAAACCGGGATGCAAGTTCATTGTCAGCGATTATTCTGCCATAGAAGCCAGAGTCCTCGCGCATATCGCCGGTGAAAAATGGCGTTCTAAAGTATTTGCTGAAGGAAAAGATATTTACTGCGCTTCTGCATCTCAGATGTTCGGCGTTCCCGTGGAAAAACACGGTACCAACAGTCATCTCCGCCAAAAAGGCAAAATCGCTGAACTTGCCCTCGGATACGGCGGATCTGTCGGCGCCCTGAAATCCATGGGTGCCCTGGATAATGGTCTTCAGGAAGAAGAACTTCAGCCGTTGGTCAGCGCCTGGCGTCAGGCTAATCCAAACATCGTACAGTTCTGGTGGGATGTAGATAATGCCGTAAAGACAACAGTCCGGCAGCGGATCAAGACGGAAGTCCGCGGCATACGCTTCTCCTACAAAAGCGGCATACTCTTCATCACCCTTCCCTCCGGCCGGCAGCTCTCCTACGTAAAACCCCGTATTGGAGAAAACCGTTTCGGCGGAGAATCCGTCACCTATGAGGGAAGCGGCGCCACAAAAAAATGGGAACGGATCGAATCTTACGGTCCGAAATTCGTGGAGAACATCGTTCAGGCAATCTCCCGGGATCTTCTGTGCTTTGCTATAAGGAACCTGTCCTTCTGCCAGATTGTAGGTCATGTCCATGACGAGGTGATCATCGAATGCGGCCCGGAAGTCTCTGTGCAAAGCCTCTGCGACATCATGAGCAAATCTCCGGACTGGATGCCGGGCATCCTGATCCGCGGGGATGGATATCAGTGCAATTTTTATCAAAAAGATAGTTAAGAAATAGGTGGTATGAGAAAACCGCTCATACCACCCATTTTTATAGGCCTAATCCGAATCTCTTTTTCTTTGTCTGAATCACAGCATATTTCTTCCGCAATTTTTCCAACAGTTCCTTAGCGGCATTGAACTCCTTCTTAAGAGAAAATGAATCCAAAAAAATGCGCTCCCATAATGCTTCATTATCGCTTATGTTTGAAACTACTTGTCCTAAATCTAAGGTGCAGACATATCCCTCTTCTTCAATCACTACACCTTCATACAGTTCCCCATCTAAATCTGTATATTGTCCCATACCGCGCTCATCAACGGTATCCATATCTCCGTATGCACTATCCCTGTAATCTGTTATGCAATAATATTTTTCTTTACTATCAGCCAAGGATTCATCATCATCAAATTCGGATCCGTAGATGTATTCTTTGATGTAATAAAAAGATGAAACAAATTTGTACAATGCGGATTGAATACTATTGTTAGCCATCTCGCCATCCAAGGTTCCAGTCACATACTCTATTTCACTGTAGTATTTTCTGATGAAACTTTTGTAATCCTCCTCATCGTTATTATAGCCAAACATCTCTTCCAACAGTGGAATGACCACATAACGTTCAAATCGTTTCTGATCTAATCCACACAGCATTGAAATCGTTTCATCTGATGCGATCTTATAATCCAAGGCATTTAAAACCTCGTATATATCCTTATATTCATCATCCATTAGCGTTGTAAAATAATACGCTGCAAAATATTCCTGGAATGATCTGTGAATGAATCTATACTCATTTCCATCCAGATACATAAGGCATAGTTTTTCGGTAATATCCTTAAAAAACATATCCACACTGGTTTTAAGGCCGTTATCGCTGATAACCTTTTCCAGATATCTCTCCATCAAGTCACGGCTGAACTTCAGATTATAATCAGCGTAAGAATCTGCGCAAAATTGTCCGAAATATTTCTGAAAATCTCTTTCATTTAATCCAGTAGCAAAGTTTCGAGTAATCCCCTTAAGTCCGTCATGCCTTGTTGACATTGCCCTATAAGCCTGCTCATAAAACAGATATCTTTGAGTCGGAATATTATTTGTCTGACTATATGTAACAATCATTATTGATAGGAAAAGTGGATTTCCAAAGAATTCTCTCTTCTCCTTATCATTAAAGCGGAACCGTCTTGTCTTCACATCCCTTATAAAACGCTCCTTAAGATCTTCGTCAACATATACCGGATCCAGTTTATTGACCATTTCAAATGCCTGATCTTCAGTTAGAGGGCAAAGGTAATATGGCTGAAATCCTTCGATCGATCTCAGCTCAGACATATCTCTTGATGAAATGATGACTTTACATTTTGGAAACTGATCCGCAAAAATCTCTATCTCTTTTTTACATTCCAGAACATATTCTTTTTTTACTTCATCCAAACCATCCAATAACACAACTGACGGTTCTGCGTCAAACTGGTTCTGTATATCCGACAACTCTATCTTCCTGTCAAATCTTGTAATAGAACGGCTTATCAGATACATCAGATCCCTTTTTTCAGGATCATAATCACTCAGAGCAGTAATGACCGGCAGCACTTCTTCTATCGGATAATTATCCACTGCGTCAAGAAAGAGATGATTGACCATCATACTCTTTCCCAAACCACCCTGACCAACAAGACAACTTTTATTTGTCTTAAAATCCGACACTGATATGTTATGATACACCTCATCCGGCACACGCTTACCACTTAACATTTCTGAATATGCATAAAGTCTTCCATAGGCTCTTTTCGCCACATCATTACATACATAAAAATCGACAAACGGCCTCTCTGTATCATATATAAAGGTTCTTTTTTTACTATATTTTTTATAGGCAGCCCGCATATATGCAGCCATCCTGTTTTCCATATTACTTCTATTAGCCTGTTCAGCACTTATAAGAACAATATTACCATTCGGATCATATATTCCAAGGTCAGGAGCTATATCCCCCTCAGTAAGATAAACCACTTCCTTTTTCAATGTGGGTGCCGATTGCTCTTCCGGTTTATTTTCTCTAAGAACAATGTTCTGGTATTTCTCGGACGCGCCTATAGCTGTTGCATCAAAAACACCTTCAACATTTTCCTTATCTCTTTTATACCACCTCTGTATTGTCTTTTCACCTACCGTATTATCCTTGCAATTTTTATACACATAGAACCATATTCCCAGCAGAAAATCGTAGAAATCGATTTCCGCATCCGCTCTAAGGAAGTCAATTTTATAAGAAGGAGCAAAGCCTGGTTTTATATAGAATATTTCATTGTCTCCGATCGAGGTATCGGATTCGATTAGCTCCAGCAAACATCTGACCAGCCACAATCTGGATCTTTCAGGAATATAGCTGTCAGCAAACTCTTTTACGCGTGTTATCGGTGCAATCGCCTCTCTCTTCAGTTCATCTTGAAAAACCATGCATACTTTTTCGTTCCCGAGTTTTATATATTTACCATTTGTCGGAACCTGTTTGCAGTTTCGGAATTTTGAAGCATATGTATGCAACTTATCATAGGCTTCTCCCTTCGACACATCAGTCAAAACCTGCGGATCAATTATCCCCAGAAAATCTCTGAATCTCAAATCCTGCGATGCTGAACAATTATCATTTGCCTGCAAAAGAAGATTAAAAAATGTACCTCCACACAGGCGAAAATGCTGTTCAGTATTCATAAATTCTCACCTCTCAAAAAATAACTTGAATTCAACAAAATAACTTTTATTCAACATTTACCTTCAATGTTTTCACCACGATGCTAATAGTACATCGGGAGAATACCCGTTGGCTTTCCGGAAAGCGAATCCTGACGAGGGTTCAATCACATGAAAATCATATGACAAAAGGAGCCAACCATTATGAAAAAAGATATTAAACGTAATTCTATCGTGTTCGTAAAGAACCCTTTCCCCGGCTCAGCCGGAAGTCACATCATGCAGGGCGACCATTATGCTGTCGTTTGTCAGAACAATATGGGAAACCGTTATTCCGACAGCGTGATCATCTGCTACATTACATCAAAGGTGAAACGCCTGGACATCAGAACCAATGTGCCGATCCAGTGGTATGCCGGTCTTGACTACAAGCCTGCAATGATCAAGTGCGGACAGATCATGACGATCGACCGTGATGACATCATTGAAGTTGTAGACACCTTACGACCAGAGGACGAAATCCGTTTCAATCAGGGTCTCAAGGTATCCCTTGACCTGAAGGACAACATCTTCGCGTAACCACAGGAGGATTTCACCATGTACAAAATCCGCCCACCCAATACACTGGATTCAATGATTCAACCATAACAACACAGCACTTTAAAAATTGAATCTGATTGCTTTGATCTAAGCGCGCATAAGCAGGAGGATGCACATACCGTTTCGGCCAGATCCGCAGGATCCATCTGAAACGTTGTGCTTTACCTCTTTGTTTGTGTGCCTTTTTTCAGGCCAGCGGCAAGGACAATCTCAGCAGTGTGCATCCTCCGATTTCAGGCAATCGCCGCGAAAAAGGAGATTTTATTATGAATAAGTACACTTCTGAGAAAACCAGCGACAAAAAGTATTATGTACTCTTTGAAACCGATGAGGAAGGCATTCGCCAGTACAAAGCTGCCTCCGAACAGGAGCGCATCGGCACTTCTCTCACCAAGATGCGTGTTGAAGGCGAAATAGTTCCGGCTATCAAGCTGGAAGTTGATAAATCCACCTACGACACCTTCAAAAGGGATCAATGGATGGAAGAATACCGCTACAAACAGGAAAATCGCTGCATCATCGGCGGAGCAGGCGGTAAATCCAGATTATGCCCCTGCAGAATCCCAAACCCTGAATACAAGGAAGGCGGCACCACTCCGAAAACCATCATGAATGACTGCGCCAAATGTAAGTATTACGGATCCTTCAAATCAACAAAGGGCAAGGTTTTCTTTTCCACCCTCACCGTCATTGATGACCATGGAAATGAGGCCCCCTTTGATCCCGCATCACCGTACCCACTCAATCAGGCGGATAACTACATGGAACTTTTATATGGCCTGATCCGCTTTATCAAGGTACAACATCCGAAATACAGTAAATACACGGAATTGGTGGAACTTCTCGGGCATGAGCACACCCTTAAGGAAGCTTCCGTCATTCTCGGCAAACCGTACCGGACGCTTTACGGTTGGATCCTTACTCTTCGCCCGATCTTTGACGAATATATGGACACCGTAAGCCATCTTTAAGGTTATGAGATCCATCTGCGGCCTACGCTGCAAATGGATCTTTTTCTTTATACTTACTTCTTCGATGCCTCGTATGTACTCCAGACAAAATCAACAAATGTTATGCTACTTCCTACAGCCAGCTTTGCATGCCTAACCTCCAACCCCTTAAACGAAGCGCTCTTTCCGTGTCCACTACCAAACGGATTTCTTATTTCAGCAAGTTTCGTAGGTATAGCCCTTAGATTCCCTAAAACTGCTTTTATTGCGTCGGCACCGCGATCCGTGGGTTGTACGTTTGCTGGAAGGAGATTCAATGCGTCCATTGTTTTATCGGCCAACTGCGGAACATCATCATTCTTGGTATATGCAATTCCCTTCTCATCTAAAATCGTCTTGCAGCAGCTTTCGATCAGTTCCTTCGCCATGCCAATTGCGTTAGTCGGATCGGATACTTGCATCTTCACCATAAGATCAATCTGCCTGGAAAGGTATTCGCTTGAAAACTTCATCTTCAATTCTTCTGCTGTCTGAGTTATAACAACTGTGCTTCCTTCCAACCTGTCTACGACTTCTTTACATTTCTGGTATAGCTTTGCATATTTTTCATCATATCTGGAACTATTTCCCCACCAGGTGACATCCTCATAGTCTTTGTTAAATTCATATTCCATTTCATCTTCGTAATGATGAAAAAGATCCACCAAAATCTTTGTTCTATTCGCATCAGTAGCATCATTGAGATACGCCGCCAATGATTTTCCCTTTGACATCCCATACTTTTGTTTTAAAGCTTCTCCAATACTCGAAGCTGTAAAAGCGTTAAAAGTACTATCGTTAAAGTTTAGTACATATCCGTCTCTATTAAAAAGAGCCAAGAATAACCCTTCTTCTTTTTTTGTGATAAATGCCATAAATTACTCAACCCCCAACGCCTTAAACACCGCATCCTCCGCGCTTTGATACGGAATTAATTGAAACGCACTCATCAACTCCGGCGGCACCGTCGCGAAATCTACAAATGATGTCTGCGGAAGCAACACCTTCTTCGCGCCGGAATCCAGGCACACTTGCAGCGTATCCGCCAGGTTATCCACCTTGATCAGCGTACCGCTGATACTGATCTCACCCAGGATTGCCGTGGAACTCTGCACCGGTCTTCCCAAAGCAATAGAACACAGTGCAATCAGCGTTGGCAGAGCCAGCTTCCCGGTCATACCGATTCCCTGCAAATCCTGATAATTGATAATGTAATCCTTCTGCGTTGTACTGATGGAACCACTGATCCTGTTACCGTTCGCCTTCAGATAATTGAAAGCCGTATTGGAAGATTCTTTCGCGTCACGGTCTGATCCCAGTCCTGTCCGCTCCAGCTTGCCATTTCCCGGAAGCATCTGGCTTTCCAGACGGAACACTCCGATCATTCCGGACTTTCCCCGTGATACGGTATAAACCTGTCCCGGATTACACAGCCCTTCAGGGATCAGCTTGCCGCCTCCCTGCTCAGGCGCCGAAACATAATGCTCGGACATATCTTCCAGATCAATATAGGAAAAGTTCACATCATAGAACTCCATGCCGCCCAGCTTCTTCAGCTGTTCCTTAACGCGCCGGCGCATTTCCAGAGAAATCTTCAGGATCTCTTCCAGCTGTTCTTTTGTATATTCGCCGTCCGGATACATGAGCTTCACGAGACCACCCACCATCTTCCGGACCGCAATCGTATCTCTTTGATTCAGGTTCCTTCCCAAACGGAAATACTCATCCAGGGCATCCCCGTACTGTTCTTTTCTCAATTCCCGCAGGAACTCAGCCAGATAGTCCGTGATGAAACCATAATCATTTGTAAAATGTTCTGGTCGAAACTTCGGGATCTCCCACCCCGGAATATAACAATGTATACGATCCAGAAACGCTGTATCTGTTCCCATCTCCGGCGGGAACGGATCAAACAAGCTGGAAGTTTTCAACAGAACATCCACACTTTGATTAATATTTCCCACAAAGACCATCGATGCGGAGGCCGCCTTCTCCTCCTTGCCTCTGGCAAAGGATCCGGACGCCATATAATCCTTCATGATCTGGATCCCGTCTTTATCCTTAAAATGAATACCGGCCACCTCATCAAAAGCAACGACATCCCACATACCGACAAGACCAATTGTCTTCCTTCCCATGTTATAGAAAAGGTTTGCCACCGTGGTCTGTCCACCGGATACCAGAATACTGTTCGGCGATATTTCCTTATACAGGTGGGACTTACCTGTGGATCTCGGACCCAGTTCACACAGATTGAAGTTATTCTCTACCAGCGGAACCATACGTAAAAGAAGCAGCCACTTCTCACGTTCAGACAGAGTATCCGGCTCCATACCGATCGAACGCATCATGATATCCAGCCACTCATCCTCTGTGAAATGTTTTCTGCCTTCCTTCAGTTCATCAATCTCCACATGAGGCATCTGGATCGGCGTCAGCTTCCGGATCTGTACCGGCATTCCATTCTTCTTTTCTTCTTCCACATACTCATAATCAAGCTGGACAATACACCAGATACCGCCGCAGAGCAGCCGGTCAAACTTCTCCGGGTATTCATCCTCCAGGAGAACATTGTCAATACCCAGATTGGAGAAGCTGGCGATATAAATATTCCGCCTCATGTCAAGCCGCGCCGTGATCATATCGATGACGGTATAGCTTCCTTTTTTCCTGAGCTTTGACAGAACTTTCTGCGATTCATCCGGACGGACAAAGTTATCTGCCAGGATCCGTTTCACATTCTGTACCCCCTGCTCAATGATAGACTCATCATCGGAACTGCAATACTGACCAAGTAGGAACTCCAGCACGTACACCGGCACGTTTGCCCCTTCCTTGATCTTCTTCGTCAGATCCTTCCGCACGATCTTTCCGTCAAAACTCTCACGGAGCTTGTTCTTTATTTCCTCACGTTTATCTACAGTATTTTCAGCGATAGGCACCATATATTCTCTCCTTCCGCCTTAACTAAAGAAATCGAATTCATCCACCGCAAAGGCAATATCTATCTGGAACTCTTCCCTTGATACGACCAGACCATCCGCATCTGCGATCACGAGATAATAGATTTCCTTGTTATCATATTTCAGCGACTTTAGATTGAAGCTACACCGGAATGTCCTTTCCTGTCCATTGTCACTGGTCTTATCCGCAATGATCTTCGAGGTGTCGCTGATCTGCTTTCCATTGCTGTCCGTGAAATACAGCTGATAGGTCGCCGTTTCACGATTATCCCCTACCGGCTCTTTCTGATAGAAGTTCAGCGAAAAGATCATATTGCTGACTTTATGTGTTGCCGACAGGAGACTTACCTCCACCGGCTTCGTATCATACTTCTTCTGGTTCCTCTGATACTGCTTGCTCTGATTTCTCAGAAAATGATAATCAATGACCGGCACGACCATTTCCTGAAGGCTGATCCCACCGTGTACGAAATTAAGGCCGCTGCCATTCATTTTAATTCTTACATTTTCCTTCGGCGCAAAAGCATCATACTCGGATGTTCCGCCCAAAAACTGAACCTTCTGCAGATAATCGGGATCCGAATCCTTCATCATGATGGCATAGCGTCTGCCGTACTCCACAATACGATTGACAAATCCGGTCTTGTCGATTTTGTCATCCTCGGTCAGCGGACTATAGGTATAGAGGAAACCATGATCCGCCGTGAACAGGATGTGTGTTGCGCCGAAATCATTACAGATGATCTTCGTCAGGTTCTTCAATTCCTGTATTGCGTCATCGCAGGCCGGGAACACCATCGTATCTGATGTATGACTTGCCTCATCAATGGTATCGTGATAGATATACACAACATCCATTCCCTTTACCATTGCACTTCGGTTAGCCCTCTTCGCATTTACCAGATCTTCATATTTTACTGCCACGCTATTCGGCTTCTCCGCTTTCAAGATCCTATCTCTGTATCCGGCATCCGTTGAAACGCCGTCCGCCATAACCTTCAGAACTTCACCATGCAGCTCCACTTCCAGTTCCTTATGCGGAAGCAGCGCAGCCATGCCGAACTTCGTGATAGTCGGAAAGATACCCTGGACATCCTGAAGCTTTACATCCGCCTGCGTCTCACGTCTTAACTGCTCCGCAAGGGAAGCTGCCACTTCATACCGCAAAGCATCGGAAATGACAACAAATACCCTGCTGTCCGCATTGTCAATGCGGTTTCTGTAAAAGTCCACCTGTTGTGGCACTTCCAAAATCCGGCCATACTTTGCCAGTTCCTCAGAACATACTGCCTGCCAGTTTCCGCCCAGCTGTCCCAGGAACCAGTTTTTATACAGCCCCTCCACCTTCTCCATGACAGAGCGGAACAGGTCATGCAGATCGGAATTGTATGCCTTCAGGCTTTCCCCATAGCTCTTATGGAACAAACGGTAATAAGTATCCATCTTGTAATACTCAGAAGTATATTCTTTCCAGACCTTCTTCGCCTCGGCGGAATGGAAGCCTGTCGAATGCTCTTTATAGAACGCCTGCATGTTCGCCACCTGCAGGATCCCCTCGTAATAATCATTGAATGGCTCATAGTTCACACACGTCCGGCGTTTCTCTACTGTCCGCCTGATCACATCCACATCAATGATATGATCTCCGATCTCTGTCATCAGCTTGATCAGGATCACTTCATCCAGACACGGAAAGACTTCCGTATCCACCAGGTCACTGACCTCCAGCTTCATAAACCGCTGAGGCAGCTTTAGTTCACCCTCCACGGATTTTGCGATCTCTATCAGCTGTTCCCGATCTTCAGCATGAAGCCAGTCGGAAACAAAATCAAAGCAAAACGCCTGATGCGGCGAAGAAATGAACCCGTCAAGTCCCGCCAGATATTCCAGCCTCATCGTCCTTGTGATCGCTGTCAGAAGTATATGCGTTGCCAGCATCGCAACATCCGGCTGCTCAGCAACGTAGCCAGATCCCTGCTTCACCATACTCCAAAAAGCCTTATCCGCACCATAGTTTACAAACTCCTGATACAGATCATTCGTGTCGGTGTCCATACCGGCCTTCAGCACTTCCTTGATGATCGCCGCCGGCGTGACATCTTTAACACCGCCCAGAGCACCCATCACAGCCATGTGCAGCTGAGCAGGAACGCTTGGCACCTTGCTCTGACTAACAATTTTATCCCTGCGCACTTTTGCTTTGAAAAACTTTCGGTAGTCCTTTACCAGTTTACGCATCGCAGGTGTTGACGGAATTCCCATCTCGTCCATCCAGATAGAGATCAGATCCGCCCGGAACTCTTCGCTATACATTTCTATATCCAGAAGCCAGTCATCCTCCGGACTCTCATAGGATAACGGGCGATATACCAGATAGTTGTTCGTGGTATCGTCCACCGACAGAAGTTTTTTCACCGCAAAGTTATTGGTTCCGGTAAGCATCAACAGTTTTGCATTATCAACCTGAATATCATCCAACTTATCCTCAAATTCTCTATCTTCGTCATACCAGAAAATGATACGACGCTTATAAAATTCCGGCAGCGGTGCAGCAAATCGTTTATTCAAATCTCGAATTATTGTATCTAAATCCATACTGGCCATGCTGCCACCTCCCTTAACTTAGCCATTTCCTTTAGAGTTCGAATTCTTTTTATCACTATGCCGAGTGAATATTTCATGAGTAATTCCCTTTTCTGCTCTCTGTTCCATCGCAACTCCAGTTTGACCATTAGAATCACTATTACTTGAAAGAGGCGGCAATCCTTTTCCACTTTTAATATCTTCCATTGTTTTATCTGACATTAGAATCCTCCTTTTTGCAGTATAACGGCTATGGCATACATAATAATTCCAACAATAATCGTAATCAAAGCTCTGTCAAATGACGCTTGCTTCTTTTGAACCACTGGCCTAACTTCATTCACTATTTTTGTATACTTATCAATCAACCACACAGCAGCATGTGGCTCTTTTTCTCTATATATTTCATTATTTCTAATATCTTCACTCTTGAAAACTGCGATTTTTCTTCCTCGCATTAGCGTTAAAAGATAAATAGCTGAAAATATCGTTATCCCCATTCCTCCTACAAGACAAATTAATTCAACAGATACCATTATCAGTGCAATAACGGTCATATCCTTTACATATAATTTAGCAGGAGAAAAATCTAATGATCCTAACATAACGGTAAGAACAACACCCTCAAAAGCTAATGCTACATTGATTTTATCGTAAATTCGATTATAGTTTTCCTGCAATCTCTGATAATCCTGAACACAGCTATCTAAAAGAAAACATGCTGAAGGATAGTCTGAACTCTCAGTCGATTCTTCAACAGTAGTACTCTCATTAGATGCTGAAGCCATTCCTTCGTTCATTTCAGCCATACTGCCACCTCCTATTTAATCTTCGCTAGCACATCCTTGAATATCGCATAATTATGCTTGACACCATCGTCCAGATCAATGCTGATCATCTGATCCGCAAGGTGATGGATTTTTTCTTCATAAACACGAATTTCTTCCGCCTGCGCCTGCAGCTTATTCATCTCTTTGTTCAACTTCACTCGCTCGCCGGCAGCAGCATTTTCAATACGTTTTTCCAGATCAGCCATCGCCGTGCGGTAGCGGCTCTGCTGTTCATGGACATAGTCCGTGCGTATGCGGGCAATGGTGTCCGGCTGATAGCGGTGCATATAAATCAGAGCCTTGAAACCATTCTTCTTCCCGCTGTCAAACAGCCAGTAAATCGGACGCTTCTGATAAATCTTGCAATGGTCTTTGTAAAAATCATTCAGGAAATAGTTCCGAA
>OLRY01001444.1_pt1 | contig 21919 bp, 14 predicted proteins | sample 1672541 | NCBI WGS metagenome assembly OLRY01 (sample SAMEA3136697, study PRJEB25190) | human gut metagenome | biome: human gut; feature: human-associated habitat; material: faeces | place: Austria | collected 2013 | reverse complement strand
AATTCACCGTCATGGAGATTTACGTGGCCTACAAGGACTACCTCTGGATGATGGAATTCACCGAGCAGATGCTCGAAAAAGTCGCCGTGGCCGTAAACGGCACGACGGAGGTGACGCTCGACGGCAAGCAGATTTCGTTCAAAGCGCCGTTCCGCCGCCTGTCGATGACCGACGCCATCCGCGAAAAGACCGGCTACGACATCACCGGCCAGAGCGAAGAGCAGCTGCGCGAAGCCTGCAAGCGTCTGAACGTCGAGACCGACGCGACGATGGGCAAGGGCAAGCTGATCGACGCCATCTTCGGCCAGTACTGCGAGGAGGAGCTTGTCCAGCCGACGTTCGTCACGGACTACCCGATCGAAATGTCGCCCCTGTGCAAGCGTCACCGCTCGAACCCCGAACTGACGGAGCGTTTCGAGCTGTTCGTCAACGGCAAGGAGCTTTGCAACGCCTACTCCGAGCTGAACGACCCGATCGACCAGCTGGAGCGCTTCCAAGAGCAACTCCAGCTGAGCGAAAAGGGCGACGACGAAGCGATGTTCATCGACATGGACTTCGTGCGCGCACTGGAATACGGCATGCCGTCGTGTTCGGGCATGGGCATCGGCATCGACCGCCTGACGATGTTCATGACCGATCAGGCTTCGATTCAGGACGTGCTGTTCTTCCCGCAGATGCGCCCCGAAAAGAAAGCCGTGAGCGATCCGGTGGAGAAATACACCGAGATCGGCGTTCCCGAAGAGTGGGTGCCCGTGATCCAGAAAATGGGCTACATCACGGTCGAAGCGCTGAAAAAGCTCGCTCCGGGCAAGTTCTTCAACGACTTGTGCGGCTTCAACAAGAAAAACAAACTCGGCCTGAAGGCACCCTCGATCGAAGAGGTCAAAAAATGGTGCGAGGAATAATTCCCGCTTGGAAAATTTATTTTACTTATAAAAACAAACCGAATATGAGAAAGAAAATTGTTGCCGGCAACTGGAAGATGAACACGCTTCCCGCCGAAGGTGTAGAACTGGCCAAGAACATCGTCGCAGGCCGCGGCGAAGTATGCTCGTGCGTTAATTTCATCGTATGCCCTCCGTTTACGCACCTCTCGACGGTTGCCGAAGCGCTCAAGGGTTCGGACGTCGCACTCGGCGCGCAGGACTGCGCAACCGAAGCCAAAGGCGCCTACACGGGCGAGATCGCCGCTTCGATGATCGCGGCGCTGGGCTGCAAGTACGTGATCCTCGGCCACTCGGAGCGCCGCCAGTACTACGGCGAGACTTCCGAGACGCTCAACAAGAAGATGGCGCAGGCTTACGCAAACGGCCTGACGCCGATCTACTGCGTGGGCGAGAACCTCGAAGAGCGTGAAGCCGGCAAGCACTTCGACGTGGTGAAGGCCCAGATCGAAGAGGTCGTCTACAACCTCACCGCCGAGCAGTACAAGGACCTCGTGATCGCATACGAACCCGTTTGGGCCATCGGCACGGGCAAAACCGCAACTGCCGAGCAGGCGCAGGAGATCCACGCCTACATCCGCAAGGTGCTGGCCGAGAAGTTCGGCGCAGCAGCCGAAGAGACGGCGATCCTGTACGGCGGTTCGTGCAAGCCCTCGAACGCGGCGGAAATATTCGCAAAGGAGGACGTGGACGGCGGCCTGATCGGCGGCGCAGCCCTCAAGGCGGAGGATTTCCTCAGCATCGGCAAAGGCTTTGCTAAATAAGCGGTCCCAACCGCAAACAAAAAAGCTCTTCCCGTGGGAAGAGCTTTTTTCATATCCGTCCCGGAGCGTCCCGCCCCGAAACGCCGCCGGCCTATTTCCCGGCCGGGTCGGGCAGGTTCTCCATCACGTTCCGGTAGAAGTCGCGCACGTCGTTCCAGCGGTAGTAAGGCGCCAGATCGCTTTCGACGGGAATCCGCACCTCGCGTTCGTTGTAGAGGAACTTCACCAGCACGTCGTCCGAAGCTTTCTTACGGTAGAAAACCAGCTGGATATTGGCCGCCATCGGCGATATTCTATACAAGGGCCACATTTGGGCGATCTTCTCAGGATCGCTCTCCACGACGTCGCACCCCTCGAACTGCAGCAGCGACACGAACGTCATCAGGTTGCCGTCGTGGCCGAACCGCAGGTCGGCCGAAACCGCTCCGCCCTCCACGGCCCGGTCGGCGCGCGTGAGGAAATCCTCCAGCAGCGCCTTGGCGTAATACTGCGGAAAACGCCTGTTGAGCGGCGAGGGGCCGCGGATCACGTAATACTTATAGTTGTCGTACACGTTCAGCCCGTAAAGCTCGTCGGTGGTAAAGAGGTCGTAAAACGAAATTCCCAGACCGACGTTCTGCATGTCGGCGGCGAAATAGAAAAGGCCCTTCATCAACTTCTGCGCGTCGATCGTCCGCACGAACTCCCCGTCGGCGAACAGCTCCGACATCAGCCGGTCGGGACGCACGAACCGATCCCCGATCCGCTCGTACTCCTCCAGCCAACCGCCCTTGTCGATGAAGTCGAGGTACTTCCGGCTGAGCGTCGGGTTGGTCGGCTTGCTGTAGAAATTGAGGTAGCGCGTCGTCCTGCGGCCCGCCGTGCGCGACACCTCCAGACGGGGATTAAGCTCCTTGAGCCGCTCGCAGAAAGCCGCCATGCTCAGCACGCACCGCACCACGAGGGTCGCCTGCGCATCGACGACCGCGCCGGAGCGGAATACTTCGGGGAAATTGCGGTACATGCGCCCGGCGATCTCCCGGTGCTGCTCGGCGCCGAGGGGCGAAAGATCGCCGCCCCGGTCGATGCCGTCGTCGTAGACGCGCTTCACCCGGCCGTAGACCTCGCGTCCCCGCTCGGTAAAGGCATTCGCGGCGTCGGCGGCCCGGAAAACGGCCATCACCTCGTCGTATTCGCTGTCGTGCAGCAGCCAGCGCGAACCGTGCCGGCCGTAATGACTGATATAAAACGGTTTATAACCCTTCGGCGCAGGCGTCAGCACGGGATTGTCGTAGGTGTAGACATAATATACGCCGCCGGACTTGCCGGGATTTGCAGCTATTTCGTCCCGGAGGTTCTGTCCCGAAGCGGCCAGCGCCGCGAGGGAGCAGAGAACGGCTGCGAATAGTTTTGTAAATCTCATCTGTTTTTCGTTCGGTTACTGAATGATAAAATCGGACATCAGGAAGTAGTGGTCGCTGGGGTACAGACCGTCGACCTTGTCGCGGAGAATCTCCGCCGAGACGGGCCGCAGGTTGCCGCGCACGAAGATAAAGTCGATGCGGCGCGCGTTCTTTTTTCGGTAATCCGGGCCTTTGAACCCATGATAGGTGAAGCCCGCTTCGCCGGGACCGTGTACGGCCTCGTACGCCTCCTGCCACCCGGCGTCGCGCAGGCACGCGACGGGCGCATTTTCGATTCCCGAATTGAAATCGCCGCAGATGACCTGCGGGAAGCCGTCGGCATACTGCGCGCACTCCCCGACGATCATCTTCATCTGCTCGCGCCGCGCATCGTCCGACTTGTGGTCGAGGTGGATGTCCAGCACGCGGAACTCCGCACCGCTCTTCCGGTCGCGCAGGCGCACCCAGTTGCAGTGGCGGGCGCGCATCGTGTTCCACGAACAGCTGCCCGCGGCAAGCGGGGTTTCCGACAGCCAGTAGCAGCCCGACGAGACGAACTCGTAGCGCTTTTTGCTGAAGAAAATCACGTTCTTGCCGATAAAGTGATAACCCTCGGTATAGGGGTCCATCTCCGGACCTGCGAATCCGTAAGCGACATAATCCGAGAATTTCTCCTTGAAATAGTTATACGAATCGTAAATCACCTCCTGCATGCAGATCACATCGGGTCTGTACATGCGGATCGCCTTCAGGCAGGCGTCGCGGCGGTCCTCCCAGCGGCGTCCTGCGGTCTCGTCTTCGGGCAGTCCCGTGATGCGGACGTTGCAGGTCATGACGCGGGTAGCCGGCTGTCCGGACGCCGGACGCGCCGCAGTTGCGGAGACCGCCGTAACGCAGGCCGCAAGACAGCCTGCCAGACACAGCATAAAACTCTTCTTCATCGGTTCAAATCTTAAAGCAAGCGCTGCAGCGGGCGGAATCCGGCCCGCCACAGGCTCACCCGGTTTAAACATTATCTAACCAAAAAACCGTATCAACGAAGGTATGCACCGGTCTGGCGCAGTTCTTCCCGCACCTTCTCCACATCGACCGCCGAGGGGCGTACGCCCTCTTCGAGCGCGATGCGCGCCGCACGTCCGGCGGCCTCGCCCAGCGCCATGCAGGTGGACATCACGCGCGTCGAAGCCATCGCTTCGTGGTTCATCGACGAGCAGCGGCCCGCAACCAGCAGGTTCTCGACCGCGGCCGGCACGAGCGAACGGTAGGGAATGTCGTAGCAGTCCTCGCACCAGTGGAGCGTGCAGTCGCCGCCCGTGGCATGGTGGATATCCACCGGATAGCTGGCCACGGCGACCGCGTCGTCGAAACGGCGGCAAGCGAGGATATCCTCGGCCGTCAGAATATATTTGCCGACGATCACGCGGCTCTCGCGGATGCCCATAAAGGGAGCCACCTTCTCGCGCCATGCGTTCTCGAAGCCGGGAACGAAGTTCTTCAGGTAGCGTTCCAGCTCGTAAATCTGCTTGCGGCCCTCCACCTCGCCGTGCGTATAGCTTTCCGGCTTGGTCGAATCGACGCCGCTCACGCGCGACATGTTCACCCAGATTTCGTCGTCCTTGATGCCGGTGATGAGGATCGTACGCGCCACGGGAATCTTATACCCCGCCTCTTCGGCCTTGCGGATCTGGTTGCGCAGGCCGACGGTGATGAATTTCCCGGTCCGGAACTGCTCGGCGGGCATGGTGTCCATGTCGAAGACATCGGGCCGGCCGACCAGCGCATCGCGCAGTTTCTGCACGTCGACGCCCTTCATGCAGAACATCAGCGTCGGGGGCTGCATACCGCCGTCGGCATCGCCCTTGCGGCACTCGACGCCCGCACGGCAGGCCACGTCGCCGTCGCCCGTACAGTCGATGACCGTCTTGGCGAGGATCGCCTCGCGTCCCGCCTTGCTCTCGACGACGACGCCTTCGACAGCATCGCCGTTTTTAACGACGTCCACGCAGAAGACGTACATCAGCACCTCGACGCCGACCTCCTGCAGCATCTCCAGCGCCACGGTCTTCGCCTCTTCGGGGTCGATGATCGTCAGGCTCACATGGAGCTTGCAGGGACGGTGTTCGCCGGCGGCGCCCCGCGCACGCAGGCGGTCGATGAAGAGCTGGGGCAGTCCTTTGATAATCTGGTTGCCCTTGCGTCCGAGATAACCCAGAATCGGCAGACCGATGGTCAGGTTGCCGCCCAGATAGCCGCGGCTTTCGATCAGCATGACGCGCAGGCCCTTGCCTGCCGCCGCACGTGCGGCCATGATGCCCGCAGGGCCGCCGCCCACGACGAGCACGTCCACTTCGGCGCGAACCGGAATCTCCCGCCGGAGTTCCGTAATCGTTTTTTTCTGATTTGCCATATTTGCAATGTTTTAAGGTTTATTTTACGTTTTTGGGTGTTTCGTGGCGTACCATGCGCCACAGGATAACGGCCGTGACGAGGTGCATCACGCCCATGACGGCGAACAGCACGTTGCCCATCGTCGCCAGCAGCGAACCGATGAAAATGTTGAACACCGCGCCGCCCACGGCTCCCGCGCCGGCCGTGATGCCGACCACGCTGGCGACATTCTTCACGGGAAACGCCTCGGCGATGACCACGCAGATCGTGTAGAGCCAGCTCAGGCACATGATCGCGATCAGGCTGAAGATCGCCACCACAAGCCCGATGCGCGCATCGAACGACACGGCCTGCCACTCGCTCACATAGGGCGTGAGGATACACAGCGGCGCCACGAAGGCCATGAGGATCATCATCGTCTTGCGGGCCTTCAGCGCCGGCATGCCGCGGCGCACGAGCCAGTCGGACCAGACCGAGGTGAGGATGCCGCCCACGGCACCGAATAGGAACGGCAGTCCGCCGATATACTGAATCATATCGAGCGTAGCCTGCTGCGAAAGCCCCTGCGCTTCGCCCATGCTGCGCAGGTATCCCGGCAGCCAGAAACAGCAGAAATACCAGACGGGGTCGCTGATCAGACGGATCAGCAGCACGCCCCAGAGCGAGCGCGTCGTCCACAGCTCGCCCCACGTGAAGGCCCGCTGCTGTTCGCCGTTGTTCCGCGCGACTTCGTCCTTGTCGGGGGCCATCGTGACGGCCAGCACCTCCTGCGGCGGATTCTTATAGATCAGCGCCCATGCCACGGCGATCACCAGACCTACCAGACCGGCCACGATGAAGACGTCGTGCCATGGCAGGAACCGGGCCATCCACGCGATGACCAGCGGCGCGATGACCGTTCCCAGCGAACCGCCCGCCGTACAGAGACTGTTGGCCGTGGCGCGGTGGCGTTTCTCGAACCAGAGCGTGACGGCCACGATCTGTCCGGCGAAGATCGTCGGCTCGGCCAGTCCGAGGATGCCGCGGCAGATGGTGAATTCGACGACGTTGGTCGAAAGGCCGCCGCCGATGCAGGCCAGCGACCATGCGACAATACCTCCCAGCATCACCTTCTTCGAACCGAAGCGGTCCACCAGAATGCCCGATATGGGATACATGATGGCGTAACAGATCAGGAATACGTTGACGATCCACGCGTACTGGAGGTCTTCGATGCCGAAATGGGTCAGGATTTCGGGTTTGAGGATCGACAGCAGCTGGCGGTCGAGGTAGTTGCAGATGATTGCGACGAAAATCGTCGCCACAATATACCAACGACGCTTGTTCGGGTTTTGGAGTAAATTCATTCGGGTTTCTTTTGGCTTATCGGTTTATAAAAAGGTTCTCGGTGAAAGCGCCCAAAGCGCGGTAACGCTCATAGCGGAGGGCCAATATGCCCGACTTCGCGGCGTCGGGCGTGTAAACACGGGCGACGGACGGACAGAGCGCCCGCTGCGCCGCACCGACCGACGGGTAGAGTCCCGCGGCGGCAGCCGCATGGACCACGGCGCCGAGCGCGCAGGAGTGCGCACTGCCGGAGACTTCGATCGCCATGCCCGTCACGTCGGCGAGCAGCTGCATGACAAAGGGGGATTTCTGCGAAATGCCGCCGATGCCCACCAGCCGCCCGATCTCCACGCCGTTCTCCGCCAGATGGTCGAGTATGGCCTTCGTCGCGAAAACCGTCGCCTCGGCAAAGGCGTAATAAAGCTCCGGTGCAGTCGCCGAAAGGTTCAGCCCCACGACCGAACCGGTCAGCCGGTTGCAGGGATAGGGCGAACGGCGGCCGTTCAGATAATCGGTCGCCAGCGGCGCATCGGCCCGAAGGGGCAGCTGCGCGGCGGCTTCAGCCAGTTTGGCCAGCAACCGCTCTTCGGTCTGCGCGGCCAGCGCGCGGAGCGTCTCGTTCTCAGGCTCGGCCGGCAGCAGCACTTCGCGCAGCGGCCAGCAGAGCAGGCGCTTGAACCACGCGTACACGTCGCCGAAGGCCGACAGCCCCGCTTCGAATCCGACCATGCCGGGAAGTATCGAGCCGTCCACCTGACCGAAAATGCCTTCGACCACCCGGCCGCCCATCTTTTCGGGCGGCATGACGGCCATGTAGCAGGCCGACGTACCCAGATTCAGCACCACGGTCCCGTGACAGATGCCCGCGCCGACGGCGCCCGAATGGCAGTCGACATTCCCCACTCCGATGACGACCTGCTCCGACAGCCCCAGTTTCGCCGCCCATTCGGGGCTGAGCGTACCTGCGGGCGTATCGCAGCCGTACGTCCTGACGGGCAGACGCCGCAGGACGGGCAGCAGGACGGGGTCGAGTCCGGCGAAGAACTCTTCGGGCGGATAGCCGCCCCACTCTTCGGCCCACATCACCTTCGACCCGGCGACGCAAAGCCCCGACCGCAAATCCTCCATAGCGCGGCAACCGGTCAGCACCGCCGGAATCCAGTCGCACAGCTCGACGACGGCCCACGCATCGCGGCGCAGCCGTTCGGAACCCCGCAGCAGGTGCAGGACCTTCGACCAGAAACACTCCGACGAATAGTGGTTGCCCGAACGGCGGGCGTAATTGATTTCGCCGCGGGCGCAGAGGGCGGTGATCTCCTCCGACTCCCGCTGCGCCGTGTGGTCCTTCCACAAAACGAACATCGCATCGGGATTCTCCTCATAACCCGCCGTCAGCGACAGCGGCGTGCAGGTACGATCGACCAGACACGGCGTGCTGGCGGTCGTATCCACGGCGATGGCGCGTATCGCCTCCGGCGCAGGACACTGCGCAATGACCTGCCGCAGCACCTGCTCCAGCCCCTCCAGATAATCCAGCGGGTGCTGGCGGAACTGCGACTTCGCGGTATCGCAGTACAAACCCCGGCCCCAGCGGGAGTAATTGCAGACGGCGACGGCAATCTCTTCGCCGGATTCGGCGTCGGCCAGCAACGCCCGCACCGAGTCGGTGCCGTAGTCTATTCCAATAACGTACAGGTGTTCCATTATAGCTTGTTTTCAGTGCAAATCGTCCGGTAAACGAAAGGTAAAAGAGAGCAAAACCCTTTATTTGACTTTGCGAATATATTAAAATATTGCTACAAAAAGAAAATTTTCGGCAATAAATTTTGCAAATACAAAAAATAAATATAAATTCACCCCTAAAAAAGATAAGAAAAACAAATAAAAGCAAATAATGACTAACTTTACAGCGACAACCTCATCCCCTGCCTGCCGGGCAAGCGGACGTTCCGTTTTCCGGACGGCATATCCGGCGGACCGGGCATTTCGCTGTAATCCGGGCGGTTTCTCCGAAACTCATGCGGCAAAAACCTCCGACAACCCTTTTTCAATGCGCCGGCCTTATACCTATATTTTATACAACAAACGGAAATCGCCCCGAATAAGTATCGGACTCGGAATTTCCGCATAATCCGACGCGCATTTTCTTTCGAGCACGCCTTTCGCCTAAAGAATACCTTACGACAACAAAAAGAAACTCCACCCATAATTCAGACAATAAAGAGAAAACACCCGCACACACAACCAAGACAAACGACATCGCATTATGAACCCTGAATTTCCGGCCTTTTCGGGCCAATAACCCGGATTCCTTCCGACGGACAGGCGCATCGCGTCTGCCCCGTGGTGTTTTATCCCAAGACCAAAGACCTTAAAATTTTACTAATTTCACCAACTATGAAAAAACAGCTACGCACCTTAACAAAACTGTTGGCAGCGGTCATCGCATGCTGCCTGAGTGTGGCCGTGCACGCCCAGACGACAGTCCGCGGAACAGTCACCGACGCGGACGGCATGCCTCTCGTAGGAGCTACCGTGATCGTCATTACAGGCACTCAGCCGGGGGGGGGTACCACGACCGATGCAAACGGCAAGTTCGCCATTGCGGCGGCTCCCGGCCAGCGGCTCTCCGTCTCCTACATCGGCTACAAGGAGACTTCGGTCGAAGTAACCACCAAGACCGATTACGACATCCGGCTCGAAAGCGACAATGCGCAGATCGACGAAGTCATCGTCGTGGGCTACGGCACCCAGAAAAAGGTGAACGTGACGGGTTCGGTGGCCACCATCGACTCGAAGGCGTTCGACAAACGCCCGATCGTCTCGACCTCGGCCGCCCTGCAGGGCATGGCTCCGGGCGTCACCGTCACCACGCAGTCGGGCGCACCGGGCGATGACGGCGGCGCGATCCGCATCCGCGGCATCAACTCCTTCGGCGGCAGCTCGACCTCGCCGCTGGTGCTCATCGACGGCATCGAGGGCAGTCTGGACAGCGTCGATCCCAACCTGATCGAATCCATCTCCATCCTCAAGGACGCCGCGTCCTCCTCCATCTACGGTTCGCGCGCCGCCAACGGCGTGATCCTCGTAACCACCAAGCGCGGTTCGAAGGAGCGGTTCTCCATCACCTACAAGGGCTATGTGGGCTGGCAGTCGCCGACCGACCTGCCCGACATGGTCAATGCGCTCGAATTCCGCGAGCTGACACGCGCCATGTACCTCAACGACGGCGTGGACCTCAACGGCGAAAAGCCGGGCAGCACCCCCATTCCCGATTACAACGACGAGGATATGGCGCTATACCGCAAAAACTGGGGCAAGGACCCGGATCTTTATCCCAATACGGACTGGCAGGACGCCGTGCTGACCGGTTCGGGCTTCACCCACAGCCACAATGTTTCGCTCAGCGTGGGCAGCGAGCGCGTACGCATGCTCACCACGCTGGGATACGTGGATCAGGAAGGCATCATCAAAAATGCGGACTTCCAGCGTTACACGTTCCGCAACAACGCCGACGTCAAGTTCAACGACAAACTGTCGATGAAACTCGACCTTTCGTTCTCGAACGACGACCGCAAGGCCTCGCCCTATCAGAGCACGATCTTCAACTACATGAACACCCGTCCGGCCGACATTCCCAACCAATTTTCGACCGGTCTTTACAACGGTCTGGGAATGCAGGGCATGAACCCCGTAGCCCTGATGCTTTACGGCGGCAGCAACAACACCAACACCATACGGCTTTCGGGAGCCATCACGCTGACCTACGAGCCTGCAAAATGGCTCTCCCTGCAGGGTATGCTGGCGCCGCGCTATACGACCACCAACCGCCACAACTGGAAGAAGCCCGTTACGACCTATCAGGACTACAAAGGCACCTCCACGCTGACCTCCGCTTCCTATGCCACCCTCACCGAATCGGGCTCGCGCGCTTTCTACGGCAACTACAACTTTCTGGCTACCTTCAAGCACAACTTCAGCGGCCACGACCTAAAACTGATTCTCGGCGCCGAGCGCAACACGTACGACTATAAATACCTGATGGCCTACCGTCAGGTCTTCAATTACAACTACGACCAGATCGACGTAGGCGAAATCGACAACATGGACAACTCCGGCCGCCGTTACGAGTGGGCCATACAGTCCTACTTCGGCCGTCTGAACTACAACTACAAGGAGCGCTACCTGCTGGAGGCCAACCTGCGTATCGACGGATCGTCGCGCTTCAACAAATCGAACCGCTGGGGCTACTTCCCCTCGGTATCGGGTGCATGGCGCATCTCCGAGGAGCCGTTCATGCAGGATGTCAAACACATAATCGACGGATTGAAACTCCGCGCATCGTACGGTACGCTCGGCAACCAGAACCTTGCCGGCGGCGACGCAGCCAGCTACTATCCCACCACGCAGAACCTCGCGATGGGACAAATCTCGATGAACGACAATATCTACTCGCTCGTCACCCTCAACACGCTGGCCAACCCCGACATTAAATGGGAAACCACCACGATGCTCGACGTCGGCGTGGATTTCTCGCTTTTCAACAAGCTCAACATCACGGCCGACTGGTACCGCAAGGAGACCAAGGACATTCTGATGAAACTCGACATGCCCCTCGGCATCGGTCTCAACGCTCCCTACCAGAATGCGGGTAAGGTCCGCAACACGGGCTGGGAGGTAAGCGTGGGTTACAACAACCAGTGGCGCGACTTCTCGTTCGGCGTGCAGGCCAACCTGTCCGACGTCAAGAACGAAATCCTCGACATGCGCGGCAAGACCTCGACCAGCGGCGTGCTGCGCAATCAGGAGGGTTATTCCATCGGCAGCATCTATGCGCTGAAAAGCCTCGGCATCATCCGCACGCAGGAGGAGGCCGACTGGGTCAACGCCAACTGTCCGCAGTTCAAGGAAACCGTCCAGATCGGCGACATCCGCTATGCCGACATCGACGGCAACAACTCGATCGACGAGAACGACAAAGACATCGTCGGCAGCACGATCCCCCGCTACACCTACAGCCTGAACCTGAACTTCGGCTGGAAAGGGCTGCGTCTGGGTCTGCTGTTCCAAGGCGTCGGCAAAACGGACGGTTATCTGAACACCTATTACGTAATGCCCAGCAACCAAGGCGGTACGTTCCGCAAGGAGCACCTCGACTGGGCGAGCGCAGAGAATCCCAACGGCAAGACTCCGCGTCTGACGAGTGCGAACAAAAACAACTGGTACGACTCGTCGTTCTGGATGAAAAGCGCCGCTTACCTCCGCCTGAAGAACATCCAGCTGGGCTACGAACTGCCCAAGTCGTGGATGCACCGGATCGGTCTCAATTCGGCCTATCTTTACGTCAATGCGCAGAACCTCTTCACGGTCACCAACTTCTGGGACGGCTACGACCCTGAGGTGGGTTACGGAGGCGATTCGAGCGGCGACTTCGACGTCGTGAAACTCGGCTCGGCGAACAACTATCCGCAGGTAAAGATCGTTACGGTCGGACTCGAACTCAAATTTTAACGCATTACAACCATGAAAAACAAAATAATCACCGGCATAGCGCTCTGCAGTCTCTTCATCACGGGCTGCTCGCTCGACAAAGCATATCTCAACGGTCCGAATGCGTCCACGTTCCCGGCTACGAAATCGGAGGTGGAAGCGGGCGTCTTCGCGACCTACAAGGGCCTTACCCTGATCGACGCATCCTCGACGCCGTTCCCCGGCATTCAGGACAATGCTTCCGACATCGGCGCATCGCGTCTGAACGCCGCCAACTACAACTACCAGCAGCAGTCGAAACTCCCGCCTTCGAACGCATGGGTGACCAAAGTCTACACCCAAATCTACAAAACCGCAGCCCGCGCCAATCTCGTACTGGACGGCATCGACAACGTCCGCGAGCTGATGAGCGAGCAGGAGTACAATATGTATAAAGCCGAGCTGCTGCTCGTCCGCTCCTTCCTCTACGACTGGGGCTGCCAGCTTTACGGCGACATCCCCTACATCGACCACACCCTGAAATTGGGCGACACCTACACGCGCACGCCGAAAGAAGAGGTGATTTCACGGATTCTCAACGAAGATCTTGCGGACGAAATGCTCGACTTTCTGCCGATCCGCCACAACAAGAACAGCTACGGATCGGCACGTCTGGGACGCGCAGGCGCCTACGGACTCAAAGCCCGCATCTGTCTGAACTGGAAATATTACGAAGAGGCGGCCTATTATGCCGACAAAGCGCTGAAACTGGCCGAAGAGGGCGGATATTCCCTTCAGGCATACGACATCCGCTACTGCGGCGAAGACCACACGAAGGGCGAACCCACTCCCTCCAACCTGTTCGGCATCAACGGTCACAAGAACAGCGACGAATGGATTTGGGCCTTGCAGTACAATACGGCGATCTCCAGCAACCAGCACAATGCCGGCTATTATGCGGCGCCGCGTATCGCAGGCGGCTGCTCCTACTTCAGCCCGACGCAGGCTTTCCTCGACGCCATCCAGTGCACGGACGGCAAGTCGATCGTGGAATCGCCCCTGTTCGATTACCAGAATCCATGGAAGAACCGCGACCCGCGTCTCGATCTCTTCTGCGTACGTCCGGGTTCCCGCGTACTGGGCATGCAGTTCGAGACCAATCCTTCCGCCCAGACCATCAAGAACTACAATGACAAAGAAGAAGGCGTAGACGTCGCAAACTCGGAAGCCTACGGCAGCAAATCGGAATACGGCGCCAACGGTTCGAAAGGCCCGTGCGGTTACTTGTGGCGCAAATACCTCGACATTCAGGAGTACAAATACAACAATGCATTCGGCACCAGTTCGGTATGCGTGCTGAGCTATCCGCTGATGCGTCTGGCCGAGCTTTATCTGATCCGCGCCGAAGCCAACATCGAGTGGAACGGCGGCGACCTCAGCGTCGCCAAAGCCGACATCGAAACGATCCGCAGCCGCGCACACATGCCCGGTCTCGGTGAAAACCTCAGCCGTGACGGCCTGCGTTCGGCGCTGCGCTACGAGCGTATGGTCGAACTCTGCAACGAGGGTTTCCGCTGGTTCGACATCCGCCGCTGGGATATGGCCGAATCGGTCATCTCCGGAACGCTCTACGCACCGGCTCTCGACGGTTCGGTATCGAACGCCGTACCGACGATCGACTCCGACTGGCACGTAACCTACAACGGCCAGACGTTCGACGGCAAGGATATGAACCTGCGCAGATTCATCACGATGTCCTACGACCCGATGAAAGACGCCCTGTGGCCCATTCCGGAGGACGAGCGCATCGCCAATCCGCTGATAACCCAGAACCCCGGTTATGCCGGTCATTCAATCGAGGAATAACAATAAAAACAAACACACCATGATACAACGGCTATACAGACTGCTGCTTCTCTTCTGCTCGATCGCGGTTTTCGCGGCCTGCTCGGACAGCGACGGCAATGACAATAACGGCGGAAACGGCGGAGAGATCGTTCCCGACGGCGGCGACACCTACGGATATGTCACGGACGCAAACGGCAACCCCGTTCCGGGGGTTGTCGTCAGCGACGGCTTCACCTGCACGCAAACCGACGCCGAGGGCCAGTATGTGCTGACCCGCAACGCGGAATCGGGCTTCGTCTTCTACTCCCTGCCTTCGGGCTACAAGGTCAACATGCACAAGACCTACAAACTGCCCAAGTTCTTCACCAAACTCAAACCGGAAACCGCCCGCTACGACTTCACGCTGACGGCGCTGGACGCTCCCGAAACCCGGTTCGACCTGATCTGCATCGGCGACCCCCAGATCAACGAGGCGGCGCACGCCGTCCGGTTCAAGCGCGAAGCGGCCAAGGACATCCGGGAGTATTCCGCCGCGGCCGACATCCCGTGCTACGCCATCCACCTCGGCGACTTGGTGAACAACAAATGGGCGCTCTACAGCAACATGGTGGTGGCCCTGCAGCCCGAACAGACGGGAATCCCCGTATTCTCGACCATCGGCAACCACGACCACGAATTCCCGACGGCCAACGAGAAGGAGGCCCGCGCGAAATACGAAAGCTTCTTCGGTCCGGTGGACTATTCGTTCAACCGCGGCGACGTGCATATCGTATCGATGGACAACATCATCCACGAATGTCAGGAGAGCGCAGGTTACACCGGCGGTTTCAGCGCCGAGCAATACGAGTGGCTGAAGCAGGACCTGAGCTATGTTCCGAAGGATAAAATGGTGATCCTGTGCGTCCACATTCCCTTCCGCAACAGCAAATACGCCTACTACGACGAAGTGCTGGAGCTGCTCTCGCAGTACAAATACGCAACGATCATGTCGGCCCACACCCACTCGAACATCAACCACATCCACACCAAGAACGGCAAGGAGATCTTCGAGCATGTCACGGGCACCTCCTGCGGCGCATGGTGGCGTTCGACCGTCTGCACCGAAGGCACGCCCATCGGCTTCGGCATCTACCGCATCGAAGGCGCCGCGATGAAGGAGTGGAACTACAAATCGGTGCAGCACGGCGAAGATTTCCAGATCCGGCTCTACCACGGGTCCGACAAATTCACCGGCGGCGGCGACGCTTCGTACTACTTCTCGAAGAAAAACGCCGGCCAGATCGTCGCGAACATCTGGAACTGGGACCCCGCTTGGACCGTCAATGTCTATGAAAACGGCGCGAAAACCGGCACCATGACCCAGTATTCGGACAAGGACGCATGGACGGTGGCCTACCACATCGGCATCCTGAACAACAGCAGCAGCTACAACAAGGCCACGGATCACATGTTCTATTACACGCTGACGAATCCCGATGCGGACGTAAAGGTCGAGGCGATCGACCGCTTCGGCAACAAATACGAACAGACGGTCTTCACCGACCCCGATTCGCATCCCGGCATATACCATCTGGATTATTAAAAACAGACTAAGAACCGAACCTATATGAAAAAGTTATTATTATTCCCCTGCCTGCTTCTGGCGCTCGGCCTGAGTTCGTGCGAATCGTCGGACGACGAGGTCATGAGCATCGAGCTGGTCAGCCCCAAAAAACTTGCGGTTACGACCGAGTTGGCGACCGCCTCTTTCAAATGGGATGCCGTCACAAAAGCGGAAGGCTATGCCTATGCTTTGGACAACTCCACCGAATACACGACCGTCGACGCAACGACCACAACCCTGAAACTGACCCGACTCTCGCGCGGTTCGCATACGTTCCGCATCTATGCCGTCGGCAATCAGGGACACACGACCGACTCGGCCGAACGCACCGTCGATTTCGACATCGACCCGACGCTTCCGACCCCGGCCCCGTCATGCACCAGAGGCGAAGCCGCAGACGAGGTCGTCGTCACATGGCAAGCCGTCAAAGGCGCCATCGGCTATGCCTACAAATTCAACGACGAGACGCAATGGACCGAAGTCGGAGCCGACGTATTGAAAATCACCAAGAGCGGATTCGATCCGGAAGCGAAAAACACCTTTACCATATACGCCAAGGGCCAACTGCCCGATTCGGAGGATTCGGAGGAGCTTACGCTTCCGTTCCAGCTGATCGACACTTCGGAGGGCGTATGGGCAAGGACTTCCGACGGAAGCCTGTACGAACTCAAAGAGTCGGAATCCGGCATCTATACCGCTGCGATCACCTGCAAGGCCTCGGACGACATCACCATCCTGATTGAGAACACGCCTTACGGGTTCACCGCTTACAGCGGCAACGGCGGCATCGGAACCGTAAACAGCGTTTATGCGACCGTCCCGTTCTACACCTACCCGGCAGCCGTATACTACGTGCGGGAAAGTCTCGGACAAATGACGGCCAAGACCGAAGATGCTGATATAAATAAATTCTGGGTCAATGTTTCGGGATCGACCTGCAAAATAGACGTCGAGATCGACTGCACCAACGCCGACAAGACTCCGCGCTATCGTCTGAAACTCGTCGAGAACGAAGATCCGTCGATCATTCTGGAACAGTATTTCGATCTGATGGTATACGGAGGCGACTGGATCCAGACGGGGAAAGTGGCAAGCAGCGGCAGAAAACTGGCATCCACGAGTCCTGCGGCCATCGACGGCACCGAACCTGCCACGGCTACTGCAAGTTACACGACGTTCGGCATAAACATCAGTTCCGACAAGGATGCGGCACCGGCCTATCTCGCAAACCGGGGACTGACGGATTGGGGCATCAAATACTGTTATGAGTTTCCGGGATACGTCCGTCTCTCCAATTCGGCTTCGGGTTCGAATATGTATTACGGAGTGCTGACCACGCCCAAACTGTCAAAACTGACCGCGGCATCGACCGTCACCGTCACATTCGACGCCGTCCGGTTTGCATCGGAACACGACATTCCCGTCAAAGTACTGAATGCCGGAACAATCGCTTCGGCGCAAGTGGTCGTCGAAGGCAGCGGTTCGGCCGCATCGATCGCCCCGGAAAGCGGCGGCAAGTCGATCAATATCACATCGGCGCACTGCCCCAAACACGGAAACGAGGCCTTGAAGAAATGGTCCAATTTCTCGATAACCATCGAAGGCGCGACGGCGGAAACCCAGATATGCTGGGATACGACAGGTGCAGGATCTACCAGCGCCAACGGCCGTATCTGTCTGGACAACATCGTTGTCAGGAAAAACTAAACGAACACTTTCACACGATCCGGCGGGCGGAGGGACAATCCCCCGCCCGCCGATCGTTTACAATCAACCTCCTGCAAAATGAAAAAAACGCGGATACTTCCGCTGCTGGCCGTCGCGCTCCTCTGCAACTGCGGAGGCTCCGACGACAAGGGTCCGGAAACGGGCGACGGCAAAATCACCGTCGTCGAACCGACGACGGCGTTGGGCGCCCCGAACGACGACATCTCCCGGCTGCAGCTCAAACCGGGCAAACTGATTACACTCAAACAGGTCAACACGACCAACTGCAAACGCGCCGCGGCGGCCGGCATGTGCATCGACATCATGGCACAGGACGCCACCGTCTTCGCCGAAGGAATGTCCGATGCGAAACTCGACGCACTGTTTTCCGAGGCGGGAGCGGCAATCGGCTCCGCCGCGGCAAACCTGTGGGGCGTCCATCTGCCCTACGGGACATACGACATCTCGGCGACCGACGAAACGGTCCGCACCACGGCCGTAGCGAAACTCAAAGCCGTGATAACCAGCGTCATGAAACACATGTCGCCCAAGCATTTCGTAATTCACCCCTCCACCGGCACGATACTCACCACCGGAAGCGACTTCGCGGCACGCAAGGTCCAGAGCCGGAAATCGCTCAGGGAATTACAGACCCACATCGCGTCCTGCAATTCGACGTACGGCCTGCACACGATTCTCTGCGTGGAAAACTGTCCCCGAAGCGTCGCCTACGATGCCGAAACGATGCTCGCCCTGCTCAGCGACGAGGGGCTGGAGCAGGTGCGCGTCTGCCTCGATACGGGCCATGCCCTGATTCCGCTGAACGGGTCGTATATCAATCCGACCAGAAACGGCGACGCCGTCGCCATACTCCGAAAGCTCGGCACACGCCTCGGCACGCTGCACATCCAGCAGAATCCCGGCGCCGAAGGGCAATCCGGCACGCTGGACAAGCACCTGCAGCCTTACGACGGAGGACTGATCGACTGGGGAGAGTTCTATTACGAACTGCTGAAAAACAACCGTTACCGCGGCTGTTTCCTCTACGAAGTCTCCTTCACGGACACCTACGACGGTACGACGGCCACGATCGAATCCGCCAAAGCGAATTACACGGGCCTCGTCTATCCGGCCTTCACCCATAGGCTGAACCGCCAATAGGTCCCCGGCAGCCGGACGACGGACGGACAAGGGACAAGGGACAAGGGAATGTCTCCGAACCGGCAAAGTTTCCGCCCGCCGGCAGGAGTAACGGACAAACCATCCGCCGCACTCCTCCCGCACGACAACGAATCTTTCCGCCGAACGACAAATCCTTCGCATAAACGACATACTCACCCGCACAAACGACAAAAATCCGGACACCCATCGGGGTATCCGGATTTTCCGATCGTTTTCCGATTAAACGGAAAACTACATTTTCTTGCCCACGTTGGTCTTCTTGGCAACCTTCGGAGCGGCAACCTTGGCAGCTTTGGGAGCGGCCGGTTTCGCAGCCTTCGGAGCAGCGGCCTTCTTGGGTGCGGCTTTCTTGGCTTCGCCCTCGACAACGGTAGCCTCCTCTACGGCGTCGGTCTTCTTCGCTGCGGGTTTGCGCGAACGGCGCGTCTTGGGTTTAGCCTCGGCTGCGGCTGCGGGAGCGATGCCCAGCGTGTAAGCGTCGTTGAAATCGACGAACTCGATGATGCACATGTCGGCAGCGTCGCCCAGACGGAAACCGGTCTTCAGGATATCCATGAGATTCTGGCAGAGTAACGGGGGAAGCGGATTATGAACTATAAAATGATTCGTTTTGTCATCAGCTGGGTGCTGAAAGTGGAAGGTATGCTGATGCTGTTTCCGGCGCTGGTCGGAGCCATGTATCAGGAAAAGACAGGCTTTGCGTATCTTATCTGGGGACTGCTCTGCATTGCGGCCGGTCTGATCCTCTGCTTCAGAAAACCGTCCAATATGGAAATCTATTCCCGCGATGGATTTGTCTGCGTTTCGTTAAGCTGGGTTGTCCTTGGTGTTTTCGGAGCGGTGCCGTTTGTAATTACGGGGGAAATTCCGTTTTATATCAATGCGCTGTTTGAGATCGTTTCCGGTTTTACAACGACAGGAGCCAGCATTTTGAGTGATGTGGAAGCACTTTCACACGCCAGCCTGTTCTGGAGAAGCTTTTCCCACTGGATTGGCGGTATGGGCGTTCTTGTGTTCATTCTTGCATTGCTTCCGATGAAGGGCGGTTCCGTCATGAACCTGATGAAGGCAGAGAGCCCGGGACCGACTGTTTCCAAATTTGTTCCGAGAGTGCGCGGAACCGCTAAAATTCTGTATCAGATTTATCTTGGCATGACACTTTTTACCATTGCTGCCCTGCTGCTTTCCGGCATGAAGACATTTGATTCTGTCACACTCGCCATGGGAGCTGCCGGAACAGGAGGCTTTGCCGTGTTGAACAGCGGTTGTGCAGTGTACACACCACTGCAGCAGTGGATTCTGACAATCGCCATGATTGCGTTCGGTGTGAATTTTAACTTTTATTATCTGATGCTTTGCAAAAAGGGAAAGGCCGCCATTTCGTCCCAGGAGGTAAGAGCGTATTTCCTGATTATCCTTCTGGCAGGAGGCGTGATTTCCTGGAATACCTATCCGATGTACCATTCCATCGGTGAAGCGGTGCGGACTGCCTTTTTCCAGGTCGGATCGATTATCACGACAACGGGTTATTCCACGACGGACTTTGACCTCTGGCCGGAGCTGTCAAAATGTATTCTGGTGATGCTGATGTTCATCGGAGCCTGTGCCGGTTCAACGGGAGGCGGAATCAAGGTTTCGCGAATCCTGATCCTCTTAAAAACCGTGAAAAAAGAGCTTGGTTCGATCGTACATCCGCGCAGTATCAAACGCATCCGTTTCGACGATCACCCGGTAGAGCATGAGGTTCTGCGGGCGATCAACGTATTTTTGATTGTTTATCTGGTGATCTACAGCTTTTCCATGCTGATCATCAGTATTGATGGATTTTCCTTCGAGACAAACTTCACGGCAGTTGCCGCAACACTGAACAACATCGGACCTGGTCTTGACCAGGTAGGACCGACCAGTAACTTTTTCGGATACAGTCCGGTTTCCAAGCTGATTCTGATTTTCGATATGCTGGCAGGCCGTCTGGAACTGTTTCCGATGCTGATCCTTTTCTATCCGTCTACTTGGAAGAAGAGAGGATAAAGCGGTTCACCGGGAAGAAAAGGGACTTCGCATTGGCGGGGAACTGCCGGGGCAGAAGGAAAAGAAAAAATGGTTACGATTCACAGGGTTTCCAAAAAAACAGAAAGACGGAATAAAGTCAGGGTGCATTTCCTGATCACAGGCAGAAAGGAAGGAACTTATGAGTAACTGGGAAAAGAATGTAAGAAAAGTTGTGCCGTATGTACCGGGTGAACAGCCGCATGAGGCTGACATGATTAAGCTGAATACGAATGAGAATCCGTATCCGCCGTCACCAAAAGCCGCAGAGGCGATCAAACGGGTAGCAGAAGAGGATACTCTCCGTCTCTATCCGGATCCGACCGCGGCAGAACTGGTGCAGGCGATCGCGGATGTCTACCATGTAAGTCCGAAACAGATTTTTGTCGGCGTCGGTTCGGATGACGTTCTGGCAATGGCTTTTATGACGTATTTTAACTCTGATAAACCGATTCTTTTCCCGGACATTACGTATTCCTTCTACGATGTCTGGGCGGAGGAATTCCGCATTCCGTACGAGCAGATCCCGCTCGATGAAAATTTCTGCATTGTGCCGGAGCAGTATTTTGCAGAAAACCATCCAAATGGCGGAATCGTGTTCCCGAACCCGAATGCACCGACGGGTGTGGAGCTTTCGCTTTCTGCGATCGAATCGATATTACAGCACAACCCGGATGTGGTTGTAATTGTGGATGAGGCATATGTTGATTTTGCAGGAGAGTCAGCACGTTCACTGATTGACAAGTACGATAATCTGATCGTTGTGCAGACCTTTTCAAAAGCAAGATCCATGGCAGGCATGCGGATCGGATATGCGATCAGTAATCCGCATCTGATCAAATGCCTGAATGATGTAAAGTATTCATTTAACTCTTATACGATGAACCAGACATCACTGGTCTGCGGTGTCGAAGCTGTAAAAGACCGTGCACATTTTGAAGAAACGGTGCATAAAATTATCGAGACAAGAGAATGGGCAAAAGAAGAGCTGGCAAAACTTGGATTTGAGTTCCTTGATTCCAAGGCGAACTTTATCTTTGCAAAACATCCCGAATACGATGCAAAAGAACTTTTTGAAGCAATGAAAAAAGAGAATATCTATGTGCGTTTCTGGGGAAGCAGACGGATCGAGCAGTACATGCGGATTACAATAGGAACAAAAGAAGAGATGGAAACAATGTTTTCATTTCTTAAGAGATATATGAATAAATAGGAGAAGAATATGACAGAAACTTTAGTGCAGGGTTTGATACATGC
>OLRY01001434.1_pt1 | contig 22064 bp, 14 predicted proteins | sample 1672541 | NCBI WGS metagenome assembly OLRY01 (sample SAMEA3136697, study PRJEB25190) | human gut metagenome | biome: human gut; feature: human-associated habitat; material: faeces | place: Austria | collected 2013 | reverse complement strand
CGCTCATGCGGCAGCCAAGACGGAAGAGCCGGTATCCGAGGGTATGGTCGCTTTATTGGAGCCGTTCATCGATACGATCGTGATTTGTTCGATAACCGGCTTGGTTCTATTGTCATCCGGTACTTGGCTGAAAAAGTTTGAGAATAAGTTTCAGCAGGCGGATACGGTAGTCTTGTCCGGTGCTTATCATGAATCGGACCCGGACGGTAAATCCGCAGTGTCGGAGCATGTACTAGGGAATAAGCCCCTGCCTTTTTATACAGGCTCCTTGGAGGTCCGGAACGGACAGATCCTAAATACGGATATAACGTTACTACACGCACGTTCCTTTGCGGATAGCGTGCGGGTCAAGGAAGGGAAGGAGGTGTTGTTTAGTGGTACGCTCTCTGTACGTGACGGACGTATCGAATTACCTATGAATAAAGAGCGTGCGGTGTATTTAACCGGTAAGTCGCTGCTTCATTCCGCCCCCTTGTCTACGGAGGCGTTTAAGAAAGGTTTTTTAGGGGATTGGGGGCAGTTTATTATTCCGTTTTCCCTGTTGTTGTTTGCGTTTTCTACAACGATAGCATGGTCTTACTACGGTGATCGGGCGGTGACCTATCTTTGGGGAACGAAATATGTCCGTATTTACCACGTAATCTATATTGTCGGATTTTTCTTGGCCTCGTTCACGGATACTACTATTGTTTGGACATTATCCGGTATCACCGTGGCTTTGATGACGCTCCCGAACTTGATTGGTATCTTGCTGTTACATAAGGAAGTGAAAAGCTCTGTCAATGAGTATTGGCGACGGATGAAAGAGAAGTTATGAATGTCAATAACATTTTTTGTGTATAATACGCTTTGTATGTGTTTAATAACGCCTATCTTTGCCAATTGCCGGAATTTCAGGTTCTGGGTATTAGTTGAGAAGAGTAATGATTGAGAGTTGGCAAAGTTTTGATTGAATGAAGTATTTTACAAGGTTAATACGCTGGATATCTTCACAGGAGCATTTATATTTCTTATTTGCCCTGTTATTTATCATCCCAAACTGTGTGTTCTTTTTTACGGAACCGCTTCCCGTCACGGTCGGTATCGCCTCGTTGCTGATACCTTTGGCCTTTTGGATGTGTGTTTTATTAGTGGCCCGTAAACCGGGGATCGTGGTTTGGTGCCTGTTGCCGAAGGTTATATTAGATGGGGGGCAGTTGGTGCTTCTGTATCTTTTCGGACAGTCCGTGATAGCGGTTGATATGTATTTGAACCTTACCAGCTCGAACGCTTCCGAGGCTAGTGAGTTATTGGGGAATATCATTCTGGTGATCGGTTGCGTATTCTTTTTCTATACATTACCTACGCTGGTGCTCGCTTGTCGTTCGATACGGCAGAAAGAGAAACTGCGAAATCCTTTCCGGAAGAAATGGGCCAAGATCAGCCTAGGCATGTTTGTCGTGGGTTTGCTCCTTTGCTTCCTGTCTCCTTCGCAAGATCACCGGTTCTCATGGAAGGACGATGTATATCCGGCTAACGCCCTATACAATTTATATTTCGCCATAAATAAGGCGGAGAGGAACAGCAAGTATCATATTACTTCCGCCGACTTTAAGTTCGACGCCACTAAGCCGGAGCAAGCGGAGGGAAAACGGGAGATCTACGTCTTGGTAGTGGGAGAGACCTCCCGTGCTATGGAATGGAGCCTTTACGGATACGAGCGCAAGACGACTCCCCGTATGGAGGCTTTAGACGGATTGGTGCATTTCACGGATGTGGTGACGCAATCGAATAATACGCATAAAAGTGTCCCCATTATCCTGTCCGCTGCCAGCGCCGAGAATTATGGAGTCCTTTACGACGAGAAAAGTATCGTGACCGCTTTCAAAGAGGCTGGTTTCCGTACGCTCGTGATCGCCAACCAGAAACTAACGACCTCGATGATCGGCGCTTTTTACCGGGAGGCAGATACCTTTATCGATATGAGCGCATTTAATACGGGTTCTACGCTAATCTCCTTGCACGATGCGGCGATCCTGCCTTATCTAAAGAAGGAACTGGATAAAGAGGACGGTAATCTTTTCGTAGTACTGCATACTTATGGCTCGCATTTTAATTACCATGAACGTTATCCGAAGGAGTTCCGTTTCTATAGGCCGGATAAGGCGGAGGGAATTCGTGCCTCGTATAAAAAGGAGTTACGGAACGCTTATGATAATTCCATCCACTATACAGATTACGTGCTGGGGGAAATCGTGGATATGTTGGCGAAGACAAATGCTCCGGCATCCATGCTTTACTTAAGCGATCATGGAGAGGATATCTTCGATGATTCCAGAGCCCGTTATCTGCATGCTTCTCCGATACCGACCTATTACCAGTTGCATATCCCGTATGTGATCTGGTTCTCGAAGGCTTACCGGGAGTCATATCCCCAGAAATATCTGGAAGCGCAGGCACACGAGACTTATCCGGTTAGCACGAACAGCGTATTCCATACGATGCTTGATATAGCCGGCGTGCGGACTCCGGTGGCCGATTCCACGTTTGCCTTAACGAATCGAGCTTTCAAGGTACGTGACCGTATGTATCTGGGAGACCATGACGACCCGATTCCATTCTGGAAAGTCGGCTTGAAAAAGCAGGATTTTGAGATGATGGATAAATGGGATATCGCTTACGATAGGAATTAGACTGATCTCAACCGTATGAAAGAGCAAAGCGGACATATTACTAGCAAGGTGATATTAGGCTATATTTTGCTGATTACCATTGCAGTCTGCTCGGTCGCTTACATTTATAATATCGTAGAGAAAGTGGCCGAGGAGGATGAGCCGGATCATCAGGCACGCCGGAAGGTGTATTTGGTCACCAATACCCTCTCCCTGCTCTATGAGAGCGAGGCATTGGGGCAGTTGGTAGGCATGCCCCAGAACGAGTTCCGCCACTTCAATCGTACGCTGAATAAGGCCCATAGTAACATGGATTCGTTGAGGACCTTGGTGACGGACTCCATGCAACTCTTGAAAATAGATACGATCGACATACTGCTGGAGCGTAAGCGATGGAATACCCGCCGCTTGCTTGAGACTTGGCAGGAAGCGAATACGGAGCGTCTTTATACGGAGAATATCGAGAAAATAATTGCCGTCCGGGATACGATCGTAAACGAGGTGCAGGTACAAGAGCGGGTAGAGGTCAAGCAAGATACGGTGGTAGTTCCCCGTAAGAAGCGGGGATTCTTCAAGCGTTTGGCCGACGTGTTCTCTCCCGGCAAGGAAGATACCAGCATCGTGGTGAACACGACCCGGGAGATCGTTACCGATACGTTGGTGAACGCTTATAATCCGACCGATACGATTGTCAGCGTTCTGAAAAGCATCCAAGACAGTGTGGCTTGGCAACGGCAACAACTGATGGATCAGTTGTTGGAAAGGGCCTCTAACTTACGGTATAACAATAGCGTGATTACCCGGGAGATCAACCAGATGCTCCGTAATATCGAGGAGGAGGAGATGGAGGCGTCGCTGGAAAGGGTCTATAAGAAGCAGGTATTATTAAGGGAGACCTCCCATTTGATTGCCGGAATCGCGATCGTCTCCGTGGTAATCGCCTTTCTATTCCTCTTCTTTATCTCACGGGATATCTCACGAAGTAAATATTACCGTATGCAACTGGAAAAGGCGAAACAGGTCGCCGAGAGCTTATTGCGAAGCCGTGAGAAGCTGATGTTGACGATCAGCCACGATATACGGGCTCCGCTCTCTTCCATCATCGGATATATCGAGCTTTTGCTACGCCGCCATCCAGACGAGCGTCAGCAATATTATCTGGAGAACATGAAAGGTTCCTCGGATCATATCCTTTCTTTGGTGAACGACCTGTTGGATTTCCAGCGGTTGGAGTCCGGCGAGATGGAGGTGCATAGCGTTCCCTTCCGTGTCCCAGTCTTGTTCGATGAGATCTATACCAGCTTCCAGCCGATAGCGGAGGCGAAAGGCTTACGGTTTGTCTTGAACCTGAAACCTGAGGAGACTGGGCAAGTCTATATGGGCGACCCGATCCGTATCCGGCAGGTCGTAGGAAACCTCTTATCTAACGCTATCAAGTTCACGGAAGCGGGGCGAGTCGTTTTGCTTGTCTCCCTCCAAAAACTTTCAATTATTAATTTTCAATTATCAATTACCGTAAGCGATTCCGGTCCGGGCATCCCGAAAGAGGAACAAGAGCGGATATTCGGGGAGTTTACCCGCCTTGCCGATACGGAAGAGGCGGAAGGTTTCGGTCTGGGCCTCTCCATCACCCGTAAGCTTCTGTCCTTGATGAACGGTACGCTTGCTTTGGATAGTACCCCGGGGAAAGGCAGTGATTTCACGATCTTGCTACCTCTTCCCTTGGCCGATAATCAATCTTTGCCGGACGTAACGGCGGAGGCTCCGGATGCTGGTGAGGCCGAGGCTTTACCCTTGTTTGAGGGGCAAGATGTCTATTGTCTTCTGGTAGATGACGATCCTCTACAACTGGCCTTGACGGAGGAACTCTTGAAGCAGAGTCACGTGCAGGTGGTAGGTTGTACGAATCCGCATAACGTCCTCGAGCTATTGCGGAACACCGTATTCAACGCCATTATCACCGATATACAGATGCCGACGCTGGATGGCTATCATTTACTGGAGCGGATACGTACGTCCGGTATCCCCGGAACGGATGAGATCCCGGTGATCGCCCTATCTGCCAGTATCGCCAAGGAGCACGAGCATTATCTGGAGGCTGGTTTCACGGGTTTCTTGAACAAGCCGTTTACCGCCGCCCAATTAATCTCCTTGCTGAATGAGTTGCTGACACTCCATCTGGAGGCAAGGAGCGAGTTGAATTTCTCTTCGTTGACCGCTTTTGCCGGAGAGGATCCGGAGGCCTCAGCCTCTATACTGAAAACCTTCTCGGAGGAAACCCGCAAGAGCATCGACTTGCTTCGGGAAGCGTTAGAGGGAAAAGACCGGGAGGAAGCCTCCCGGATATCTCATAAGTTGATTCCCCTGTTCACGATGCTGGGAGCCAATTCTTTGGTACAACACCTGCGGATCTTGGAGAAGAACGATGAGGAACTGACCGATTCCGGCTGGTACCACCTGCTGGGCGAGGTAATCGAGCAAGCGCTTGCTATCGTGAAGGATGCGGAGTCCGCCATCGGGTAATCTTGTGGAATCCGGTGTGGAATAAATACCCATCCGTGGAATGCCTTTCCCCATGCTTTTGAAATAAAATTCCACTTTATAGAAACAAAATTTATCTATTACTTGTTAAAGGATAAGTAGTTAGATATTCATTATCGTGCGTTTCGCTGGCTTTGGCACGATATTCGCTATCTATTTAATGAAATCGCAAGTGGGCGTTTCTACATTTAAACCGTTAAAAACAAAAGTCATGAATTTATTCATGGCGAAAGATTAAGTCCTGAGTATTCAATTTAAGTCTGCAAAAGAAAAAGGCATCCTTTCGAGGATGCTTTTTCTATTTAGTTTCGTTACTTTTGCCACGAAATAATAAAATCTACTGAATCATATCATGGAACACGCACTACAATCCCGACCTCGTATCGAGGTGGTCGACGCATTACGAGGATTTGCCGTTATGGCTATTATCCTATTGCATAATATCGAGCATTTTAACTTGTATAATTTTCCGGAGGCTACTACCGATTTTATGAAAGCCTTGGATAAAGGGGTATGGGATACCTTGTTCTTCCTCTTTTCCGGGAAGGCATACGCTATTTTCGCCCTGCTGTTCGGTTTTAGCTTCTTTATCCAGTTTGATAACCAAGCGAGGAAAGGGAAGGACTTCCGGCTTCGTTTTTTCTGGCGGTTGGTGCTCCTATTCTTTATCGGTTGCTTCAACGCATCGTTCTTCCCGGGGGAGATCTTGGTGCTTTATTCGATCTTGGGTATTGTGTTGATACCGGTTTGCAAGTTGAGTAATAAGGTGGTCTTGGCGATCGCCGTGGTCTTGATGCTACAGCCTATGGAGTGGGGTAAATTCATGTATGCCCTGATGCATCCGGAATATGTGGCATCCAAGGAACAATGGCTGGTGCACTGTATGCGGATCTATCCGTATATGGAAGGTACCAGCTTTTGGGAAATGGTCAAGTCCAATCTGTGGGACGGGCAGCTGTATAGCCTTCTCTGGGCTTGGAGCTATGGACGTTTCTTCCAGACATCGGCTCTCTTTATGCTGGGCATGTTGTTGGGGCGCAAGGGATTGTTTGTCGATCCGGAGAAGCACCGGACGTTTTGGACAAGGACCTTTGTTATCGGGGTAGTTTGTTTCATTCCCCTCTATTATCTGTCCCTTTCCCTACCCGGTTTGCTGGAGCGTACCGAAGAGCTTCGCCCGATGAGCACGATCGTGTCTTCCTTGCGTAATTTCTCGTTCATGTGCGTATTGGTATCCTCCTTTATCTTCTTGTGGCAGTGGAAGGCGCCGCATAAGGTGCTTCACGGGCTTGTGCCTTACGGGAAAATGAGCTTGACGAATTACCTCACGCAATCGATGGTAGGCTCTTTCATCTATTTCGGATACGGTTTATCCCTGTATGACGATCTGGGGACGACCGCCAGCTTCGCCGTAGGAATCCTTCTTTTCATTCTCCAGCTAGGTTTTTGCCACTGGTGGTTAGCCCATCATAAACAAGGTCCTTTCGAGGGAGTATGGCGTAAAGCTACGTGGATGTTTTCTTGATTCGTTTTATTTATTTACTTTTGTGGTTACTATAAATAATCTGAGTGGGTATGTTGTCGATTCTAATCGTTGAAGATGATATAACTTTTTCCTTGATGCTTACCACATGGCTGGGTAAGAAAGGGTTTGTCGTAAGATCCTCGTCCTCTGTTTCCGATGCTAAACGGAAGCTGGGGGAGGAAGCGTTCGATTTGGTTATATCGGATTTACGCCTGCCGGATAGTGACGGGATCGACTTATTGAAATGGCTGAAGAATACCCATCCTTCCTTACCCCTTATCATGATGACCAGTTATGCGGAGATACAAACGGCGGTTCAGGCGATGAAGCTGGGGGCGGCGGATTATATTGCCAAGCCGCTGAACCCGGATGAGTTGCTGGGAAAGATCAAGGAACTTGTGCACGTGGAGGAGAAGGTTCCGGCGAGAGTCCCGGTTTCTTCGGCCCCGGATCTTTATATCGAGGGGCAGAGCCAAGCGGCCCGCCAGCTTTATGAGCATGTGCGTTTGGTGGCTCCGACGGATATGTCGGTATTGGTGACCGGCGCTAGCGGTACCGGTAAGGAGTATATCGCCCGTCGGATCCACGAGCAAAGTAATCGTAGCAAGGCTCCGTTTGTCGCCGTGGATTGCGGCGCTATCCCCAAGGAATTGGCGGCTTCCGAGTTCTTCGGCCACGTGAAAGGTTCTTTTACGGGGGCGATCGAGAACAAGACTGGGGCGTTTGTGGCGGCTCAAGGCGGTACGATATTTTTGGATGAGATCGGGAACCTGACGTATGAGGTACAGGTTCAGCTATTGCGTGCCCTACAGGAGCGCAAGGTAAAGCCGATCGGGAGCAATCAGGAGATCGCTATCAACGTGCGCTTGATATCCGCGACGAACGAGAACTTGCGGCAGGCGATCGAGAAAGGAGATTTCCGTGAGGACCTGTACCATCGTATCAATGAGTTCACGATCCGTATCCCGGACTTGAAAGAGCGAAAAGAGGATTTGCTCTTGTTCGCCAATCATTTTCTCGATCTGGCGAATAGCGAGCTCCAGAAAGATATCATCGGTTTCGACAACGATACCATGCAATTGTTCCAATCTTATTCTTGGCCGGGTAACCTGCGGCAGATGAAGAACGTTATCAAGTACGCTACCTTATTGGCGACCGGTCGATACATCACCCGCAAGGAACTCCCGGAGGAACTGACGGAGAACCTCTCTTCGCACACCAACATCCAGCTTAAGAACGTGGAGCATGAACGTGACCTTATCCGTAAGGCCCTCCAAGAGTGCGGCAATAATAAGACCCGTGCGGCCCAGTTATTGGGCATCGACCGGAAGACGCTTTACAATAAGCTGAAGATTTATCAGTTGGATTGATAACCTCTTCCTCCCCTTATAACTCAGCGTATTCGCTACGTGCGTCGAAGCAAGGGCAGGCTTTCCGGATGTAGGGGCTTAATTGGTAATGGCCTAGGATCTTAGCCTTCGGATAATCCCTCCTCAATTGGCGGAGCAGGTCCATGAGGGCGCATTTTTGGGCATAGGTACGGGTGTCGGCGGGTTGGAGGCTCTCGTCCAGCCCCCCCTCGTAGCAGATACCGACGCTTTGGTCGTTCCAGCCGGCGGCATGCGCCCCGATCTGGTTCAGTGGACGGCAGCGGTGTATCTCGCCGTCGCGGGTGACGTAGAAATGATAGCCGATGTCGGCGAATCCCCGGGCCTTGTGGGAGGCTCTAAGGGCTTCCACCGGGAAATCACGGTCGTAACGAGTGGCGCTGCAATGGATTACAAGGAGGCGCACCTCCCTGTAATTCTGGTAAAAACACGAGGCTACCATACGCCGCAGGCGGTTAAGCCCAACGTTCCCGCCAAGGCGGTGGCTACGGCTATGATTACCTTGATGATAACTCCCCACACAGACTTTTTCTTCTCTTGTTCCATAATTATAAATAATGAATGATTAATACCCCGGTTTTTCAATTCCTGATTCCTCAGATCTCATCCGGGCTCTCGCTATCGCTTCCCTTGTTCTCGCTTGCCTCATACTCGGTGAGTTCCTTGATTTTCACGTCGAGTTTCAGCGTCGTGGGAGTAAGGTTGCCGGTAGCCCTCGCCCGGAGGCGTACGCCGGTGATGTTGGTGTTGGCGTTGAAATCATCGGCGGTAGGGGCCCCCGTGGTATGCAGGCCTACGGAGAAGATGGCGAGGTCGTCGATCTTTACGTTCTTGCCGTCCAGCAGCAACTCCTTGGTACAGTTTACCATGTCCTTCAGCATGCCGTGGATGGCGCCTGTGGAGTAAGGGGTGTTGTGGCTGGCCATGTGCGCGGCTAGCCCTTTGATGTCTACGGTCTCGTCGCACACGGCACGTGCGTACCATTTCCCGAAGGCCGTCGGGTTCTTCTCGTTCTTGTTCTGGAATTTCATGAATCTGATCATAACATCTTGTTTTTAATGATGTCACAAAGATACGTCGCTGCCGTATCGAGCCGCGACTTATGGGGAGCTTGGGGGAATAGCGGGAGGTTTAAGGGAATTAAGGCTCACCCAGCGCCTCTACGATGGCCCGTACCATGGCGGGGGAGTAGAGTCGCTCGGTGGGCCGGTAGCCCATGTCGTGGAGGCGATCTGCCAGCCCGGGATAGATCGCTATCCAGTGTTGTAACTTGCGGTGAGCCGCCTTGGGGGTCATGGCGGGCAGGTAGGCTTGCGCCAGTTCCATCCGTCCGTAGGGCCGTATCCTAAATGTTGTTTCCATACCCCTAAGATACGGAATTATTATTGAAACACAAAGGTTTTTCCCGGATATCGCATGCTCTTTCTCTGGGGGTGGGGCGAGGCATATATAACCCTAAGGCTTACGAGTCGCTATCCTTGGGCTCGCGGGGCGTAAACCTTGGGGTTCGCGGGGGGATCCGTAAGCCTCGATGGTAGGGTACGATTCGGTACGATTACGGATTTTCCTGAAAAACACAAATCCTTGTATATGAGCGATCAGGCTTTCTCGCGGTACGATGGTACGATTGGATCCAAGCGCTCACCGCATAAAAAACAGGTCTGTGTAATATTGTTTATCAATCTATTATATCAAAAACCTAAAAATTTTAATAAGATATTGAATCGAATCGTAACATCGTACCCCAGCCACGCCTCGGACCGCTTGTCAGCGGGCTTTCAATTTACGCTCGGCCTCGATGAAGGTGGAGGTTTTCTCGATCACCAGATAACCGGTTTGCTTGCCGTTTCCCCTCCTGACGCACCTGAATCCCTGCTTCGTCATCACCTTGCCCAGCTGCCGGAGGCTGAGCGGCCTGCGAATGGCGCCCCAGACGGTCAGCTTGGCGCCGATCTCGGCTAGGGTGAGGAAGATGGCGTTGCCGGCCTCTTCCTGCCCGGGCGTGGGCACGGCGAAGTAAACGGGGATCAACTGCCCCTCGCTGGTCTCCTCCATGAAGCCCTCCACGTGCTCCTCGAGCCCCTTTATCTCGTCCATGTTGATCAGCCCGAACTCGCAGAAACGTAGCATCTCATCCTTGTCCAGCCGTCCGGAGGCGCTCTGCTTGCTACGGTAACGGGCGAGGTGAGGGGGTATCAGCCGGTCGATCCACGTGGTCTTGTAGATACCTTGCCGGCCGATGAGCACCAGTATCTCATGGTTCGTCACCTCGTCGGCCATCCATGAGGCTATCATGGCCACGAACCATTTCTTGAAGCAGGAGGCCCAGAGGGACTGCTTGGCGGGGTCTTTCACGTGCACCATGTCGCCCACTTGGGAGATATAGTCCGTCTGCCCGTCCCAAGGTGGCAGCTCCTCTATGAACTCGCGCAGCGGGTGTACCTCGTGGATGACGTCGCTGCTCAGCACGGCACGGAAGGTGGGCTGGTTGATGTTCTGGGAGGTCGTCCGGCAACACTCGCAGTAGAGCGAGTTGGTGTCACGGTCTGTCATATCCTTCCAATTCGCGTTGGGGGAGGATTCCGTGTTGCGCTGCGTCTTATGGCTGATGATATCGTAGCGCAGGGGCTTGTCCCGCAGGAATTGCTCCACGATCTCGGTACGTGTCATTTTCCTCCTCCCGTCATCCGTCTCGCCCTCGCCGGCCGCCCGTGCCTTCCGCCCCCCGGAGGTCTTGGTGTCCTTGCCCTTCCGGGCGGAAGGGTGGTGGGTAAGGCGCTCACGGCACCCGAAGCTGGCCGTGGCCCGTTGGTAGACGGAGCGGACGAGGAGGGCGGGGTTCTCGTCGTGATAGTCGGCGTAATTCATGGCGATCCACATCTCGGTATCGCTTTCGGACACGCCGTAGTCGTTCAGCAAGTAGCAGAGGCGCACGAGGTGGTTATGTCGTTGCCCCTGCATGAATGGCATCCGTCGCTCCACCAGCTCCCGTGCGTGGCGGCAGATCTCGTCGGAGGTAAAGGGCGTCGTCCCGCCGGTGTTCCCCACGGTATCGGGAGACATGCCGGAGGTAGTCCGCACTGGCTCGGGACGCTCGCCATGCCCGTCGGGAACGAAAACCGTTGCCGAGAGGTTGAGATAAGCCTCCGGGTCGTGGCATAACGAGCTGAGATGCACGATCGGCTCGCACGACGGGTCGTAGGGAAGCGACGCCTGCTCGGCGAAATATTGGTTGCCTTGCCGGAAGGCCTGCCTGTAATCGCCCTCGTAGCGGTAGAGCAGGTGGAGGCCGTCGCCCATCGAGCGATAGAGGAGAAGGGTCTCGGGCAAGGCCTTGAGACGGAGCACCACCTCATGCGTCCGCTCCCCGGGCACCTTGTCGAAGTCTACTTGGCAAAGCCCCGTATATCGCGTTACGCACTCTTTCCGCCGGAATCCGGCGCATACGCAGGCGGGCATCAGGGCGGGAAATGCCGTCCGCTTCATCCTTGCCGTCACTTCGGGGTCGCCTTTCCGCAAGACACGCCTGTACTCCTCGGTCGTCGGTCGCAGCTCCTCGCCCACGATCCGGTCATATATCTCAAGGATTGTCTCCATTCTCGGCTCCTCTTTCGACACGCAAGAGGCGTAAACTGGTAATTGTAGTTGTTCCATATGAAAATAAATTATTAAATTTGCTCAAATTAAGGCCTTTCCGCTTGCTTGGCCAAGAAAGTGTCCCTACTGGGGACATAATATGCTAAAACATTCAAAAAAGAATTCTACATGGAAAAAACTGGAGCATCCCAAGCCTCCCGTGCGCTAACCGTACGTGTACTCACTTATCTGGACCGGCTTTATCCCCGCATGCGGCATACCTTCGAGCGGGAACTACATATCCGTAACGGCGTTTTCGCGCGGGCATGAATGGCTCAACTCCAGCCCAACGAGGTGCTGTCCCTCGAGCAACTCATCATCGTCCACCGTCATATCCTCCGCTATTACGACGAGAAGATCGCCAAGGGCCTTATCCCCTCCGACACCGACCGCCTTCGCCGTGAACGGGAGTTTTGGCGTAGGGAGTTGCTTGAGTGGCTGGAGTAGGGGGGGAAAAAGTGTGTTCTTGATTTTTTTTAACACGTCATGAGATGAATATTGTTTATTTATCAATGACTTTTTATCGCGTATATTGTTAATCATAGTTAACCGATGTAATAATATTTGCCTGTTGAAGGACTTCGTGTCATAATAAAGTCTATTTTTGTCGTTGATAATATTCAACAAGTTGATTGAAATATACAACTTCTTTTATGTTTATGATCAGATATCACAACCAATGATGATGAATGTTTTACCAATGTCAAAATGATGCTGTATTGACAAGGTTGTGGGGGATAGGGGAACAATAAAACTTCAATGATATGAAAAGAATGATTAAATTAACAATGAAATGTGTCGCTATAGCGTTTTGCGTTCTATTGGCGGCGTGTACTACCGATGTGTACGAGCCTAAGCCGGATCCGGTTCCACCTACTCCGGGCAAGCCCGATCCGGCTTTGCCGATTGATTTTAATCAATCGACTGCCACTATTCATCAAGTGACCTTGACTGTCGATGTGAATGATGAGTATAATGGTCTGTACGATTATGAGGTAAGGGTATACGATGTAAACCCTTTCTATGAGAAAGACCCGAAACCATTATATGGTGGAGTCGCTAAACGGAATGATCCTTGGGTGCGTAAAATGACTTTGCCGCAGGCCTTGGAGACAATCTATATTATGCAGATAGACCCAAGAAAAGGGCAGTCGGTGAAGAGCCTATCTGTAGATCCTTCGATAACCACCCTTTCTTGCGATTTTAATCCGGTTCCTGCCAGCGGAACCACTACAAAATCGGTCTTGAGAAGTGGAGAAGATGAATATGTGCCATCGGTGGGAGCTACAAGAATAACTTCTGAACAATTGGAAGAACAAGCATTTAATAATCAAGAGAGAGGAACTGCTATTTTAAATGAAGGTGAATATATATTAACGGGGGGGATGGACTGGACTAGCGTTAATATTCTTAGGTTACGAGGAAATCTAAAGTTATTTATAAAAGGTACATTAAACGTGAGCTTTATTGATACCGATGGAAATTCAACCATTATTATTGAAGAAGGTGGAAAACTGGTAAATACGAATGCGGATAATTATTATGATAAAGGTAACGGTTCCAAGATTGTTATAAAAGAAGGCGGGAGGTTATATAAGGAAAATGGGATAGCTGATCCTTCTATTAAATTGTATGGCTACAATATAGAAAATTATGGCGAAATGCTTGTTGATGGCATTAGTACTAGCCAAACATATGCAGATCAGAAAGGAATTCCTATTTCTATAGTTAATTACGGAAAGATCCGTGCGAATAATATTATCATGCGTGCTGGTGGAACTATAGAGAACCATTGTTTAATTGAAGTTGATGCAGGCTTAACTCTGAATGGTGTAAATATGACATTAGCTGGAAATACTCTTTTGAAGGCTGAGTCTTTAGATGGCACGGATATAACGTGTAATATGGCCCAATATTCAATTTTTAGGATTACAGGACAAAATGCTAATTTTACTAGTGGCAATCAAGCTTTGCTAAAGGGTAAGATTACAATATCTAGTGACGAGGGGGCGTGGGCATTGGTCGATTTTAAGAACATGAATATATTTTATTGTGAATCCCTCGCTTTATCTGGTAATGTACAATTATTAGGACATTTCGTCGGAAAGGACATGGAGGAGTTTTACTCGTACTATAAGAAAGTAGTAAGCTGCACAAATGGTGCCAAAGAAGTAAACCAAGATGCCTCAATATCGATTCCATCGGGTGATTGTACCGGGGATGGGAATCAGGGATCGACAAATCCTCCTTCTAATCCGGATTATCCAATAGTGGTTCCCAATGGCTCTTATTATACGTTCGCTATGGAAGATAACTGGCCCGCTTTTGGTGATTATGATATGAATGATTTGGTCATGGGTATTAGTAGCCGACTTGAATTGGGAAGATCTGGGTACGTAGATAAAATGGTTTTAGTTGTTGATCTTATTGCGGTAGGGGCGACAAAGACATTAGGGGCCGGTATTCAATTTGATAAATTATCTGCCAGTAAATTTAGCGGGGTTTCCGCTCTGGCAAGTTTGTTTGTCAATAATAATTATTTTGAATCAGCGGGAAGCATAGAGTCGAATCCTTCGGCGGCGGTGTTACCTTTGTTTGATGATGCGCATTGGATATTAAGCGGGTCGCAGGAACGGACAATGCTGAATACCTCAAATGCCTCTAAAACATTTTATCCGGTACGTAACGTCATGTATGAATTGACTTTTGCCGGTGGCGTATCACAGGATGATTTGGATATATCTGCGTTGAACTTCTTTATCGTGAATGGTGGAAATACAAACAATCGTTCAGAAGTACATTTAGCGGGCTATAGACCGACGGATAGAGTGAAATCGGAAACAAATGGTTATATCGCCAATGATCCGAGTAACCCAGATAAGAAGATGTGGGGTTTTATAATTCCTACGGAGTTTAAATATGCGGCGGAAAATAATTCTATAAATGAAGCCTATCCAGAATTCACGGAGTGGTCTGACAGTTCAGGCGAACAATATAAAGATTGGTATGAACATCCTAATATGGATCATGTATTTAAACCGAAAGAAACTGAGTAAAGAATAAGAAATAAAAACGGATTGCCGGTAAGCAATCCGTTTTTATTTTAGTCATTAATCCAGCATCAAACTCATATAAGCCATTCTCCCCTGATAACCCATCAACTGTCGTGTTAGCGTTTGGTTATCCATTTGTTCCAAGTCTTTTTTGGAGACGGGGCTTTCGTGTTGTTTGGATAGCCAGAGGTGGATCATGCGTTTCGTGTCGATGATGCGGGCCATACCCATAGGTAAGGTACCCGGAGGGGTGGGAGGGGTATTGACCGTCGCTTGTGATATGTTATTTTGCAGGGTAAGCTCTTGCAATATTAATTCCTTGATCTCTTCCGAGTCGTAAAGAAGTTCCTTGATAAAAAGCTTTTTGTCGGACGGCGCTGTACCCGCCTCAAGAGGCAGTGCGAAAGCCATGCCAACCACCTTCTCGTTCTCGTCCAAGGCCGTGTACATTCCTCCGTTATCTAATTGCAGATCCCGGAGTATTGTGATGAAATCATCCTGCGAGTGCAAGATACAGGAAGGGCGTTCACGTAATTTGCGGTTGAAATAAGCGAACAATTCGTCGGTTGTCGGTACCTCCGGTTGGATAACCGTTATCTTCGGGAGTTGAACCGGCGTATTCGGGCGGATATACGTCTCCACGGAATAATCGAATGCCTCGGTATAACCCTGTTCCCGGTAATAGTCGAATAGCCAAGGATCGGCAGGGATTAAGGCGGAGATAGCGACCTCACGCCGTTCCATTTCCTCGAATGTCTCTTGCAAGAGTTGCCGCATAAGCCCCTGACCCCTTTCTTCCGGAGTCGTGCACGCCCCAGAGATATAGCCTACCGAGATCTCGGTACCCAAATAAGTCATCGTATAAGGAACTATCTGCAAGGCAGATACTATTTTACCGTCCTTCTCGATGGTCATTGCGTTCTCGTCCTTGTAAACACGATCAAAATAAAGGCTGATAAATGCCTCGGAATCCCCGAAGCAGGTACGCCATAAGTTTACGATTTGTTGTTTCTTGTCCATAATTTATTTAGTTTGCGTAAGTTGCTTTTTTATTGCGGCACTCTTCTCTAATAGTATGGTAGGCTGATAAGAAAGCTTCGCTTGGCGCAACCCCGGTATGCCGAGATCCTCCTCCCGGTTCACGTAAGTATACTGTTCCGGAAGGTGAGAAGCGAACTCTTGGTTAATCACCGTATAGGCACCGTCGAAATTCACATCCGCTTTCTCCACGTGAACCCCGAATGTATTATGGTTGATAGGGGCCCCGAAAGAGAAAGCGATAATCTCGTTATCCACCCGGAGAGCGCCACCGATCAGGCCTAGGCTGTCAAAATGATGCAAGGCATAGGTAAGGGAGCGACGTTCGTCATTAAGCTCTTCCTCGTCATTATCTCCATTATTTGCCTTATACCATTTACATTCCAGTTTCAGGCATTGCGGTACGATATCCGGCGTGATAGGGACATACTCGTACGAATAACGTTTCTTGAAATTATTGATATGATTACGCTTGGATTGATATTTCTTACCCCGTAAGGTAGCTAAATCCTCCCGTAAATAAATATAGTCGAAATAATCCCGCTCCGGGATATAGAAAAAGCTTCCGGGAAGTGCGCCTTCCAGTTGCTCCTTGGCGTCGGGGGTGATACCCAGCATACAGAGCGGATGTCCATATTTTAAGGAATCCTCTTCTAGCAAACGAACGGCACCCGCTAAATCTCCATCCCCGACAGGCATCATATAGGCGAAACGGCTCTTGTCCTCGATCATGAAACGGATTAATAAATAGCCATCCACGATAGCGAATTCGCTGTCATATAAGAAACGCCAACTGCACATGTTCGCGAATGAGAAATCACAATTGCGATAATCGCTGGGAAATGTAAATGAGGTTATGATCTCTTTGTCTTCTAACCTAATCGGTTTAAACGGTATATCCATAAATTTTCTTGTACTGTTTTACAACTGCAAATATAAAACTAAAATGCATGTGCGAATGTTTAGAATGGGAATAATAAAGGTGATATAAATACCATCACGATTCCCATCACGATTTGTAAAGGTAACCCTACCTTTACATAGTCCATAAATGTATATTTTCCGGTGGACTTAACGAGTGCGTTAGGTGGCGTAGAGAAAGATGAGGCGAAGCATATTGTCCGTTATTTTGTTGTTTCGGGAAAAATGGCTAAACTTATAGGTTGAACAGCCATTTTGTAAAATAGGGGCTGGAGCTATTTTTGCAATATGAAATTCGCAACAATTAGGTTAAAACGAATGTTATTTTAATGTCTAACGAAAAGAAGATAAATCAGAGATGAAAAAGTACGATGCGATTATTATTGGTTTTGGGAAAGGTGGAAAAACCTTGGCGGCGGATTTGGCCAACCATGGATGGAATGTAGCTGTGGTGGAGCGTTCGACGGGTATGTACGGAGGTACTTGTATCAATATCGGCTGTATACCGACGAAAGCGCTTGTACATTACGCTCAAGTGACAGGGTATCGCAGACCTTCTACCTTCGAGCAATATGCGGAGGAGTTTAAGCAGGCGATCCTCGCCAAGGAGAAACTGACCTCTTTGCTTCGTGAGAAGAATTTCAAGAATCTGGATGATCGGGAGACCGTAACGGTCTATACCGGAGAGGCTTCTTTTCGTTCCCCTTATGAGATTGTCGTGAAAACGGATACGGACTCTTTCTTGCTGGAAGGCGAGAAGATATTCATCAATACCGGAGCCACGACGATTATTCCTACGATAAGCGGTATCGAGGATAATCCTTACGTATATACAAGTACTTCCATTATGGAACTGGAGAAACTGCCACGGCATCTGGTTATTGTCGGAGGCGGATATATCGGGCTGGAATTCGCTTCCATGTTCGCCGGTTTTGGGTCGAAGGTAACGATCTTGGAGGCAGGGGAGGTGTTCATCCCTCGTGAGGACCGGGACATCGCCGATTCGGTGAAGTCCACGCTAGAGAAAAAAGGGATCACCATTCATTTGAACACGGTTGTGCAGACGATTGAGCAGGATGTTGAGCGGGCTGCGGTGATCTGCCGTAACGCTATCTCGGGAGATACCTTGCGACTGGAAGCCGAGGCGGTGCTTTTGGCTACCGGCCGTAAACCGAATACGGAAAGCCTAAATCTGCAGGCCGCCGGAATACAGACGACTAATCGTGGCGCTATCGAGGTGGATAGTAAGTTGCGTACCAATATCCCTAATATCTGGGCGATCGGGGATGTACATGGAGGATTACAATTCACCTATCTGTCTTTGGATGATTACCGTATTATCCGGGAAGAGCTGTTTGGTAATGGTTTCCGGAGCTTGGACGATCGGGAAGCAGTGGCTTATTCCGTATTCATCGATCCTCCGTTGGCTCATGTCGGGTTGAACGAGACGCAAGCCCGTAAGATGGAGAAAAATATAAAGGTGGCCAGCCTGCCTGCCGCCGCTATGCCTCGTACCCGTACCATCGAGCAGACGGATGGCTTGCTGAAAGCCGTGGTAGATGCGGATACCGGGAAGATCCTAGGATGTACCTTATTCTGCGCCGAGTCCAGCGAAGTCATAAATACGGTTAGCTTGGCGATGCGTCTCGGGCAAGATTACACATTCCTTCGGGATTCGATATTCACCCATCCGTCGATGAGTGAGGCTTTAAATGATCTATTTGGATTAATAAAATAAAAACATAAATATGAAAACATCAAATATTGGATTAATCGGCTTGGCTGTGATGGGCGAGAACCTTGCGTTGAATATGGAAAGTAAGGGGTTCGCCGTATCCGTTTATAATCGTACAGCGCCGGGAGAGGAAGGCGTGGTAGACCGCTTCATGAGCGGTCGTGGAAAAGGAAAGAATTTTATAGGAACCCATACGATACAGGAATTTGTTGAGTCTATCGAGCGTCCTCGCAAGATTATGCTGATGGTAAAAGCGGGTGCCCCGGTGGATGAGCTGATGGCTCAATTGATTCCTTACTTATCACCCGGTGACGTGATTATTGATGGTGGTAACTCGGATTTCCATGATACGGAACGCCGGGTGAAGGAGATGGAGGCGCATGGGATGTACTTCGTAGGTACCGGAATCTCCGGAGGCGAGATCGGTGCCTTGTACGGACCTTCCGTGATGCCGGGTGGTTCGCCTGCCGCTTGGCCTTTGGTGAAGGATGTCTTGCAAAGCATCGCCGCCAAGCTGGACGACGGGACGCCTTGTTGCCAATGGATTGGTCCGGGTGGAGCCGGCCATTTCGTGAAAATGGTACACAATGGTATCGAGTATGGAGATATGCAGTTGATTTCCGAGGCGTATTCCTTATTGAAGAATCGTCTGGATCTGGACAATGAGGCCTTGGCTCGTATCTTTGAGGATTGGAACACGGGAGAGCTGGATAGCTACCTGATCGGTATTACGGCCGATATTCTCCGCTTCAAGGACGAGGCGGGGGAGGGCTACCTGCTAGATAAGATATTGGATGCCGCCGGCCAGAAGGGTACCGGTAAATGGAGCGCTATCGCCGCTATGGACGAGAATGATCCGCTGACATTGATTACCGAGGCTGTTTATGCCCGTATGCTTTCTTCCATGCAGGAAGAACGGAAAAAAGCGTCCTCGCTTTATCCGAAGAGTGGCGTGCTGGGGCAGACCTTGATCTCGGAGAAAGAGATCAAGCAGGCTTTGTATGCCGCTAAGTTGGTTTCCTACGCGCAGGGATTCTCTTTGTTGTGCCAAGCCTCCAAGCGATATGATTGGCAGTTGGATTACGGTACGATCGCCAAGATTTGGCGGAAGGGATGTATCATACGCTCTGTCTTTTTGGAGAAAATTACGCAGGCTTATGAGAAGAACCGGAATCTGGAGAACCTCTTATTCGATGAGTTCTTTATTCAAAAGATCGAGTCTTCCTTGTTGGCTTGGCGGCAAGTGGTAGCCGAGGGTGCCTTGCATGGAGTGGCTTTGCCGGCGATGAGCTCGGGGTTGAGCTATTTCGATGGACTGTCTACCCCGCATTCCGCCGCTAACTTGATTCAGGCCCAGCGGGATTATTTCGGGGCTCATACTTATGAGCGGGTCGATTGGGAGCGTGGTAAGTTTTTCCATACCAACTGGACGGGTGAGGGAGGAAAGACGGTTTCTGGAACTTATAACGTATAAAGACATGAAGAAAGCAGATAATCAATTATTAGTTATATTCGGGGCGTCGGGCGATCTTACCAGTCGCAAGTTGCTTCCCTCTTTGTTCGAGTTATATGTCCGGGGCTTGCTGCCCGACCGCTTCTGCATCTTGGGGGCTGCCCGTACCGCTTATGGTGATGAGGAGTTCCGTGCGGAGCAACATACGCATATCTTGGAGGCACAGAAGGGAAAGACCTACGACGAGGGCTTGATCGATGACTTCTTGGAGAATGTTTATTACCTCGCCTTCGATTCCACCAACGCCGATGAATACTACAAATTGCGTGAGCGCATCGAGTTCTTGCAAGAGAAACACGACTTGCCGGATAAGATCATCTATTACTTGGCTACCCCGCCGGTGATGTACGAGATCGTCCCGCAATGTTTGCTGGAGAGTGGTTTGAACAAGACCGAGTCTCCGGATGGTTTCCGGCGGATCATCGTGGAGAAGCCGTTTGGCACCAGCTTGGAGTCTGCCCGCCAGTTGAATGATCATTTACGACATATCTTCCATGAGGAGGAGATTTATCGTATCGACCATTATCTGGGGAAAGAGACCGTGCAGAATATCTTGGTATTGCGTTTCTCGAACGGTATTTTCGAGCCATTGTGGAATCATAATTATATCGATTCCATCGAGATCAGCGCTACTGAGACCTTGGGGGTGGAGAATCGAGGGAAATATTATGATGGAGCCGGGGCGATGCGGGATATGATCCAGAATCACTTAATGCAATTGATGTCGTTTATCGCCATGGAATCTCCCTCTATATTCGAGCCGGAACCGATTCGTGACGAGATCGTGAAAGTATTCCGCTCCATACGCCCGTATACGGTGTTGGATATGGATAAGATGGTTGTCCGTGGACAATATATCGGTTATCGGGAAGAGAAGAACGTAGCTCCCGACTCGAATACCGAGACGTATGTGGCGATGAAATTCTTTATCGATAACTGGCGCTGGAGCGGTGTGCCCTTCTATTTCTATACGGGAAAGAAGTTGCCGGAGAAGTCATCGGAGGTAGTGATCCACTTCAAGTCTACGCCCCATCAACTGTTTGTCGGTCAATGTTCGGGAGGTTCCTGCAATAAATTGACCATCCGTATCCAACCGAACGAGAGTATATCCTTGAAGTTCGGGCTGAAAATGCCGGGAGCCGGTTTCGAGGTGAAGCAAGTCAGCATGGACTTCCGCTACGATTCCCTCTCGAAGAGCTATCTTCCTGACGCTTACGAGCGTCTGTTGCTGGATGCCATGCTGGGCGATTCCACCCTGTATGCTCGTAGCGACGCTTTGGAGGCTAGTTGGAAATTTATCGATCCGATCTTGCTCCATTGGAAAGAGGAGGGTTCGAAGAACTTATTCTTCTATGAGCCGGGCGAGGACGGACCGGAGGAAACTGTTATTTTAGGTGCGGAAAAGAAAGTCTGCGCCTGCCAAAGAAGATAATTTTATGGAAATAAAGAGATATAATGAGATGAAAGAGGCGCTTCGGTCGATGACGGAGGACATGATGGCGATGATTCGCCGAAAAGACTTCGCTCCGTTTAACCTAGCGCTCTCGGGAGGGGAGACGGCGAAGCATATGTTTTCCCTCTGGGTAGATGAGTATAAGGATAAGATTGACTGGAATAACATCCGTTTCTTCTGGGTGGACGAGCGTTGCGTTCCTCCAACGAGTCCGGATAGTAATTACGGTCATGCGAATCATTTGCTTTTTAAGCCTTTGTGTATCCCGGCGGATCATATCCACCGGATCAAGGGCGAGAACGAGCCGGGTACTGAGGCGATGCGTTATTCATGGGTCGTAAAGGAATTCTTGCCGTTGTTCAATCAAATGCCTACGCTCGATTGCATCATCCTCGGCGTAGGTGAGGATTCCCATACGGCATCCATTTTCCCTACCACCATGGAGCTATTGTCGGATAGCCGTAACTATGCGGTATCCCAGCAACCTTCTACCGGTCAATACCGGATCACCATGACGGGACCGCTTATCTTGAACGGCGCCCCCTTATTGGTCCCGATACTGGGCACGAACAAGGAACCCGTAATCCAGAGGCTCTCCAAAGGCTATTCC
>OLRY01001414.1_pt1 | contig 22366 bp, 22 predicted proteins | sample 1672541 | NCBI WGS metagenome assembly OLRY01 (sample SAMEA3136697, study PRJEB25190) | human gut metagenome | biome: human gut; feature: human-associated habitat; material: faeces | place: Austria | collected 2013 | reverse complement strand
TCAGGTAACAAGTTTTATATTATTTTACTTGTCTACCTAAAAGGGAGCATATCACCGAGCAATACAGTCGGATATTAAGGTTGTTTTTTGGGATAAATGGTATTATAATAAGGGATACGAAAAGCAAAGGAGGAAGAAAGATGGCAGTCGAAGTAACAAAAACAATGACAATTGGCGAATTACTTCAGGTAGCTCCACAGACAGCACCGGTTCTTATGGAAGTTGGAATGCATTGTCTTGGATGCCCGGCTTCACAGGGTGAGTCTCTTGAAGAAGCAGCAATGGTTCATGGAATTGATGCAGATCTTCTTATCGCAAAGATCAACGCACTCTTAGCAGCTGAAGCATAGACCGTGAATAAATAAAAGATATAATTTAACGGGGACGACAGATCATTAATCTGCCGTCCCCGTCTTTTTTCGCCAAGTTAAAAATTGTGGATTTGTCTGTTATTTAAATGAAGTCAGAGTCTGTATTGTGTTTTTGGCAAGGATCATATCACAGTGTTCTTCCAGAAATGCAAGTGATATACCACCACCCTGTTCCGGTGAACCATACTCGGAGAGCATATTACAGATACGGTTAAAATCAGAAGACGGATGCTCTCCCTGTGCAAGTGTCAGGATGTACATGTTCTCTGCTTCATCCTTGTAAAGTGTGTTCGGACCATCATACATCTCAGCTAAAAAATGACTGGCATGAATCACACTGTCAAGTCTTGAGAAAGAGAAAAGCCGGACCGGTGGAACAGAAGGTTCAGCAGGAGCTGCTTCTTTGGTTTCTGAAGCAGGAGCCTGTTCCTGGACCGGAGTATCGGTAAGTGCTTCCGGGTTCTCCGGGAGCTGGGATACAGCCTCTTTCATCTGGCGGAGAATGTCGAGAAAATCTTCGGCTCCGTCAAGCTTTTTCAGATGTTCCAGCACGGATTTGTGCTTATCAGCAGCTTCGTCCGCAGGAGTAGGTGTGAATCTGGAAAAACGGGTATCCAGTTCATCCGGATCATCAACTTTGGTTATATTCAGAACGATAGAATCACCGGCGGTCGGGATTGCTTCGATCATCAGTGGCAGATTGTCGCTTTCGAATCCAAATTCAGAAGCGGCCTGCTGCATCATCTCGCGGAATAAAGACTTTGCCTTCTCGGAGCCGTAAGCAAGCTCGCTGAGCTTTAACTGTCTCTGGGCGAGATCATCACGGGTAAGTGTGCAGCGGATCTGATTATCATTTATCTTTTCTATCTTCATAAAGTATCACTTCCTATTCAATCAAAAATCTATCTGAACAATTACTAATAGTATAAACAAAAAACGGAACGATGTAAACAAAATAAAAAATAAAAAATGCTTGCTTTTTTATAAACTCTTTCTTATAATGGCGTTACAGGAAAATAAGACAGACCAGTCAATCGCACAAATCTTGAATTTATCATACGCATTTCGCACACAGCGTACAGAATCAAGTACATTAAGGTCATATCAGACGATTTATCAACAGAACCTAACAATTGAACCGAAGTATGGACAGTGATCATTTTCTTGTCATCGGAAAAAGCACAGGAGAAGTAATATATCACAAGTGTTGCCTTATGGTCGCTTTTTGCCGTAAAAACTGTCTGACTCAAGGGGGAAATATGGACGAGCAAGAGAAAAAGTATCAGGATTTATTTACAGAACTGACAAATTATGAGCGTAGTGGTGTCCGGATGCAGATGAATGGCTTTCCGGCAAGTCCGCTTCAGATCGTGTCAGCGCATATGGTAAGAGAAGAAAGTAATTATATGCGGGATTATATTCTGGATGAACAGGGAATGATCCGTGAACTGGATTTTAACAGTATAGGAACAGACCATTCACAGGTGGAATGAAAAGAGCAGAGCCCCCTCGCCAGGACATGACCTGTGGAGAATGGAAATAGTTCTCAGATGTGTACAAATGGTAGATATATGTGGTATAATAACCTAAAGTATGCGCATATTACAAGCTTAGTTAAACTGTGAAAATATGCTGCAAACAGGAGGTGTCATGTGGACGAAAGAAGAATGACCAATGAGCAAAGGGAAAGAGAGCGCAGACGCAAAGCTGCTGCAGCAAGAAAAGCTGCTGCAAGATACGAGGATCCGGGCGTAGGTTATCAGAGACGGAGAAGAGCAAGAAAAAGACGTCGCCGTGTCAGAAACGTGTGTATTGCATTGCTGGTGATCTTTATAGTTGTCATTGGGCTTGCCGGTGGAACAATATACTGGATAAAGTATGGGCCGACAAAAGAAACCTATGATTTGAATAAATATTTTGGAATTACGGCAAAGTCGCAGATGGGTGTAACGATCAACAACGAGGTACTGGATGCTCAGGCAATTACAGAAGGCGGAACTGCATATCTGTCTTATAACTTTGTACAGGATTATATCAGCGATCGTTTTTACTGGGATTCCAATGAGCATATACTTTTGTATACACTGCCGAGAGATATGGTAAAGGTAGCGGCAGACAGTAAGGATTATTCTGTTTCAGATACTGTGAACAGTGAGGATTATACAATTGTAAAGACAGAAGGAGATACAGCATATATTGCACTGGATTTCCTGCAGAAATATGCAAATTTTGACTACGAAGTTTATAAAGATCCGGCAAGAGTCGTGATCACCAGTAAGTTTGGAGAGCGTCAGACGGCAAAGGTTAAGGATGATTCCCAGGTAAGGATTCTGGGAGGTGTAAAAAGTCCGGTGCTCGAAGAAGTGAAAAAGGGAGATAAGCTTACGGTTCTTGAAGATGTAAGTGACTGGAAAAAAGTCTGTACAAAGTCCGGAATTGTCGGGTATATTCAGAAGTCAAAGCTGAAGGATGCCAAGAAAGAGACAATCTCAAGAGAATTTGAGGAACCGGATTATACAGGAATCAAGAAAGATTACAAGATCAATCTGGTATGGCATCAGGTCACAAGTGAAGCTGCCAACGAAGGGATTGAAGATGCGCTTGCAGCTACAAAAGGACTCAATACGATTTCCCCTACATGGTTCAGTGTAACGGATAATTCCGGAAATATCAGTTCCATTGCAAGTACAGACTATGTGGATTATGCACATCAGTGTGGAATGGAAGTATGGGCGCTGGTTGATAATTTCGACCAGAATGTAGACGATATGGAGCTGCTCAGTCATACTTCAAGCAGGGAGAATCTGGAGAATCAGCTGGTAAATGCAGCACTTCAGAATGGAATTGACGGAATTAACGTGGATTTTGAACAGATACCGACGGATGTCGGAGATCATTACATTCAGTTTATCCGGGAGCTTTCTGTGCTGTGCCGGGTGAACAATCTGGTCCTTTCTGTAGATAATTATGTGCCGAAGGGTTATAACACACATTATCACAGAGAAGAACAGGGGGTTATGGCAGACTATGTGATCATTATGGGATATGATGAACATTTTGCCGGTTCCTATGAAGCAGGTTCTGTGGCATCTTACAATTATGTAAAAGAGGGAATTGAAGAAACCCTGCGGGATGTACCGGCAGATAAGGTGATCAATGCAGTGCCCTTCTATACAAGGCTGTGGAATGAGACACCGAAGACGGACGAAGAGCGTGCGGAAGATCAGGGAACCGAGGCTGCAAGCTATTCAATGAAAGTTACCAGCGAAGCACTTGGCATGGAAGAAGCGGCACAGCGGGTAAGCGAAGCCGGAGCAACTGTGACATGGGATGATACGGCGAAGCAGAACTATGCAGAGTGGCAGAAAGATAACGATTCAATCTACAGGATCTGGCTGGAGGATGCTTCTTCACTTGAAGTCAAACTCGGACTTATGAAAGACAATAATCTGGCAGGAACGGCGGCATGGAAACTTGGATTTGAGACTTCCGATATCTGGGATCTGATTCAGAAATATGTAAACTGATTACATAATGAGAAAGGTATAGAAAAGAGCTTTCCACGCATATATTTGTAAAAATATATGCAGGAGGCTCTTTTTTGAATAAAAAAATCAGTGAAATAGTAAAAAGGGGGAAAACTATTTTCAAGAGCAAAATAAAGTGGATTCTGGCTCTTATTTTACTGACGGGATGTATTTATGGCAGTTATACATTAAGCAGGTATACCGAGGCGGATCAGGTGGAGGCAAAGCAGGCTCAGGTAATCCTGGATGCCGGACACGGGGGAAGTGATCCGGGAAAAATCGGGCTGAATAACCTTCTGGAAAAGGATATCAATCTGGCAATTACTAAGAAAGTGAAAAAATGTCTGGAAAAGGAAAAGATAACAGCAGAGCTTACAAGAAAAGAGGATAAAGGGCTTGGAACAACAGGAGGCGGAAGTAAAAAGACAGAAGATATGCAGGCAAGAGTGAAGATGATCAACGAGACGAAACCTGTCCTTACAGTGAGTATCCATCAGAACAGCTATGAAGACCCGGAAATTCATGGAGCGCAGGTGTTTTATTACAGCCATTCCCGGGAAGGAGAGGCTGTTGCGAAGATCCTGCAGGAAAGTTTGCAGGAGATTGATCCGGAAAATCACAGGCAGGCAAAAGCAAATGAGACCTATTATCTTCTGAGGCGGACAAAAGTGCCTACGGTGATCGTGGAATGCGGCTTTCTGACTAATCCGGAAGAGGCAGAAAAATTGTCGGGAGAAGAATATCAGAAGCAGGTTGCAGAAGCTGTTGCAAAAGGAATCGCAAAATGTCTGGAATACCTGAACGAGTATGGAAATTAAAATTGCCATGCCATGTGGATAATGCTATAATGAAACACATGGAAACAATAATAAAAAAAATAGACAGAAACCAAATAGATCAGGTGATTATGGAAGAAGCCGGTTCAATCCTGAAGAACGGCGGTCTGGTGGCATTTCCGACAGAGACAGTCTACGGACTGGGGGCAAATGCGCTTGATGAGGAGGCAGCGAAAAAGACCTATGCAGCAAAAGGACGCCCGTCAGACAACCCGCTTATCGTCCATATTGCGAGACTGGAGGATCTGGGTGCGATCGTTGAATCTGTACCACTTATTGTAGATGAGATCGCGGCACATTTCTGGCCAGGGCCACTTACGATGATTTTCAATAAGAACGAAAAAGTTCCGCTGGGAACAACCGGTGGTCTGGAAACGGTCGCTGTGCGTATGCCGGATGATGAGATTGCCCGTGAGCTGATTCTTGCAGGAGGCGGATATGTATCAGCACCAAGTGCCAACACATCCGGAAGACCGAGCCCGACGACAGCACAGCATGTGGCAGAGGATTTAAGTGGCAAGATCGAGATGATCCTGGATGGAGGAAGTGTAGATATCGGAGTAGAGTCTACGATTCTGGATATGACGGTGACTCCACCGATGATCCTGAGACCGGGAGCGATCACAAAAGAGATGTTAAGTGAAGTGATCGGTGAGGTGGCTGTGGATGAAACTTTGATTTCAGAGAACAGCACAAAAGCACCGAAAGCACCGGGAATGAAGTACCGTCACTACGCGCCGAAGGCAGAGATGATCATTGTCGACGGAGAGCCTGAAGAGACTGTTCGGGCGATCAAGCAGATTGCTTACGAGCAGGTAAGACTTGGATATAAGGTGGGGATCATTGCTTCTAATGAATCGGTTGATCAGTATACGACCGGTGTAGTAAAATGCATAGGTTCCCGTGTGAATGAAAAGACGGTTGCGAGAAACCTTTATAAAGTCCTACGTGAATTTGATGAAGAGGAAGTTGATTACATTTACAGTGAAGCATTTCCGGAGGCAGGTATCGGAACTGCGATCATGAACCGGCTGGGCAAAGCAGCAGGACATCATGTACTGCAGGCATCTGAGATCACGAAGCTTCAGGATTACCGCAGGATTGTATTTGTGAGCAACAGCGCGAACTGTCGTGCTCCGATCGCAGCAGCAATTCTGAAAAAGCAGCCGCTTTTCCAGGAATACGAGGTGTGTGCGAGAGGACTTGTGGTTCTCTTCCCGGAGCCACTGAATCCGAGAGCAGAAGAACTTCTGGCGAGACATCATATTGAGACAGAAGGATATGAGACTGTTGCATTATCAGAAGAGGAATTTGGGGAAGATACGCTTGTTCTGGCAATGCAGGACAGTATCAAACAAAAGATACAGAATGATTATCCGGGAAAAGGACAGGTTTATACACTATGTGAATTTGTAAATGGAAGTAAAGAGATTCCGTCTGTATATGGTCAGACACAGGAACAGTATGAGCAGATGTATGAGCTGATCCAGGGGTATGTCAAAAAACTTGCCAATAAGTTAAACGAGGAGGCAAAAACAAATGTCAAATGTACACGTAATGGATCATCCGCTGATCCAGCACAAAATCGGGATTATCAGAAGAGAGGAAACAGGTTCAAAGGATTTCAGAATGATGATCGGTGAGATCGCAATGCTGATGTGCTATGAGGCAACCAGAGATCTGAAATTACAGGATGTCGAGATCCAGACACCGATCTGCAAGATGACAGCAAAAGAGCTTGCAGGAAAGAAGCTTGCTGTTGTTCCGATCCTGAGAGCAGGACTTGGAATGGTAGAAGGTATGCTTGCGATGATTCCGGCTGCAAAGGTAGGTCATATCGGTCTGTTCCGTGATCCGGAAACTCTTGAACCGGTAGAATACTACTGCAAACTTCCGGCTGACTGTGAAGAAAGAGAAGTATTTGTAGTAGATCCGATGCTTGCTACGGGAGGATCCTGTATCGCAGCGATCCAGATGCTGAAGAACAGAGGCGTAAAAAATATCCGTTTTATGTGTATTATTGCAGCACCGGAAGGAGTAAAGAAGCTTCAGGAAGCTCATCCGGATGTTGAAGTGTATATTGGAGCATTGGATGAAAAGTTAAATGAACATGGATATATTGTTCCGGGGCTCGGAGATGCCGGAGACCGTATTTTTGGAACAAAATAGAGGAAACGATCATGAGTGGAAAAAGACAGGATTATATTTCCTGGGATGAATATTTTATGGGAGTTGCCATTCTCTCGGGAAGACGGTCAAAAGATCCGAATACCCAGGTGGGATGCTGTATCGTAAGTGCAGATAACAAAATTCTGTCAATGGGGTACAATGGTCTGCCACGAGGCTGTTCGGATGATGAATTTCCGTGGGAACGGGAAGGTGAGGATCCGCTGAAGACAAAGTATGTATACACCGTACACAGTGAACTGAATGCAATCTTGAATTACAGTGGAGGAAGTCTTGAAGGAGCCAAACTTTATGTATCGCTTTTTCCGTGCAATGAATGCGCAAAAGCGATCATTCAGAGTGGAATCAAAGAAGTAATCTATGATTCAGACAAGTATGCAGATACAACTTCTGTAAAAGCATCTAAAATGATGTTTGACTGTGCCGGGGTGCGATACCATCAGTATCATCGGACCGGGCGAAAAGTGGAAATTGAATTATAAAAGATATGTGGAAGTGCCATTGGACTGCGAAGTGCAGACAGTGGCGCTCTTTTTTTCATAGGAAATTCTTTTCAGAGGTAAAAAACATATCTGTGTGAAAAAGTTCATAAGATAGAGCAGGAGGTGGCGGAGCATGAAAAGAAGAGGATCATGGCAGATAAACTTTATTGTCAGGGCTTTGACAGGAATGGGCAGTATTTTTCTGGTCAATCAATGGATGGACTATAGAAACATTCCTGTTTCTGTCGGACTAAATGTCCTGTCATTTTTTGTGTCCGGATGTCTTGGAATTCCGGGAGTTGCCATGCTTTATGGGATTATGTTTTATCAGTTTATGTAGGTGTTGCGCAAAACGTTTTTTTCTGGTTTAAAGCTATGGACAAAGGGAAAAGTGGCGCATATAATACGTCTTACAAGAGAGGCAAAGCAATAAGTTAGAAAATCAAAAAATCAGTTTCAGCAGTATTTATATTCTGATAAATACTGTGTCAAAAAAGGAATGCAAACGTGTTCCGTCATATGCTATTCGGCATTTGATTCAAAGTTTGAAAGAAAAAGGGCAGACATGCCGGAAAGGAGCAGAGCAAAGAATCGACAGAGAAATTTTAATTTGTGATCCAGAAGAAGAGTATGTCAGAAGACTTGCGGAGGCGCTGCTTTTGAAAAAAGAGGTGACAGCAGGAGTGCGAATCTGTTCGTCGCCGGAAATGGTACAGGAGTTACTGAAGATTGGTCTGATAAAGGTATTGTTGATCAGTGAGGATGTTCCATATGAAAAAAGAAAGCAGATTTTTACCGGGAAGAGAATTATTCTGACGAGACAGCATTGTGTGGATCTGGGAGAGGAGGAAACGGAGCTTCGGAAATATCAGCCGGTTGACGGACTGATGACCGGGATTTTAAAAGGCCTTCAGGAGGAGAAGTTTCCAGGATCGTGTGCGGATAACGGAAATGGAAGAATCCTTGGAGTATATTCACCGGTTCACAGAATTGGAAAGACAACGTTTTCACTGAAACTTGGGAAAGCACTGGCACAGTCAGAGGACGTGCTGTATCTGAATCTGGAAACCTATGCAGGCATGGGAGGATATTTCCGGGATCAGGATGCTCCTGATCTGGCAAATGTTCTTTACTATGCAAAACAGGAAAGAGATGATATCGGGATACGGATTGCATCCATGGTAAAAAGAATGGGTGATCTGGACTATATCCCACCAATGAAAGTATGGACAGATCTTCGTGCTGTGCATACAGAGGAATGGAAAACTCTATTTGAAAGACTGATCAGCCAAAGTGTATACAGCGTGATCATTCTGGATATCGGAAATGGGATGGAGGATGTGTTTCAGCTGTTAAGGCTGTGTGACCAGATTCTCATGCCGTGTGCGGAGGATGTATATGCGATGGCAAAAATTGCGCAGTACCAGCATATGTTGAAGGTACTGCGGTATCAGGAGCTGGAGTCGCGTACCATGTATATCAATATGGGGAAAAATATGCGTCAGACAGTAAAAGAAACAGTTGAGTTATTAAAAGAAAGTACAGAAAAGAGGTTCTTCTATGCGGAGGGCAGAACAACTTCATGAAGAAATTCTGGCGCAGATGGATCTGTCGAAGGAAGCAAGCGATGAAGAGCTGCTGGAACTGATCCACAGGATACTGGAAGAAAAATCGAAAGAAGAGTTCATTCCGCTTGGAGAAAAGGCAATTCTCGGGAGAGAGCTTTTTAACGCGTTCAGGAAGCTGGATATCTTGCAGGAGCTGATTGAGGATGAAGAGATTACGGAAATTATGATCAATGGAACGCAGCCGATTTTCATCGAGCGTAACGGAAGGATTTATGAAACCGATAAAAAGTTCATTTCAAAGGGAAAGCTTGAAGATGTGGTTCAGCAGATGGTAGCAGGCTGTAACAGGGTTGTTAATGAGGCAACACCGATCGTAGATGCGAGACTGGAGGATGGATCCAGAGTAAATGTGGTACTGCCGCCGGTTGCGCTCAATGGACCGATCGTCACGATCAGAAAGTTTCCGAAAAGCAGGATTACGATGGAGACGATGATCGACACAGGTTCTATCGGAAAAGAAGCGGCAGCAATGCTGATCCAGGCCGTGAAGGCAAAGTATAACATTTTTATCAGCGGAGGGACAGGATCAGGAAAGACAACCTTTCTGAATGTATTGTCGGATTTTATTCCGAAAGAAGAACGTATTATTACCATTGAGGACAGCGCGGAACTGCAGATCACAGGGATTCCCAATCTGGTGCGGCTTGAAGCACGGAATGCAAATGTAGAAGGAACAGGGGAAATCAATATCCGTGATCTGATCAGGACAGCGCTCCGGATGCGACCGGAGAGGATTATTGTCGGTGAAGTCAGAGGAGAAGAAGCACTGGATATGTTACAGGCATTTATATGTACTATATAATAATTATATATATAACGTATATAAGGATGGAAAATATAGATTAGAGGGAGAGACATAGGAACGATATGAACATTAAGTATAGGTTATTGTGTAAAAGGTTAATAGAGGAACGGAAGAGAGTAGGTGTCATTCAATATTATAATGTACTGTTCATAATGGAGTTAGTGTCAGATAAAGACATATGGTCTTTAGAACAGTGGGTGAATGGTATAAATAACATATATATGAAAGATATACATAATTGGTGTAGAATACATTTTGTTAAATATCACACTGTATTTGTTTACAGGAAAGAGTATCCGGTAAAAGCAAATATTTGGAATGGGTATTCATATACAAGGTGGCGGATGGAGCGGATGATGAATTTGGGATAAGATAAAATAGTGACTGCATGAAAGAGAGCCTTAAAGCAGGGTGTTCTTTTGAAAGTATGGATAGAATAAAGGCTGAAGGCTCTGCGCTATTCGTTTGGCAGAGCCTGAGTATTCTCCTGATCCGTAGAAAATAAATCTAACTGACCTTCTGGAGTGGAACTTTGACCGGATTCATCTTCAGTTGATTGTTCTCTTTTTTTGGGTGTTTTATGAGTGTATAATTTCTCAAAAGGAAGTGGATACTTTGATTTCTTATTGTATTCTAGTAAAAGAGCTTCTGCGAATCCTAATGAACCGGCACGACGTTCTCTGGCAGTACGACTGATTTCTCTGACAGAGACACGCCCAACTTTTTCTTTAAAGGTGTCATCTTTCATTGTTTCTCCATAAGCATTATCCAGACGGGCAATAGCATTAAGCATATTGGAACTAAAGGACATAGGCGCACCTTCCCATGTGGCAACGCAAAGGCGTAAAACACGATCAAGAGTGTGAAAGCCATATTTTTCATAGATATTAATTAAAGTGGATACAGCACATATACCTCCGGGGCGAGAGGAAGAGGTAATAGTGAGATCATACGATTCTACAAGGTCACGAATAATAAGTTCTCTATCATTACCAGCTTCAATATTAGCCATGAATATTTCATAAGGTAATAACGATTTGACATATTTCATCTGATTTGCAAAAATATCTGCTTCTTGGGTGTAAACAAGATCATCATAAACCATACACCAGACAGGAGTTTCTCTTGATCCAGAGACGAGAGCGACAATTTCTATAGTGTGTTGTCCGTTGAACACATAATTGATTCCATCACGTCTACTCACTTTTACAGGATTTATCTGATAAAGGTCAAAATTAGTAGCAGCACGCTGAACGTGTTTGATGGAAAGATTACGTTGGTAATCTTGATTTGAACATAAATTTTTAATAGGTATTTGCTCAAAATGCACTTGGGGAACAAACTTTTGTAAATCTTCGGTATTTCCATCCATAATTATATTTCCTCCAATTTTTTTAAAATGTTATTTGTGGTTGATATTAGGCACATAAGCTGATATTTAAGCTTATATTTTGCTGTATCAGATGCAATTTTAAAATCTGAAACTTTTAATACTCTTTCGATAGAACTGTTCCACGAGGGAATCGTCAACGTAAGACTTGCAATTTCCGCATCTGGATCAAATTGTGGCAGGTTGCGTATTGAAGGAATAGAAACGGAAGATTCTTTCTTTAACAGCGGTTTGGCGTAATTATTCCATAGTAATTCCCTTTTCATATCATGATAACTGAGATGTTCTATCTTTTCGGCAAGAAGGTAGTTATTTAGACTTAAAAGTTGCTCTTTTGGTAATCCTGAAAGCTCAATAATATTAGCTTGGGAAATCCAGAGCTGACCAGAACGAACTCGTTTGACAAGATCCGGAACTTTTTCATCAATTATATCTAGTGCACTACTGTAAGCAGAATATTTGTAAACGGTAGCCATTGCTACATTACATTCTTCGGATATTTTTTTTGCTGCGATGCTTGCACCGGAAATATGAGATTTATTCGTAGATGAAAGTTGTCTTGAAACTAAAATTTTTTCAGCATCATATTTTTTCCCAATCAGGTATTTTTTATTGATATTGGTTAAATCCTCTCGTTTAAGTTGGTCAGTACATATCCATGAAATTACATCTTCTTTACTGGAAAAATGGAGTCTTTTTATTCGGAAAGGAATACTGTGTTTACGAAATAATTCATATGCTTCTATACCATTAATGACAATACCATTCCATGTGCAGATGGGGGTGTGATAGGAATGACATAATATCTGTTGTTCAAGTTGTTTATAATCTTTTTCACTGAGATATTGATACAAATTGGTGAATTCTAGTTTTGTTTTTAATGTATATATACTATAATTGCGCATACTCATCCCCCATTATTTCTGATTTAAATTCTGCTTGTGGCAGTTTTGTGATGATATTATCCATGGAAAATAGAGCTATTTTCTTATCTGGGTAAATATTGCCTTCTAAACGAAAAATGTTAAATTTCTCCCAAGAAAGGTTAAGCTGGGAAAGTGAATATAGTAATTCTCGGCTGTACAATTCATAACTGTTACCATTGATGACAAAATAATCCTTAACTTTATGTGCCAATTTATCCTCTGCACAACTAGCCTTTATACCTATCATTTTTTGAGCAGGATTAACAAGAAGTTGAATATATTCTGGGTTACCAATTTGACGGAGTGTATTGCGGTGGATTCGTATACGATTCTTTTTAAAGTCAATACATATTAGTGGATGGGAAGAGTGTTTGTTGTTCATAGGATTTTTCCTCACTTTCTGCTGTTGATGGTTCTTTTGCTTTTTCTATGGATTTATCAGTTGCCTTCTTCTTTTCTTGTATGTCAAATACTGCGTAGCCTTCAAATATATTGACTTGCATTGATTTTTGATGTTCTTCCACTGGAATACCGAACTGATTCTTCCATTCTTCAGGATAAGAAGGTGTCCTAGCAGTGGTTACAGTTCCATTGTCTTTTAGTGTACGAGGAAATATTTCAGGTGAAGTTAAATCGAAAATGAACAGTATTTCATTGCCAGAACGAATTAGTTTGCCGAGAATCTTGTACCGATAATTAGGATTCCAGTCCATGAGAGATATCACTTTAGCAAAGAAAATTCGACAGGTGATTTGTTTTGGCGAACGTTTTTTTCCAGAGGAACACCAACGAAAAGAGTCTTTTTCTTCTTCTCGACAGGGACGGACAGCCAGTTTTTTTTCAATGGGATTGACTAATATTTGCACATATTCGACGTCGGGTAGTTTTTTTATGCAGGCGGTATTTACAGATACCTTGTAGTTGTTAAACGTAAACGAAGGTTCGTAAATATGAGCGAAGAATTCGCCACGTACAACTTGATAACCGTCATAACTGAAAGAATCATTGTCAATGACATCCATTTGATTTGTGGGGCTGGATGCGACTGTTATTGGCATGGGTGGGTTGATTTTCATCATATCAGAAGGTTCTGTAGTCATATTCCATTGATTTATAGGTTGCTCGCTCATTGGGTGTCTCCTTTAATTTCTGTAATAATATTCTTTATATTTTGTATAATGGTTTCTTTGGGAGTGGTTTGTAGCTCGGGTTCTTTATAAGGTTTACTTTCTGAAGCAGTCTGCCAGTTTTTGTCCGCTGTAAATTCTGTTAGTTCTGGTGCTTGAGACTGAGTATAGTAATTATTACCGAAGCTATTCATCCAGTCGGCAGGATAAGCTAACACACTCTTAGAATCAGATATTGTATCAGGCGTGTTATTATTGGGGGCGGATACGTCGTTGGTATTTGTCGGTATTCGTATTTCTGTATCGTCCATGTTGAAAATAAGGACATTTTCATTGTCTTTTTGGTGGGCAACTCCTAATATTCTATATTTGCATTTTTTGTCCCATTTAAATATCTCGTATAATGTTGGCAAAAATGCAGCGCCGGAAATTGGTTTTGGAATAAGTTGACCATCTTTGAGACGTGACCACTGCACTTTATTTTTTGTTTCAGAGGAACATGGTCGGATAGCAAGTAGTTTTGAGCTTGGGTGTATTAGCAGTTCGACAAATTTTATGTTTGGAAATTTCCGTATAGCATCTTTGTTAAAAGAGATCTGTTTATATGAAAAAGAAACAGAAATCCGACCAACAGAGGAGAAAAATTGTCCTCTGGCAACTTCATAGTCTCTTAAATCGAAGGAACCGGCGGAAGCAGTAATTGTATCAGGTACATTCATATTTGCCGGTTTAAGGACGCTTTGAGATGCTTCAAAGTAGTCTCTGGCTTTAAATCCAGACCATCTTGGATTAATGCTTATAAATCCACTTAGAGAGCCTTCTTGTATCACATGTAATTCTGGTAAAATCTCTTTATTTCCATATTTCGCATTTGTAATTAATTTTTGAACAGCTATGAAATCATCTCGGGAGATAATAGCTTCGTGATGTCCGACTTTTCTGTATTGATTACGGTCTTGATTGTTTTTCCTTGATTTATGGTCAAGATAATTCGGAGTCCATGTTTTTCTCGCCAGAACATCCCCACAATGGCGTTCATTTTGAAGGATTTGTAGTATGGTACTGGATGACCAGACATCATTATTCTTTTTTGTTTTACAACCGAGTTCTGTCAAAGAATCAGCAATTTGTTGAGTACTGCTTCCATTCAGATACATATAAAAAATAAGCTGCACAATTTTAGCTTCATGTGGATTGATTACAAGATCTCCATTTTCGTCTTGGTCATATCCGAGCAGAGGAGGTGTAAGGAATATTCCCCGACGAAAACGCATTTCAATGGAAGAATTCATAATTTCACTTTTGGTATGACTTTCTTCCTGCGCAAGTGTTGACATGAATGACAGAATCATTTCGCTTTTGGGATCAAGAGTATTTAAATGCTCTGTTTCAAAAAATACACCGACGGGTGGACGGAGTGAAGAAAGCTCTCGTACATATCGGATACAGTCAACAACGTTTCTTGCAAATCGGGATACACTTTTTGTTATGATTAAATCAATTTTTCCGGCTTCACAATCTTCAATCATTTTTTTGAATGCATCTCTATGTTGAAGCGAAGTGCCGGAAATGCCTTCGTCGGCATATATTTCTACAAGAATCCAATTTGGATTTTTATTTACTACATCCTGATAATGATTTTTCTGTAATTCATATGAGGATGTTTGGCGTGGATCATCCGTAGATACCCTTGCATATACAGCCACTCGTAGTTTTTTCTCTGTTTTAAAAATATCCTCTGGTGGAAGTGCCGGAATTACTTCCAGTTCTTCTGGATCAATACCTTTGTATCTTTGCCGGATTCTGGCTTTCTGTTCATCAATATTACTGCTTCGTTCTTCACTTTCTTTCATCAATAGCGACATCCTTTATAGTTGATATAACTATCATAGAATTTTTGGATTGAAAAAGACATAAACCATCGGTTAAGTGATTAACGGATGGTTTATGTAGAAATAGATATTTGATTGTTATTGAATGATTTAATAATCATTCGGGTTATCAGCATCGTAATTGTGTTTTGAGGATAGATGCCAATCATTGATTCGTAAAATGTTCTTTATGGCTGAAAGAACCTCGAATATGTAACGTTTTTCGGTGCTGGTGCAATCTGCCATTAATAAATCAATATCAGTTTGATATTCCGTAGGATTGTATAGCAAGTTCCCATAGAGTAATTCATCAATAGTAATTTCAAGGGCATTGCTAATTTTGATTAAAGATTCTAAACTGGGTTTACGCTTGGCATTTTCTATATAGCTTATATAAACAGTAGAAAGATCAGCAATTTCAGCCAGCTCCTCGGCAGATAATCCTCGTTGTTTGCGGGTTTCTCTTATACGTTTGCCTATAAGTGCATAATTTATTTCCATGTCCTCACCTCCTTTCCATCACAACTTGACTTTTTTTGTGTTGTAGATAGAAAAAATGGTGAGCTATACAATAGTAATTGGTTGTATAAAAAGAAGTATATCATATGTATATAGCAAAAAGAAGATTGTCGATTGATGGGAGAAAAAGGCGATAAGTTGTAATTGAACAACAGCGAAAAAAGGGTTATCATTTGTGTATTAAATATTACGTCTGGGAGGAAAATACATGGCAGATAATGAGGAAATCAAAGCACTGGAGGAATTAGAGGAAAAAGGAAGAATACTGCGGGAGTATAAAGGAAAGTTCCGGCAGTTGTGCCAAGAAAATAAAATGATAAAGAGTTCGACAGTGCTAGAACTATATGATAAAATAGGAAAGGTGCAAAGAGAATATGAGCGCTTAGACAGTAGATTGACAGCAATGGAGTACAATATCATATAGTGCTATTTTTTTTGGACAAATACTTCTGTTTCCCTTAGTAAATACTTGCAAGATACATCTCTAATATTTTTGCCGATTTGTAGGTACAATTAAGGTAACTACTATCGGAAGAGAGGTGTATTTACTTGCGTACAGAGGATTATATTGCAGACAATATTGTAGCTTTGTGCAAAAAACGTGATATGAGTAAATATCGGCTGTCACAGCTAACAGGTATATCTCAATCTTCGATTGGAAAAATCATTGCTAAAGAAAGTCTACCAACAATGCCTACTGTGGAAAAAATATGTGACGCACTGGGAGTAACAATGGCTCAGTTCTTTGCAGGAAAAGACGTTCCGGTAAATTTATCTGAGTCACAACAAGAGGTCTTAAAGATTTGGGATGATCTTGATGAAAAAGAACAAGCGGTAGTAATGGCTATGCTCCGAGGACTTCAGAAATAAGGGAAACAGTTGTAACGAAAATGTTGACTGTTTCTTTTTTTTTGGGTAGGTGGAGAATATGTTGATTGAAAAGAGATTTTTTGATATTGCAAAACGTGAAGATGAAGAAATAAAAAGGGAACTGGAAGCTGAAAAAGCAAAAATGACAGAAGAAGAAAAATTGGAAGAAAAAAAACGGCATGAAGCAGAGGTAAAAGAACTTATTCGTAAAGCGGAAGCACGGATGAAAAAACACAAGAAGATTCCCGATTCTAAGAAAATTGTTGAGTTTACATTTTTACAAGAGGCTGCATTGGAGATTGCAGAACATATGGGTATGAATATAAAAACTGAACGAAAAAAGGATGATCTATGGGGTACTATCGAATTTGCCTTTGAAAAAATGTGGTTCTTGGATTCTACACCATCTGAATGGGTTGATGTGTGGAATACTCTAATGGAAGAAGCATACAGTGTGTATATTGAAATCAAGGATAATATGATCGTTTATCAATATTCTTATGATTTATCCAAAGAAGTGATTGTTGAATAATGATAAGAGGATAAAACCAGTATGATGAGATTCATATAGCGGGTGAGGGTTTATGCGTATTTTCTCTAACACACAGTAATGATAATGAATGACGGGTTTATTTCTTCGTGGTATACTGTATATATAGATGAAAATAATGTATAGTTTCAGAATATAAAAACAAGAAGTCTTACATACGAACCCTGCAAGTGGTGTAATTCATAAGACACGCGATAAGGAGGCTCATAAATGGCTTACAACAATTTATACATAGTGGATAACTCCACAGAACAGCAATCCGTAAAAGAATATCTAACTGATTGGTGCAAAGTATCAAAACAGATGGATATTGCCACCGGGTACCTGGAAATAGGTGGCTTACTTGCACTGGACACACATTGGCAAAAGCTGGATAAAATCCGTATAATTCTTGGAAATGAAATGACCAAGCGTACCAGGGATGTCATTGATAAGGTTGTTGAGGTACTGATTTCACGTTTCAATGATAGTATAGATACGGAGCATGAAAAAAACGAGTTCCTGGTAGGTGTCCCTGCAATTCTGGAGGCAATGAAATCCGGTAAAATTGAATGCCGAGTGTACGATAAAAATAAGTTCCACGCAAAAGCCTATATAACATATTTTCGTGACGAATACCGGGATCAGTTTATCCAGGCAATGAATGTACCGATCGGTTATGCCCTTGTTGGATCTAGCAATTTTACGAAAGCGGGACTTACTCAGAATATCGAACTCAATGTTCAGGTGAGTAATGATGTAGATCAGCTGCAAAAGTGGTTTGATGATCATTGGGAGCAGGGGGAAGATATCACTACGGCGGTTCTCAATGTTATTGAAAACCATGTAAAGGAATTCAGTCCATACGATGTATATATGCGCTCAATGTATGAGTATTTCAAGAGCCGTGAGGAAACCGTTTCTGAATGGGAACAACATGATTCCGTTATCTACCAAGGGCTTTCCCAGTATCAGCGTGATGGCTATAACGGTCTCATTGAGATTGCAAATCGTTATTCGGGTGCCTTTTTGTGCGATGGCGTTGGTCTTGGCAAGACCTTTGTGGGTATGATGCTCATTGATCGCTTCGTTAAAAAGGAACGGAAGAATGTTGTACTGATTGTACCTGCCGCCGCAAGAGTGTCTGTATGGGAAACCACCATCAAAAAGTATATTCCTGAAATCTTGGATGGTTTCTATTCTTTCAAGATTATCAACCACACCGATCTGCTTCTTGAGAAAAACGAAAACCTTATGAATCAGATTCAGGAGCAGGCGGAGATTGTCATAATCGATGAAGCGCATCATTTTCGTAACCGCTCATCCAACCGTTACCGTAAATTGTTTGATATGATGGCGGGTGGACGTCAGAAACAGATGTTTATGCTTACTGCTACCCCAATCAATAACAGCTTTTTGGATTTGCAGCATTTGATAGAATTGTTTACACACAGACAGGATGACTACTTTGCCGCTGCTCCGCTCGGAATTCACAGTCTTTCTGGTCACTTCAAAAAGATGGAAGCCGATCTCAAGCGCCAGGCGGGTACCGAAGTTTCCGATGCCGTGGATGTATCGGATGATATTTTCCGTGCGGACCCATTGGTAAATGCACTTGTGGTACAGCGTAGCCGAGCCTATGTCAAAAAGAGTTTGTCTGCTACAGAGGGCGATAAGGTATTGTTCTCCATCCGGCAGGCCCCGATTGTGGCAAATTACTCCTTGCGCAGTTCTTATGGAAAGCTGATAGATGACTTTGTAAATTCTTTTTACCGTAAAGATAAGGAATCTGGGCGTAGCCTTCCTATTCTGGCTTTGGCTGTATATTCTCCTTATGAGGACGAGTATTACATCGGGGATAAATCCAAAATTGACTTGATGGTATCTGGTCGCCAGCAACAGGTGGTAAATTTGATACGGCAGTTGTTGCTGAAGCGCTTTGAAAGTTCTATTGCGGCTTTTGAGGAGACCTGTATTCGAATTTATTTCAGACTATATACATTCCTTAATGACTACAAGGAGAACGGCAACAAACGACTCATAGAACGGACGCTCAACTATCAGGCAAATGTCTTGGATTATGTAAAGAATTTTATAGAAAACAATATGCAGTCTACTCTTGAGGAGTTAGAGGATGATCTGCCCGATTATGTGTGGGAAACGGAAGATAACCTTAATACAGAAGATTTCGATATCCGTGCCATGCTGGATGACACTATCTTGGATATGGAGGTCTTGGCTGAATTCATCGAAGATATTATGGGTTTTGACTCCAGCAAGGATGACAAAATCCGAGAATTGAAGCGTATTCTTACCGAGGATGAGCGCATAAAAGGGAAAAAAGCCATTATCTTTACCGAGTTCCGATCTACTGCTAAATACATTTATCGCGAACTGCAAAAGGCTGGCTTTGAGGGCTTATATGAAATTGATGGTCAGTCCAAAGGCAATCGACATGATATGGTGGTTCGGTTCAGCCCATATTACAATGATTCTTGCTCCACAGAGGTGAAGGATGAAATTCAAATTTTGATTGCTACCGATGTGTTGGCAGAGGGCTTGAACCTCCAGGACGCTTCGTGCCTGATCAACTACGAATTGCACTGGAATCCCGTTCGCCTCATGCAGCGTATCGGTCGTGTTGACCGCCGTCGTAATGTAGAGATTGAAGAACGTCTTCTGGCTGATCATCCAGAGCTGGCTGCAGACCGGGCAAACGCTTACTACTGGAATTTTCTTCCTCCTACAGAGTTGGAACAGCTTCTTAATCTATATCAGACGGTTTCGAAGAAAACTCTTCGTATTTCTAAGACCTTCGGTATTGAGGGTAAGAAACTGCTGACACCAGAAGATGATTTTGAAGCTCTGAAAGAATTTAACTCTCAGTATGAAGGAGAAACCTCCTGGGATGAGGAAATGGCTCTTGCATATCAGGAACTTCTTGCAGCGCAGCCAGACTATCCTGATCTGGCTGCATCTATGCCTAAAAAGATGTATTCTGGTAAACAAGCATCCACCTTTACTGGATTCTTCTTCTGTTACGAATTGCCGATGAAACGAACCGATGGGACATGGTCTGATGGAGATGGTTGGTATCGCTGGTATATGCTTGATCCGGAAACAAATAAAGTTACTGAATCCACATACGATATCTGGAAAGCAATTCAGTGTTCATCGGAAGAACCGAGAAAACTCCATACCGATGAAGCTGGTTTTGTAAAAGCCAAAAAAACTATTGAAAAGTACATTAAGAAGAACTATATGCGTTCCGTACAGGCTCCTCTCGGCGTAAGGCCAAGACTTGTAACCTGGATGGAACTCTGCTAAGGAGGGATACAGCATGGCACAAGACCTGCGAAAAGTAAATGATATAGAGTCGTTGATGGCCTACTTTTCAGAAAAGCTGGGATGGGCTATTGATCCGGATGATTACTACGATATCGATGATATTACATATGATTTTGAAGCCTCCGATTTGGGGCTGAAAGAAGAAGCCTTCGCAAAAATCACTTCCCTGAAGCAACTGCGTCCGTTGGTGGATAACCAGCGGTGGGGTATATTCTTTGTTAACTTCGAGAGCAACCGTTTTGAGGTTTCTGCATTAAGGAAAATTCTCTCTGGTCTTATTCCTGCACGCCGTAATTCCGACCATGCGGTCTGGGACAAAAAAGATCTGTTATTTCTCTGCACTTGGGGTGAGAGAAACAAGGTTACTATTGGCGCAGCTCATTTCGAAGATAGTGAAAAGGGACTTCCTCAGATTAAAATGATCTCTTGCGAACCGGCGGTTGAGGATTTTACGCAAATCAACATCTTTGAACAGCGGCTCTCTAAGTTAGCCTGGCCAAGTGATCCTGCCGATGCCGAGGCGTGGCATGACACTTGGGCCTCTGCGTTTACCATACGCTACCGTCAGACAATCCAGGATTCCCACACTCTCACTATCCGTTTGGCTGAGGAGGCTCAAAATATCCGGAATCGTATTCTGTCCACATTAGAAATTGAAACTGCAAATGGGTATGTACACCTTTTATATAACAAATTTAGAGAAACTCTCGTACATGATATGACAGAACAGCAGTTTGCGGATATGTATGCGCAAACTGTAGTCTATGGTCTTTTCTCTGCAAGATGCATGGACGAGACTCAAGATGATTTTAATGCAGCAGAGGCTGTGGAGTGCATCCCAAATACAAATCCTTTCCTTAAAAGTTTGTTACAGGAATGTCTGGGTTCCAGTAATTCCAAGAGTAAACTCTCTTTTGATGAACTGGAAGTGGGAAATATTGTAGATCTTCTTCTTCATACAAAGACAGACTCCATCATTGCTGACTTTAACAGACAGACAGGCGGCGGGCGTGAAGATCCTGTAATCCATTTCTATGAGGAATTCCTTTCCGAGTATGATAAAACTCAAAGAGTTCAGCGTGGGGTTTACTATACACCGCAGCCGGTAGTCAATTTTATTGTCCGAGCCGTTGATGATATCTTAAAGGAAGATTTTGGAGTTGTTGATAGCCTTGCATCAACAGATAAAAAGAAAATCAAATTTCTTCGTCAAAGTAAAAAGCGAACTGACGGCCTATTTCGGAATATGGTTGAGGATGAAAAAGAAGTGCCTGCCATTCAAATTCTCGACCCTGCAACAGGAACTGGCACTTTCCTGCGTCAGACCATTCTTCAAATTTATCAAAATTTCTGTGATGCTCGTAAAGGACAATCGAAAGATACAATTCAGGCTGAATGGAATGCATATGTTCCCGAGCATCTTTTGCCACGTATTAATGGCTTTGAACTAATGATGGCTCCATATGCTGTTGCCCATATGAAATTGGCGATGATTCTCAAGGATACTGGATACAAGTTTGACAGTGATGAACGATTGCAGGTGTATCTTACCAATACACTTGAAAAACCAGGTAATTCCGAAGCTCAGTTGACATTATGGGAAGACCCTCTTGCATTTGAGTCTGTATCGGCTAATGCCGTAAAGAAAAATACTGGCATAAATGTAGTCATCGGAAATCCGCCATACAGTAACAGTAGCATTAATCGTAATGAATGGATATTGGATTTGATTGCTCTTTATAAACAAGGCTTGAATGAAAAAAAGCTTAATCTTGATGAAGACTCCATTAAATTTATTCGTTACGGTCAATTCATCTGTGAGCAGGCTGAAAATTCTGTGCTGGCATATATTTCCAATAACAGTTTTCTGACGGGTGTTACACATCGAAAGATGCGGTTAGTGTAAAGTAGTTGTGGAGTTTTTAGAAAAAAAGAAATAGAGATCAATCC